>OQVL01000274.1_pt1 | contig 25064 bp, 25 predicted proteins | sample 1691501 | NCBI WGS metagenome assembly OQVL01 (sample SAMN03418253, study PRJEB22391) | human gut metagenome | biome: human-gut; feature: organic feature; material: feces | host: Homo sapiens | place: Tanzania | collected 2013-01 | reverse complement strand
ATGGTTGTCCACGTTACCATACTTACAAAACTGAACAGCTTCTAATGTTCTTCCTTGGATAAAATTAAGTGAAGAGATTGGTATTGTTATTAAATATGTTCCTTTAAATGATAATTATGAACTTACTTTAGATAATATAAAGAAATGTGTTACAGATAAAACTCGTGTTATTAGTCTTGCACATGTTTCTAATGTTATTGGAGATGTTAGAGATGTTTATTCGATTGGTAAGTTTTGTCATGAAAATAACATTTTATTTAATGTGGATGGGGCTCAAAGTGTTCCTCATATGAAAGTCGATTTTAATGAATGTTATATGGATTTTCTTAGTTTTTCTGGACATAAGATGTGTGGACCAACTGGTGTTGGAATTTTAGTTGGAAGATATGAATTGCTTGAAGAAATGAATCCGCTTATGTATGGTGGTGGGATGAATAGTTTCTTTGAGGATGATGGAAGCTATGAACTTAAGAGTATACCTACAAGATTTGAGGCTGGTACTCCAGCTATTGCTGAAGTTATTGGTTTAAGAAGAGCTGTTGAATATTTAATGAGTATAGGTATGGAAAAAATTGAGAAACACGAACAAGAATTAAAAGAGTTTTTTTTTTTCTTTTTTTCAAGTCTTTGACATTATTTCTTCCTGAGTTAAAGAGCCTTTCTTTTTGCCTTCTTCAATCAGTTTGTCGGTTTCGGCCTTTAATAAGGCTTCCCTGTTTTCCATTAAGACCTCCTTATGTATGCAAGTTCTTTTACGGTAAAAATATTTATCGCAAGCGAGTTGCGTTTTTTCTTATTTAAGTGATTTCAGCATGTTCTGATAAACCGAAAGGTCGGTGAGAATCCGACGTCTTTCGGACGCGTCGGGGCATGCGTCGAAACTTTGCGAAAGCGTTTTGATGCGGTAGTTGACGTAGTTTAAGTTTAAGAGTTTCACGCTGTCGCGGTAATACTTTATGAGTTTGGTTTCGTCGTGAAATTCCTTCACGGAATTCAATACGTTTGCGACTTCCTCGTCCTGCGACAAAGAATACAGCATGTGCGCCTGCGGTTTTTCGCCGGCTTCCGTTTTTTCTTTGACGTAGTCGTACACGAGTTTATGAACTTCGTTGTCGCCGAACACGTCGCGGGATACGACGTCCATGGGCTTTGCGTATTCTTCGCCCGACGCCATTTTGTTCAGGACGAACCGCGCCGCTTCCAGGCTTACCGGCAGTTCGCTCTTTTGGATTTGCGGTTCCGAAAACACGACTTCGGAAATTTCGTTCACAAGTCCGTCGCGCAATATATTCATCGCAACACGGCTTTTATCGTGCACAATTTCAAGGTAAACGTCGCGTCCTGTCGTTTCGGGCAAAGTCTTTATGAAAGCAAGAGCCTCGTTGACGTACTTTGCGCGCCCCGTATTCGTTGACAGGTCGTTGTCTTTTTCAATGACGGAAAGCACGAACTCGACGTAAGGAACGGCGTTGTCCAGAAGTTTTTCAAAACCGGCGTGACCGTACTTTTTGACGTAATCGTCGGGGTCCATTCCGTTTTCGGGGATTGACACGACTTTAAGATTCAGCCCTTCCTTATTAAGGATTTCAAGGTTTCTGACGGTTGCGTGTTGTCCCGCAGCGTCGCCGTCGTAGCACACGCAGACGTTTTCTGACAACGTGCGAAGTGCGCGCGCCTGTTCTGGCGTGAACGCCGTCCCCATTCCCGCAATGGCGTTGTTGAAGCCGTACTTTGCAAGGGAGATGACGTCCATATATCCTTCGACGATGATTACTCTGTCGATGGCGACCTTTTGTTTTTCCTTTTTCACAAAGTTCGCGGCGTACAGAACCTTGCCTTTTTCAAAGACTTTCGTGTTGCGGTAATTCACGTACTTCCCGCCCGAAAACTCTTTTGTGACGGCTCGTCCGCTGAATGCGACGACTCTGCCGCGCATATCGAAAATCGGCACGATCATTCTGCCTTGCAGCGCGTCGAAAACTCTTTTGGATTTGTCGCTTTGCCACGCAACGCCGCAGTCGAGCATTTCGGCTTCGGTAAATCCATGCTCTTTCAGATACTTTATTACGCCGTCGTAACTTGGCGAAAAGCCGAGCCCGAACCTTGTCATAAGGTTTTTATCGACGCCGCGTTTTTCAAGGTACGTCCGCGCGTCTTTCCCCTCGTCGCTCATAAGGGATTTGTAATAAAATTTGGCGGTGAGAGTCAGGATTTCATACAATCTGTCGCGTTTTTGTCTGGATTCCGCATTACTTTGAAAACCGACGGGCGTGGGGACTTGCATACCCGCGCGCTCCGCAAGAAAGGCAACCGCTTCCGGGAAAGTCATTCCTTCCATCTTCATTATAAAGGTGATGACGTCGCCCGATTCTCCGCAGCCGAAGCAATGATAAAACTGTCCGTCTTCGTTGACGCACATCGACGCGGTTTTTTCATGGTGAAACGGACAGCAACACCAGAATTTGCCGCCCTTTTGCTGCAACTGCACGTACCGCGAGATAACTTCGACTATGTTGTTTTTTTCCTTTAATTCCTGTAACCAGTCCAAAGGATAGCCTTCTTTCTGAAACATATAACCTCAAACGCTCAAAACGTTTACAATTTATTATTCGTCAAAAAATCGATAATTCCTAAAACTCGCGTGATTTTTCTTGCCAGCCTTTCGGAATATAGATGTCCGAGAAAACTTTGACGGCGTAGCGGTCGCTCATTGCGGCGATATAATCGCACACGACGGTCTGCACGCCGTATTCCGACAACAGATTTTTGTAAAGGTCGGGAAGTTCGTCGGGGTTTTTTACGAAATAATCGAAAAGGCTTTCGATAAGTCGTTTTGCTTTCACTTCTTCGTACTTCGCTTCCGACTGAGTATAAAGGTTTGCGAACATATAAGAGCGCAGCCCGTCAAGCGCACGCTCGAACTCGTCCGACAGCGTGATATACGGTTTGCCCGCGCTGTTCTCGACGAGATTATATACAAGATTGTTGATTCTGTCGCGGTGGGTGCGACCGAGAACGCTTATACATTCTTCGGGCAGACTTTCTTCCGCGATAAGCCCGGCGCGTATGCCGTCGTCGATATCGTGATTGACGTAGGCGATGCGGTCGGCATATCCCACGACTTTCCCTTCCAGCGTTTTCGGATTGCCGTCGATGCGGTGTTCCCTGATTCCGTCCAGCACTTCCGCCGTGAGATTGAGTTTTTCCAGCACTTCGCAGACGCGTACGCTTTGTTCGTTGTGCGAAAAACGACCGTTCGTCAATTCGTTCAGGGTGCGCTCGCCTGCGTGTCCGAACGGGGTATGCCCGAGGTCGTGTCCCATTGCGATCGCCTCGATAAGGTCTTCGTTGAGCCTTATCGCGCGCCCGACCGTCCTTGCGATTTGCGACACTTCGAGGGTGTGCGTAAGGCGCGTTCTGTAATGATCGCCTTCGGGCGACAGGAAAACCTGCGTCTTGTGTTTCAGCCGCCTGAACGCTTTGCAGTGAATGATTCTGTCGCGGTCGCGCTGAAACTCCGTGCGGATTTTGCACTCTTCGACAGGAGTAACCCTTCCCGCCGTGTCGCGACTTTTGAACGCGTAGGGGCTAAGATACCTGTCCTCGATTTCGTACGTTACGTCCTTAATGTCGTTGCTCATTGTTTTTTCTTTGGTTGTACTTTGTGTTTTTCGCCGTTTTCGTCAACGATATAGGTGTTGTCGAGTTGCGCTTTCAACGACGCCTTTACGCTGTCGATATACTCGCGGCGAATTGCGGCTTGCTCGGCTTTTTCTTCGTCGGTAAGCCCTTCGATTTTGGATTTTTTTGCCAGATAATTCAGCCTTTCGATGTCAATCATTTGTTGTACCTTTCAATGATTTCTGCATTTTGTTTAAGGAGTTTCGCCTTTTCCGCGACGCTTTCGGCGGCGTCGACGATAAGCAAAAATTCCTTGTCGTACTCTTCCTTGTCTTCCTTGACTTTTTCAAGCGCAAGAAGTTTTGCGTTGATGTCGGACAAGCATTCGTACAGTTCGTAATAACCTTGTATTTGCTTTTCGGTGTAAGTCGTCAGCGCGTGGTCGGCAACCGCCGTAACCTTAATCGAAAACTTCAAAATTTCTCTTTTCGACTTTTCCTTGTCGCGACTTTCGTAAAGCGCGCGCACCTGTTTTGCGACGTACTCGGTTTCTTCCGCAAGGCTGTTGACGTAGCCCTGTTTCTTCCTTCTGTTGATGGTTTTGATAAGCGGAATTCCGACGATAATCGACAGCCCGAACGCGCAGTACGTTGCGATAAGTTTGATTAAATCGTCGTCAGAAAACTTGACTTCCGTGTTCGTTTCGTTCGCCGCGCCGTCCGCCGCATACGCAACGCCCGACGTCGAAAACGCAATAAGCAACGTTAACAGTAAAAATATGATAATTAAAGTGCGTGTTTTCATTGTTTGTTATCTCCGACAACCTTTACGGCAAGTTTATTCGTCGTGACGGCAACGCCGTTTTCTTTCAAAGACTTGACAATTTCTTCGTTCAGAATGTAAAGCGCGTCCCAGTAATACTCGGTAGGCACCCAGCAGCGAAGAGTGATTAAAATCGCGCTGTCGGTGTAGTCTTCAACGACCACGCTCGGCCCCGGCGACGACAAAATCTCATTCCTGCCGCGGGCGACGTCAAGCATAATCTTTCTGACCTTTTCGACGTCCTCGTCGTATGAAAAGCGCAGTCTGCAAACAACCCTTCTCGTCGGATTCGTGCTGTAATTCACCACGCCGCTGCCGATAAGCGAAGAGTTGGGCAAAGTGATTATCTGATTGTCGTAGGTCACAAGTTTCGTGTTGAAAAACCCGATTGATTTCACCGTGCCTTCAACGCCGTTTACCGCAACGTAATCGCCCACGACGAAAGGCTTGCTTCCGAGAATAATAAATCCGTTTGCAAGGTTGCTTAAACTGTCTTTGAGCGCAAGGGATATCGCAAGCCCGGCAGCCGAAATAAGCGCGACGAAACTCGCCGTCGAAATCCCCGCCGATTTGCCCGTCAGCAGCAATAAGCCGAAATAAAGCAAAACGCCCACGACCGACAACACGAAACTTGAAATGGTTTTGTCGATGTGCGCGCGCACCGAAAGTTTGTTCACGATAAGCAGTATAAGCTTCACCGCAAGCAACCCGAAAATAAACACGGCGACGGTACGCGCAATCGTCATACCGTCCCCCGTAAAGAATTCGATTAAGATTTTCTCAAATTCAGCCATAGTACCTTCTCGTTACTTCCACATTTTCTGGAAAATGCCGAAGATAAGTTTATCCGTTTTCTTTTGCGTCAAGTTACTTTGTCCCGTAACCGCCGCGTGTATCGACTTTTCGGTAAGTTGCGGCACAAGCGCGGTAAGGATATTGAACTCGATACTTTTTTCGTTTGAGGCAAGCGCGAAATATGCGTCGCCGTCAAAGTTCGTATGCGACGGAGAAATTGCCCGCGCAAGCCCGTCGTGTGCAAGGTCGGCAAGGCGGTTTGCCTGAACTTTCGTGATTTTCGCGTTCGTAAGGACGCACCCTATCGTGGTGTTTGCGCCGTGTTGTCCGACCGCGCCCGCCGTGAAAACTTTCAGGCTGTCCAGGAAACTTCCGTCGGGGGATTTAATGCCCGCAATGATTTTGCCGTTGTCCACGACGTCGCCCAATGCGTTCACGACCGATATAACCGCGACTTCCGCGCCGTTGATCGTCACGCTTGCAACGCCGAGCCCCGCCTTTGCGGCACATTCCATTCCGAGGAGTTTGCCGACAGTCGCGCCCGTTCCCGCACCGATATTGCCGGAAGAAAAATCGTTTTCTTTGGCGTTTTTCGCGGCACTGTATCCCGCCGCCTTATCGGGAAACGCAAAGTTCTTGTATTCAAGGTCAAAAATCGACGCGCCGACGACAATGGGCACGACTTGTTTTCCGACCTTAAAGCCTTTGCCCTGTTCCGAAAGATACTGCATAACGCCGCATGACGCTTCCAGCCCGAACGCACTGCCGCCCGACAGCACGACCGCGTTTACCTTTTCGACGGTTTTTTCGGGCGAAAGCAGGTCGGTTTCGCGCGTTGCGGGCGCTGCGCCGCGGACGCTGACGCCGCCGACTGCGCCGTCTTTGCAAATAATCGCGGTAACCCCCGTTCCGTTTGTTTCGTCGGTGAAATGACCGATTCTGAACTTATCAAGCATACTTCTTATTTGATTTTCAAAGCGGTTTCAAACGCTTCCTTCGTTGCGCTTGCGATACGTCCCGTCTTATCGGCGTCGCCGATGACGTAAATTCTTTCAAACATATCTTTCGCGTCTTTGTAAAGTTTGTTGTCGCTTCTTACGCCCAGACTGATAACGACGTTGTCGCAAGGAATTTCGCTTCTGTTTTTGGTTTTCGTATCTTCGACGACCACGCCTTTTTCGTTGATTTCGACAAGCATTTTGCCGGTAACGAATCTGGTGTCGTACTTTGAAAGTTTTTGCATTGCGTCGTCAACGTGCTGGAACCACATACCGGGCGCGATTTGGTTTTTGCCCTCGACCACGGTAACGTGATTGCCGTCTTTGCACAGATATTCCGACGTTTCGAGCCCCGTCATTCCGCTGCCGGCGACGACGACCTGTTTGTTTTCAAGTTTGACCGCGCCCGACAAAATCTCGGTTGACGTGCAAACGTTATTGTTGTCGATGCCTTTTATTGACTTCGGCTTAATCGCCACGCCGCCCGTTGCGATAACGACCGCGTAAGGATTCATCTCTTTCAGCATTTCGACGGTCGCTTCCGTATTGAATTTAATATTCACGCCGAGTTTCGTTACCGACGTCATAAGGTCTTCCGTTGCCCACGCGATTTTGTCTTTGCCGGGACCTTTGTCCGCAAGGTTGAGCTGTCCGCCCGCAACCGCTTCTTTTTCGATAATCGTGACGTTGAAGCCGCGCCTTAACAAAACTTCCGCGCACATAAGCCCCGCTACACCCGCGCCGACTATTACGACAAGCCTGCCGTTTCCGACCTTTTCGGTGATTTTGTCCATTTCGCCCTCGTGACCGAGATACGGATTGAGCGAACACAACGTATGACTGCCGTGGAATGCCTGTTCTTCCATGCTCTGAATGCAGTATAAGCAGCAGATGCAACGGCGGATATCTTCGGGATGTCCCGACGCGCACTTGTTGACGAAATACGGATCGGCAATATGCGGACGACCGAGACTGATTAAGTCCTGCGTGCCTTCTTCAAGTTGCTGTTCCGCCTGTTCGGGAGTGCGGATAAGGTTTGCGGCAAGCACGGGAATCTTGACGTTCTTCTTGACTTCCGCCGCCATATATTTTCTCCAACCGACGGGGAAAGACGTGGGTTCAAGCCAGTAGTTGAAGGTGTCGTAACCCGCCGACGATACGTCGATTGCGTCGACGCCCGCCGCTTCAAGGCGTTTTGCCATTTCGACGCCTTCTTTCAGGTCGTATCCGACGCCGGGCTTTCCGATATAGGAATAGCACTCGTCCACGGTGAGTCTGACAAGAACGGGATAACCCGGGCAACGCTCCTTGATGCCCTTAATAATATTCAGCAAAAAGCGCATGCGGTTTTCAAGGCTTCCGCCGTATTCGTCGGTGCGACGGTTGGTGTACGGGCTTAAAAATTGCTGGATAAGATAGCCGTGCGACGCGTGCAGTTCAACGGCGTCGACGCCCGCTTTTTGCAACCTTTCGGCAGCGTCGATAAAGTCCTTTTCAAGGTTGACGATTTGTTTATGCGAAAAAGCCTTCATCTTGCTGTCGGCAAACTTCGCGCGCTCCGTAACGGACGGGGCATAAACCTTCGGACACCAGTGCTTTTCCAGAAGTTTCGGCCCGACTTTCGGTACGACTTTGAAAATAAGCTTTTTGACGCATTTGATATTCTGGAACGGGATAAGAAGAGGAATCGTGCCGATGCAAAGCCCGAGATTCTGACGTCCGGGGTGATGAAGTTGCACCGCAAGTTTTCCGCCCGCCTCGTGTATGCGATCGGCGAATTTACGCATAGGTTCGATATGCGAATCTTTGCTCATCGAAAGTTGCGCGAACGCCGCCGCGCCGTGAAAATCGTTGACGCGCGTGATTTCCGTGATGATAAGAGCGGTGCCGCCCTTTGCGCGTTCAACGTAATAGTTCATAAGTTGCTCCGTGGGTTTACCGTCGAAGTCGCCCATACCGATAAGCATCGGCGCCATGACCACGCGGTTTTTGAGCTGCATGTTGCCGATTTTAATGGGGCTTAACAACATTTCGTATGCCATAATCTCTCCTAAATGTTTGAATAAATTTCAAAGTGAATACTATTATAGCACATATTAAGTAATATTACAAGGAAATTTTATCCGCATTTGATTTTTGCGCCGTCTTCTTCTTAAATGCTTTTCCCCTGATTGACAAAACGGCGGCAAAGTTGTATAATATATTTGATTTGATAATCGCAAAAACCAGCATTTATCATATCATTTTCAAAACTAAACTTCTTTTTCGGTGATATTATGTCAAAACGCGAACAAGCAATGCAAAACTTCAAAAACGGATACAACTGCGCGCAAGCGGTTCTTCTTGCGTTTTCCGACGAGCTTGAAATCGACGAAAAAACGCTTGCTCTCATCTCGTCGTCGTTCGGCGGCGGCATGGGCAGAATGCGCGAAGTCTGCGGCGCGGTCAGCGGTATGTTTATGGTCGCGGGGCTTAAATACGGTTACTCCGATCCTTCGGCAAAACAGGAAAAGGCGGAACTTTACGCGCTTGTCCAGAATCTTGCGGCAGGTTTCAAGGAAAAAAACGGAAGCATTATCTGCAAGGAACTTCTGGGCGTTTCGGACACTTCCCCCACGCCCGAACCGCGCACCGCCGCTTATTATAAAAAGCGCCCTTGTGTCGAACTTGTCGGCGACGCGGCGGAACTTCTTGAAAATTTGTCCGGAAAATAAATAATTTTCCCCTTAAAACTGTTTACAAAATCAAAATTGTGTGGTAATATAATCTTCGCTATGGACGTTTAACTCAGCTGGTAGAGTGTCTTCTTGACGTGGAGAAAGTCAGCGGTTCGAGTCCGTTAACGTCCACCAAATAAAAAGCGCACATCGTTGTGATGTGCGCTTTTTATTTGTCGGATTTTTCAAGGGGCAAGAACCCAACCGCAGGTTGGCGTTCGGCGGTTGCTTGCAAACGCTTGCGTTATGCACCGTGTCTAACTTTGCAGACACTTTGCGTCGCTTTGCTGTTTATCCTCGATTTGCACTATGCCGAGCAGCCCTACTCAATCCCACCACAAAAAACACACACTTCAACAGTGTGTGTTTTTTGTGCCGAGATTAAGTCAAGGGCAAGAACCCGGCCAAAATATTATCGCTTGCGATAATGCGATTTCAAAAATGCTATTTATGACGCGGCGGTGTTGTCCGGGGAATCGGGGGCGTTGTCTGACATGGGGACTTTCCGAAACAGGGTGCGGAAAGACAGCGTCTTGTAGGCGCGGGACAGTCTGTCGAAGCTTTCCTTGTTTGCAAGTCGCCAGATACCAAGGACGATCCCCACCAGCAATGCAGCAATCGCAATGCCGACAAGCGCGCCGATAAAGTCGGTGAGAACGTCAACGATTGAACAAAATCGTCCCGGCGTTAAATACTGAATACCCTCGCTGACGCCCGCATAAATAAACGCCAGAACGGGGCTTAGCACCGCGCAAAGCCACTTATGTTTACACAGCAAGAACAGCGTGCCGAAAATGCCGAATCCGAGCAATGCGGAAAGCCCACCGTGCCCCAGAAACTTGCGAACGAACTCATAACTGTCCGAAAACAACTTTACCTCGATGGTCTTTTCTTCGCTGAAACTCGGGTCGATTGTGCTTGTGCAGCGGATAACCACCTTGCCAAACCTGTTCGATTTCAGCAAACCGTCTTCCGTGATCGTTGCTTTTCCGCTGACGACTTCCCACGTGAAGCACTTTGAAAACGCCCACGGCTCGTGCACCGCCTTATATTCATATGTATTATTCGGCGAAATGACGTCGGGACCGATGATATCGATGCCGGTCGGTTCGGGATACGCAACGTTTACCGACACTTTTTGAGTGTAACCGTTGTACGGCGAAGTATAAGTCAACTCGGCTGTCCCGACGCCGTCGATTGCAAGAAATCCGTAATTCACGCGGATAACGTCGGTGTTGTCGGACGTGACGATGAAATCGCCGACGCTTCCCATGGGTTCGACCTTTTCGATTATACTGCCGATTTTTGTCGAAACAATGCCGTAAGTAAACGTCGGGTTGCCGTTATTCTTGAAAACAATATTCGTCGGCGCTTCAAAGGTTTTGTCTTCAACAACCGTGATTGTTGCCTTTGCTTTTTCGTTATTCTTTTTGAACGTTGCGGTGATGGTTGTCGTGCCGGGTTTCAGCGCGAAAAACATGTCCTGATGAACCTTAACGACGCTTTCGTCCTCCACCGTGTACGTTGCGGCGGAAGTATTCAACTTTCCCTCGTTCAGATTTGCAATCGCCGACGTGCCGACTTTTAACGTTAAATCGCCCAGTGCGTGTTCGGTATCTTCGGGAAACTCCCCATAACAACCGATTTTTACCCAGTCATAAACCGAACTGTCGCTTTTCAGGGTAACCAGAATGCTCGCTTCGCCCTTTTTGTGACAGGTGATTTCGCCGTTTTCGTCAACGCTGACTACGTCGGGATTTTTGGACTCAAACGTTACGTCCCTGTCAAGCGTTTCGGCAGGCGCGAACCAGACTTTCAACTTTTCTTTGTCCCCGTTATACAAATATTTCGTTCCGCTTCGCGAGGCGTAAACTTGCTGCGTGACGAGTTTTTCGGCAAACTTTGCGGACAATCCGTATTTTGAATCTATTTTGTCGGTCGCATCCTGCGTGCTTACTTTGCTTTTGTCGTGCGGCGTTGCCGACGCGCCCCAAAGTCCGCACCACAAAACCACCGTGCAGACGAGAGCAATCGTTGCAAGGACTTTGAGCCCTATCATATATTTTCTGTCCTGTTGAAACATAAAAATCTTTCCCCTTTGAAAATATTATACAAAATACTCCGCGACTTTGCAACGAACGGATATAAAAAACGTCATATTTTCTCATTTTTCCGCAAAATTTGCACGCTTTCGGGATTTCCGTCAACGGAATACAATTTTTCGGAATTTTTATTGAAAATTTATGTATATTGATATAGAATAAGATTAAAGAATAAACATATGCACTTCGAAAAAGGACAAGTTATGAATAAAAACTTCAAAAAAATATTGGCGGTTGCTTTGACGTTGACGATACTTCTTGTGTCGGTCGTCACCCTTTCGGGCTGCAACTTTTTCAGAAAAAACAATATCAACGACTTTGCAAACGAATTGTTCCCGTCGCTGTTTTCAAACGACGCGATGAGCGCGAACTTCTTCTTTGAGGACGCGGACACCGCGCTCGGTCTCACGCCAAAGGCTGCGCTTCCCCGCCCGTCGTCGAAGGAAGATTACGACGCGGCGTATTCGTCATACAAAATGCAAGCCGCCCTTATGGCGTACACCTATCGTTACAGCAAAATGAACGACGCCGACAAGGATTTGTTCACGTTTTTGCAATACTTTTTCATTCAGGAATCGAAGCTTGCGGGCTCGTACTATATGCAGGACAGCTATATCGGCGGATATTCGGGCATGCAGGCGAGTCTCCCGGTGTACCTTACCGAATACAAACTCCGCGACGAACAGGACGTAAAGGACTATATCTTCCTTATGAACGACACGGCGTCGGCGTTTCCCGAATACGTGAATTACGAAATCGACTGCATTAAAAACAGCTACTCGAAGCACCGCATAAATCTCTTTTACGCGGTTGAACAAACAGGCAATTTCACGGGCGCGCACATTCTTAACACAAGGGAAGAAATTATCGCAAGCGGCGTTTCGGAAGCCGATATTTCGATTTACGACTATATGAATTGCGCGGACACAAATCCCGACGAATACGCAACCGACGAAAACGTAACGAAAAACTTCGTTTACAAAAATATGATTCAAAAAATCGACGGCTGCTCTTTCTTGTCGGACGACCAAAAAACCGCATACAAAAAGCAGGCGACCGAAGGTATCCGTACGATGATAAAGGCGTACGTCAGGCTCGGCAACGACCTGAAACACATCTTCTCCGATCCTGCCCTCGGCACGCTTATCGAAAGGGTTTCGGGCGGATACGCGTCCTACGGCGAAACGGGCAAAAACTATTACGCCGCCCTGTTTCAGTCATCGACAGGCACGCGCGATACGATTGCGTCCGCCGCACAAAGACTTATGACCGAGTTCAACAAAACGACTGCGGAAATCGAAGAAATCCGCACAAAACTTGTCGCGCTCGGCATTAAGGAAGAAGACATCGACAAGGAAGTCGTGAACGCCTTTAACAACGACGATTGGTCGAAAAACGCACTTTATAATACGATTAACACGCTTAAAGGCTTGCTTTCGCCGACATTCCCCGCGTTTTCAACCACGGCGGGAAACGTAACGCTCAAAGTCGTGGACGAAAGTATGAAGGATAACTTCGCGCCCGCCGCGTACTTCGTGTCGCCCCTTGACAACAAGTCGTCGGACGAAACGATTATCATCAACAACTGGGACAGCACGGGTTATCTGTCATACGATTTGCTGTCGCACGAAGGAATCCCCGGCCACCTTTATCAGTACAATTACCTGAAAAACAGCAATCAGCACAACATCGTGAAAGTGCTTTGCCCCACCGCATATAAGGAAGGCTGGGCAACCTACGCCGAACATTACGCCGCAAATCTTTACGGCACGACGGACAGCAAAGACAACCTTATTATGCGCTACCGCGTGAAAAAAGTTCTGGCACAAGGATACCTTCGCGTGCTTGTCGATATGAAAGTCAATTACGACGGCGTTTCCGCGAAAGACATCGAAACCTGGCTCACCGACACCGTGAAACTTAATGAACACGCATACTTTCTGAATTCTTCCGCACAGGATCCGACAAACAGCAAAAAACTCGTTTACAAGGAAAGCACGATTTCCGACTTCGCGACAAACCTTTATTTCGACGCGATTATGCAACCCGCAAACGCCGCGACCTATTACTACGGCTACATTCAGGTTACCGACGTCATAAACGGGCTGACGAAAAAAGGATACTCCTTATACGACGCGCACAAAGCGTTTCTCGACGCGCCCTATACTTTTACGCAGATAAAGGAAAAGTACGGCCTGTAAATAATTGACAAAAAAAGTCATAAATGCTAAAATTCCTTACGAAAAAGTTAATTTGAAATAATTTTTGTATATAGGAGACAATATGAAATCAGTTACCTTAAATCTCGGTACAGCAGAGAGCGTCAAACATTTCGTAAACGTCACGAATAAGTTTGACTACGATATGGATTTGAGAAGCGGCCGTCACGTTGTGGATGCAAAGTCGATACTCGGCATATTCAGCCTTGACCTGTCCACCCCGGTGGTGCTGGAAGTATTCAGCGACAACTGCGCGGACCTTATCGAAGCACTCGGACCCTTTATCGAATAATCAATTGTCACACAAAAAAGACGCCGACCACGGCGTCTTTTTTTATGTTAAAGTATTTATCTTCACAGAAAAAAATACAACAAAAAAGCACCCGTTTGGGTGCTTCTGATAACTCGTCGTAAACGGCGAGAATTGCGTCGCACACTGCACTTTTGAAATCACATTATTGCAAGCAATAATGCTCACTCTTTTGCTTGTGTGCGCCTTTTCCCCACGGGTACACAGTATCCCGCGGGGTCCCCTAACCCTAAAAAGTTAGAATTTTATAAGTATTATTCCCTAAAACGGCGAGAATTTGATGAGATTGTGGTTTTCTCGGCGGGTTTTGAAAATTCCAGTGTACTTAGGCGTACACGAATTTTCAAGTTCCGCCGAAAAAGCAGAATATCGCAAAATTATGACTTTTTAAAAAGAGTTGAGGTCGCGGAACGCACTCGGCGTACACCCCACCTCTCCCTTGAAAACTTTGATGAAATATCCGCTGTCGTCGAAACCGATTTCTTTTGCAATGGTCTGCACGGATTTGTTTGTCGTAAGAAGTTCGTTCTTCCCGCGCTCGATACGCAGGCGGTTGAGATGTTCGATAAGGTTTTCGCCGGTGACTTTTTTGAAAAGTTTGCTGAAATAACTTGCGCTGACGTCGCACATCGATGCAAGAGTTTGAAGTTTCACGGGCGAAGTATAGTTGTCGTTTATGTAGTTTATCGCGGGCTGAATAATCGACGCGTTTTTATTGATGCGTCTGAACGTCTGATTTTCCGGCAGTGCGCCGTTCCCGGACTGCGACAAAACGTTGGACAAGCGGTAATTGCAAAGGTAATTTATAAGGCTGATGTTTGCGTCGAGGTCGGCTTTCGACATAAGGGTGAGCTTATCGTAATAAGCTTTTGCATTTTCTGCGAAGTCAACCGCGCTTTTTTCGGAAAAGATTTTCTCGATATGCGCTTTGTCCGCCTCGGGCAGTAAAATCTGACCGCACATAACCGCGCCGACGTAAAGATTCTGATAAATAATGGGGATCGCAACGTCGACGACGCCCATATGACAAACGTAAGTGTACGGTTTTTTATTCCTTGCCGCTTCAAGCCCGCCGCGACTGTCACACTTTTCGCAAAGGTGTTTATATTCCGGGTGATTTCTTACGAGCGCGCAAAAATCCGTGCAGCAACTGTGAGCGGTAACGGGCGCGCCCGTATAGTCCACCGTAATGCACGCAAGTTTTGTGGCTTTTGCCATTTCGTCCTGTAATTTCTGGAAATCGCAATTTCTTATGGTTGCAGCAAGTTCGCTTTCGTAATTAATCATATTTTCCCTCAACGCGATTATACAACATCGGCGCGGCAATTTCAACGCTTTTTCAAAAATTTGTTCAAAAATATTCGATAATGCTGAAAAAATTTCCTACGAATTGTCGGAATTTTCCTATTATTTTTGCGGATTGTCTTGTATATTTACTCGCATAATCGCGAAAAATCAATTTGCTTTTGTGTCAATTTATATGTCATTTTGACAGTTTTTGGATATTCCCGTCGATACAGTGCAAAATAATCTCATTATTGTTCAAAATTCTTTTATTTTTCGACCGATTTTTTTATTGTAATTTATGCTATGTTGTTTTATAATATAGTTGTTACTTGGTTTTCCAAGAATAAAAATCAATATAATTTATATAAAGGAGACTTATTATGAGAAAAGCATTTATCTGCCCCAGCAAATACGTCCAGGGCGAAGACGAACTTCTTAACCTCGGTTATTTCGTTAAAACATTCGGCGACAGCGCGTTGCTTATTGCCGACCCGTTCGCAAAGAATCTTGTCAAAGACAAGCTTGCGGCAACCGAAAAGAAATTCGGCATCAAGTTGTATTCCTGCGATTTCGGCGGCGAATGTTCCAGAAACGAAGTCAAGAAAATGCAAGACTTCGCAAAGAAAAACAACTGCGCATGCACAATCGGTCTTGGCGGCGGCAAAGCAATCGACACCGCAAAATGCGTCGCTATGGGCAACAACCTGATAATCTGCCCGACGATCGCCGCAACCGACGCTCCCACTTCGCACTCGGCGGTTCTTTACACCGACGATCATCACTTTGACGATTACGCATACTTCAAACAGAATCCCAGCGTAGTACTTATCGACACCACGGTTGTCGCAAACGCTCCCGCACGTTTCCTCGTATCGGGCATGGGCGACGCTCTTTCAACCTACTTCGAAGCACGCGCAAACGTGAGATCTTTCTCGAACGTCAACGCAGGACTTCCCTGCGGCGCAAACCGTGCAACCGGCGAAATGCTCGGCTACGGCACGATGGCTGCGGCGGCCCTTGCGGAACTTTGCTATAAAACCCTTCTTTCCGACGGCACGAAGGCTCTTGCCGCATGCGAACAGCACGTCGTAACCCCCGCTCTTGAAAGAATTATCGAAACCAACATTCTGCTTTCCGGTCTCGGCTTCGAATCGGGCGGTCTTGCAGCGGCGCACGCAATCCACGACGGTCTTACCCTCCTTCCCGCTCACACGAAATTCTTCCACGGCGAAATGGTAGCGTTCGGCACGATCTGCCAGCTTGTCCTTGAAAACAGCCCCGAAGACGAACTTTACGAAGTTCTTGACTTCTGCCTGTCCGTCGGACTTCCCGTCTGCCTTAAAGACCTCGGCACCGACAGCATCGACGACGACCTTCTTAAAGCGGTTGCGGAAAAGACCTGCATTCCCGACGAATCCGTCCACAACATGCCGTTCCCCGTTACGCCCGACATGGTCGCTGCGGCAATCAAGACGGCGGACGCAATCGGCCACGCATACAAATACGGCTGCGAAGACGAAGAATGCGGTTGCTGCCACTAATCTCTGACGAATCGAGGGCTTAGCGATATGAAAAAAATAATGAACACTCCCGAAACTTTCGTATACGATATGTGCCACGGTCTTGCGGCAGCGCATCCCGAGCTCGAATTCGTTGAAAAGTTTAAGGTTGTCAAGAAAAAGGAAATTAACCGCAACAAAGTCACCCTTATTTCGGGCGGCGGCAGCGGACACGAACCCGCACACGCAGGTTTCGTAGGAAAAGGCATGCTCGACGCGGCGGTATGCGGCGACGTATTCGCGTCCCCTTCGCAAATTCAGGTTTACGAAGCGATTAAGGCGACCGCAAGCGACAAAGGCACGCTGCTTATCATCAAAAACTACTCGGGCGACTGCATGAACTTCAACAACGCAGGCGCACGCGCCAAAGAAGACGACGACATTAACGTTGACGCCGTATTCGTAAACGACGACGTTGCCGTCACCGACTCTTTGTACACCGTCGGCCGTCGCGGCGTTGCCGGCACGATGTTCGTACACAAAATCGCAGGCGCGGCGGCGGAACAAGGCAAAGACCTTCCCGAAGTAAAAAGGATCGCTCAGAAAGTCATCGATAACGTTGCAAGTATCGGCTTTGCGATTTCTTCCTGCACGCCCCCCGCAAAAGGCACGCCTATTTTCGAACTTGCGGACGAAAACATGGAATTCGGCGTAGGTATCCACGGCGAACCCGGCGTTGCAACCGAAAAATTCGTCACTTCTGACGAACTTGCCGAAAAGATGGTCGCGCGCGTTAAAGACAACGCCGTCATCCAACTCAAAAAAGGTGACGAAATCGCGGTTATCGTAAACGGTTTCGGCGGCACTCCTTTGTCGGAACTTTACGTACTCAACAACTCCGTCAACAAAGTCATCGCAAAAGAAGGCTTCAAAGTGCACCGCGCACTTGTCGGCAACTACATGACTTCTCTTGATATGGAAGGCGCGTCGATTACTTTCTTGAAGCTCGACGACGAACTCAAAGCACTGCTTGACGCTCCCGTAAACACCCCCGCTCTTACCTGGGGCGCGACGGCAAGCGAAGAAGCGGAAGCCGCGCTCGTTGCGGTTCGCGCTCTTGCAAAAGCGATGAACGTCGTTCCCGCTGCAAAAGAAGAATGTGCGGGAAAAGCGGAAACCGCAAAAAAAGCCGCGAAGGCTGAAAAGAAAGCGGTTTACGAACTCACCGAAAAACCCGTGTTCGCACCCAAAATGAATACGGCTGCGTTCGTTGCACTCGTTGACAAAATGGCTGACGTCATCATCGAAAACGAAGTTCACTTCTGCGATATGGACAGTTGTGGCGACGGCGACTTCGGCATGAGCATCGCAAAAGGTTTCAGACAGTTGAAGAAAGACTGGGCAACCCGCGACAAAGCCAACATCGGCGCATTCCTTACAAGCGCAAGCGATATCATTATGGAATATTGCGGCGGCGCGTCGGGTCCCATCTGGGGAAGCGGATTCCGTTATGCAGGCAAAGCGGCCGGAAATGCGGACGAACTTGACGCAACCCTTCTCGGCAAGATTTTGCAAGGCGCGGTCAAAGGCGTACAAACCACCGGTGAACGTTCGTTCGGTCACGGCGCGGTTGTCGGCGACAAGACTCTTATCGACGCTCTTGTTCCCTGTGCAGACGAAGTTACCAAAGCGGCGGAAGAAGGCGACAGCCTGTTCGTAGCAATGGAAAAAGGCGCACGCGCTGCTGTCAAAGGTGCGGAATACACCAAACAAATCACCGCAAGACTCGGTCGCGCGGGCGTTGTCGGCGAAAAGTCCATCGGACATCCCGACGCGGGCGCATACGGTCTCGGCGTCATCTTTACCGAACTTACCAAATGGGTTAAGACTCAGAAGTAATCGGAAACGACAAAATCAAGGCCTCTCTTCGGAGAGGCTTTTTTTTGCGCTTTTTTTTGGAAATATACTGCAAATTACCGTGCGAAACAAAAAATATCTTGACTTATTATATACGCGTAATGTAAAATAAACTTAATACTTTAATTTATTAAAGAGGAGAACTTTATGTTTTATACTTCCCTCGGCTGGTTCAACGGATTCAACCCCGACTCGTGGGTAATGTATCTGATGTACGCCCTTATCGTCGTGTTTATCTCGGCAGAAGCAATTTTTTATCTTGTAAAATCGGTAAAGAAAGCGAAACAAATCGGCATGGATATGACCAAAATCAAAAAGGTCATCAAGACGTCCGCAAGTTTTTCGGTCTTGCCCGCAATCGGTATCGGTATCGGCGTTGTTACGCTCATCGGCTCGCTGGGAATTACCGTCCCCGCAATCAGGCTTTCGGTCATCGGCGCTCTGCAATACGAGACGCAAATGGCTGACGGCGCGGCAAAGGCAATCACCGGCAGCACCGACGGTCTTACCCAACTTATCGCAAGGGGCGTCACGGCGCAAGACTATGCCACAATCGTCACTCTTATGACGGTTGCAATCATCGCGGGCCCCGTTCTTGTCGTTTTGTTTTACAAAAAACTTCAACCGAAACTTGCCAAACTCGGCGCGATGAAAGTCGGCGGCGCGGTCGATCCCGACGCGGCGACGAAAAACCTGGAAAGCGACGCGAAAAAGGCAAACCCCAACGGCATCAACCTTGGCGACTTGGCGTTCCAAGTGTCCTTCATAGGTATGATTATCGGCTACATTGCAATGTCCATCGGCGCGATTGCGGCAATGCCCGGTCGCATCACGAGTTATTACAACTTCATTGCGGTTATCGTGGCGGCATTGTTTATGGTCCTTTCCGATTTCCTTGTGAAGAAACTCCACTGGAAATGGCTGGACGACTTTTCGGTTGCATTTTCAATGCTGTTTGCAATGCTTGTCGTCGGCATTATCAGCGGCACGACGGGACAATTTTAAGGAGGCGCGAACACTATGAGTAAGAAAGAAAAATTAACGCGTGAGCAGAAAAAAGAAAAACAACGCGCCGAATACGAGGCGATGTCTCAAAAGGAAAAAGACTTTTTCGATTACAATAAAAAATGGCACACCATCGGCAGAATCTGGAATACCATCGGTATCCTTCTTATCATTGCGGTGCCTATCGTCGCCTGCATTCATCTGAATGTCAGCCCCAACTGGGCAGTTTTTGCGGACGGCGGCATTATTACGCTTATCATAATTAACCTGGGCTCGGGAATTTCGGAACCCGTCATTTACGCGCCGATGCTCGGCACCAACGGCGAATACCTGGCGTTTATCACGGGCAACCTTTCCAACCTGAAAATCCCTTGCGTCGTCAAAGCGCACGAAATTGCGGAGACCGAACTCGGCACCGAAGAAAACGAACTCGTGTCCACGATTGCGGTTGCGATAAGCTCGCTTGTAACGGTGCTAATCATTGCGGTTATGGTGCTGTGCCTTGCGGTATCGCCCTTACAGCAATCCATTGAAAAGGCGCCTTACCTTACCCCCGCGTTCGGTTGCGTCGTATACGCTCTGTTCGGAAGCCTTGGCGGAAAATATATCGTCAAAAACCCCAAAATGGCGGTTATCCCGGGCGCAATCCTTATCGGGCTGTCCGCCCTTATCAGCGGCGTTTCGCACGGCAAGACCAACATCGGCAGTTTGTCGCTTATGGTAGGTATCGTATTCTGCGCCCTGTTCGCATTCGCGCAAATTATGATTAACAAGAAAAAAGCCAAAAAAGCGGCGGCAACCGAAACCATCGACGTCGGCATCGACAGCGACGAAAAAGTCGAAGTCGTCCTTGAAGACAAGGCGGAAGACGAAACCGAAAAAGAAAACGAAGACAAATAATCGTCAAAAACAAAAGCACCTGCATTGTTTTGCAGGTGCTTTTTTATTGCGTTTTTATTATTTTATTTTTTATTGCGTTGTTCTTATTTTATCACCGCGCCGAAAAAGACAAGGTCCTTCCCGCTCCGGTTTTCAAAACTGTGTTCGTGACCTTTCGGGCAAAACGTACATTCGCCGGCTTTCAGGTATTCGTCGCCATCGTCGGTGTGCATGACGCCCTCTCCCGACAAAACGTAAATGGCTTCCGCATTTATCACGTGCCTATGAAGCCCCAGCGACGAGCCGGGCGCAAGTCTTCCGACCATCATCTTGTTGCCTTCGCCATCGACGTACATTTTCACGTTGTAGTCGCCGTTGCCGCCTAAGAAATTGGGTATGGTTTGTTCCGTCATTTCGTTAAAATTGATTTTCATAGTTGCCTCCGTCTGAAAAATATTATACAACAAGAAAATCATATTGTAAATATCAGTTGATTTTTTTGTCAAAATATATATAATTATTATTGCTTGCGGGTATAGTTTAGAGGTAAAACAACAGCTTCCCAAGCTGTGGTCACGGGTTCGATTCCCGTTACCCGCTCCATTTTGAACCTTGCCGTTATTCGCAAGGTTTTTTTATGCCATTTTTAAGTTAGATATTGCAATTCTGATAATAAAGTTGTATCATATTATCAAATAAACAAAAAGGACGTTTTATTATGAAACTCAAAAAAATTATTATTATGGCATTGTGCCTGTCGCTTGTCATGACGTGCGGCGTTTTTCTTGCCGCGTGCAACAAAGGCGGCGATAACGGCGATAACAACAAAACGCAAATCCGCGACGATACAAAATGGTTTTCGGAAGAGGAACTTGCCAAAAAAGGTTTGTCCACACTTCCCGCTCCCACGGGACTCAGCGGCGATATGAACTCTTACCTTTATTGGTACAACGACGGGTATTCGTTCCATCAGGCGTGTCCCAACGAAGATATATTTTATGAAAACGTCGAAAAGTATTTTGCGTATTTCAACGAAAAATTCGACGGACGTTTCGGCACTATCGACACTCGCAGTTATAAATACTCGCCGTCAACCAACGAGTATTATTATAACATTCTCAAAAAAACCGACCTTGCCGATTATTTCAGCAACAACCCAAGTTCGTTGTACAAATTTTACTACGTGACCGACAAGACGCTTGAAGATGGATATTTAAAGGCAGACGCGGTCTGGACGTTTGAAATAAGATATGAATTTGATACTACCAAAAACACATATCTGTTCAAAATCTTCATCGAAAATGCAAGAAAATCACATAACGGTACTTTCACATATTACTACAAAATGGTTTAACTCTTTAATAAAGGCTTAAAAATTAAATCATAAACAGAAACGGCTCGGGATTTCCGAGCCGTTCTTGCATATAAAAAGTAAGGAGTTAAAACGAAAACCATACGGTTCGTCAATAATCGTCGTTCATGTTCTCGGCAACACTCTCTGCCGACCAGCCGTGATTGAACGCGTTCATAAGATCTTCCTTGTAAAGGGACATCAGGTTTTCAACGCGCCCGTCTTCGACGCCGAGCCCGTAAAGCGCCTTTTTAACGCCGAAAACGTACTTTGCATAATCAACCTTAAACCGCGCCTTTTCGATTATCTCGTCTTCGCCGTCGCCCGCGTTCACGCAATCCACGATAAGTTTTGCGACATTTTCCGCTTCTTCTTCGCTTATATACTGCGCGTCCTGCACGGCTTCCGTCGCAAAAACGTGAAAGTCAAGCGAAAATTCTTTTTCGGACAGCACTTTCAGAAGTTGCATTCTGTATTTTGTCAATTCCTTAAAACTCATAACCCTCCTCCCATACTCGTATTATCTCACACTAAATATGACAACGTGGTTCACCATTTACAAATTTTTTCGACAAATTTCAACTTTTTTATGTGACGGGCAAAATTAAACCAAGTAAACAAAAAAACGCAACGATTTACTCGCTGCGCTTTTATCAAGGAATAATTATTTTTTTATATTCTTTCAAGCCTTTTACGTTTTTAACGCTTAATATTTTGTCGTTATTCAAATATATTGTGCCAAGTTTGAGCCATAATTTGGCATCTTCGTCATACTCTTGTGCTTGCGTAAAAACGCAAAACATGTTTTTCTTCCCTTTATATTTTCCTATAAAAATGTATTTATCTATAAATATTAAATAACGTTCCGACTGTACCATAGTTAAATTATATTAGCAAAATATGTCTATGTCAAATATTGTTAGCATTTTTTGTCTATTCTAAAACTATGGAAATAGGAAAGAAAATCAAGGAATTAAGGACACAAAAAGGCATTTCTCAGACCGAACTTGCAAAAGCAATCGGCGCAAGTCAGCGTGCGGTTTCTTACTGGGAATCCGGCGTTGCCGAGCCAAACGCAACGATAATATACAATCTTGCGGTGTTCTTTGACGTCAGCGCCGATTATCTTGTCGGCAACGGCGATTATTAAACAGTTTTTCTCGCAAGCATCAAAAAACTTACCCACTGCTTTGAAAACAATGCAGTGGGTATTTTAGTTATATCGTTTTCTGCGTAAACGGTTATATTTTTTGCCGTCGACAAAAAGTTATATTTCGGCTTTCAGCCGAAGTTATATTTTATTTACCTTTACTTCTCGTGAAGCGAGAAATATCACTTTGCTTTTTGCAAAATATCACTGCCGAAAGCAATATCACTTGCCGCAAGGCAAATAAAACTGCGGCATAGCGAGAGTTTCGCTATGCCGCAAAAGGTGCGTTATTTTTTTGTTTTTAGGTGTTGTTATTCTTCCGTTTTGTCGTTTTCTTCGGAAACTTCAAAATCTTCGCTCGCTTCCGACAAAGCGTCCACCGCGTTTTCCGCGACGGTTTCTTCTCTCGCTTCGCCGCGTCTTAAAGCAAGCTCTTCGCGCATTTGCTTTTTGGTTTTTTCATCGATTTTATAAAAGAACATTACCAAAGAACTTGCCAGCATGCAAAGCCCCGGCAGCAGGAAGTAAATTGCCCACGCCTTGTTTTGCATGGAGCCCGGAACGGCGGCGTGAATCGCGTTGGTGTGCGCGACCGCATCGACGATGACTTCCTTCTTGTCGATAATTTCGACGCCGACCTTAACCGCGTCCGCATAGCTGTTTGCGCTGTATCCGATTGCGCCGATGAATAAAAGCCCCAAGGACACCGACAAAGCGTTGCTGAGTTTGTTGGACATCGACAGGATTGCAAACTGCGTACCTTCGGTACGTTTGCCCGTTTTCCATTCCTGATAATCGACGATATCCGCCGTCATGACCATGGGGAGATAGCCGTTGGGACCGTACGCGAACCCAAGGAAGAACTGATAAATCCAGATTGCCCAGATACTTCTCAAAAACGGTACGCCGCCCGTCGCGGTTTCCGCAGGCGTGAGAACGTACAGTAAAAACGAAATCAAGCTGACCGCAAAGCCGTAAAAGCCCGCGATGATGAAGTATTTCTTTTCGCCAAGTTTTTTGTTGATGACGGGGTTCAGAATGATTGTGACCATGCTGGAAATTGCCGAGGTCAGACCGATTGCCCAACTGCACGCGTCGCCGCTCATAACGCCAAGCCCGAGTTTCGTAAGGTCGATGCCGTCGCGGATCATAATGCAGGACGCCTGCACCGCAATCGACAAGCCGATATTCCTGCCAAATCCCAAAAGGTACGTCACAAGAACAATCTGGATCATACGGTTGTTTTTGAGTTCCCTGAACATTTCCTTGAAACTCATTGCTGAACTTGCGTTGACCTTGTATTCTTCTTTGCCCTTGAAGTACATCAGCAGTTGCAAAATAAGCCCGATGCCCGAAAGAATCGCGGCGGTGATAAGGTATTCTTTCCAGCCTACCGCGCCGGAGCCCGTTATCATACAAACGACGGTGATGAACACGCCGGAGCATGCAAGCGCAACCGATTTCAGCGTATTCGCCCAGCCGGCGGCGTTGTTGGTGTCTTCGGGAGTGCCCGCGACCATTTTCAGCATGCCCTGCGACGGAATATCCGCCATTGTCATGCTGACGTTCCAAAGGATAAGAATGAAGGTTATGTAGATATATTTACCCACTTCGCCGCCCTTCGTTTCGGGGAACGGAATGAACGCGAACGAAAGCATCGTGAATACGAAAAGCGGGAACGCCGAGAACAAAATCCACGGGCGCATTTTGCCCGCCTTGAAGTTGGCGCGGTCAATGAGATTTCCGATTACGAAGTCGGCAACGATACTTATAAACTTTGCCGCAAGAATAATAAGCGCGATTCCGACAAGATTGAGTCTCATAATTTTGTCGAAAAACTCCGCCTGATAACTGTTGACAAGACCTATCGCAAGGTTGATGCCCATCACGCCAAAGGCGTAAATCCACATATTCCCCGTAAGGCCTAAAACCCGTTTTTTGGGCTTATCGAGTGATTCTGTCATAATTTCCTTCCTTTATAAAATATAAAAATATATTAACATATATTATGGGCGATATCAACTTATTTCCAAAAAAAATCATAATTTATAGGACATCGTTTTCATATGCTTGCAAGGCGGCGCGCGATATGATAAAATAACCCGTTGAAAAGGACGAAAAGAAAATGATTATCGACGCTCACGCACATATTTTTCCCGACAAAATCGCCAAAAAAGCAACCGATGCAATCGGCGATTTTTACGGCATACAAATGACCGAATCGGCAGGCACGCCCGACGTTTTATTGCAGGAAGGACGCCTTGCCGGAATTACGAAATTTGTCGTTCATTCGACAGCAACGACGGTTAAACAGGTTGAAAATATCAATAAATATATCGTTTCGGATGATCAGGCATTTACAGAAGTTAATGACTTTGACGGTCAGGAAGGC
>OQVL01000273.1_pt1 | contig 25096 bp, 38 predicted proteins | sample 1691501 | NCBI WGS metagenome assembly OQVL01 (sample SAMN03418253, study PRJEB22391) | human gut metagenome | biome: human-gut; feature: organic feature; material: feces | host: Homo sapiens | place: Tanzania | collected 2013-01 | reverse complement strand
CCCATTGATATTGTTATTGCATTGTTTATTTTGGTCATATCGCTTGTAGGCAATGGTTGTGTTGACGAAAAATGAAACTTCTAATGTTCTTTTCGTACGATTAAATGCAAAATTTGATACCGATTCGATATCAGGATTTAAGGCGCAAGTCTCGCTAATTTCTCGCTGAATTTCCGATTTTACGAAATCTTCCGGCAATGCTCTTCTCGATAGTAACTGATAGACGTTCACTCCAAAATTTTCTGCTCCGTCTATGCGCTGATAAATTGGTACTGTATTTGGTAAAACGTGTAACGCCAATTCAATCCATTGCTTGATAGCATCTATTTTTTCACATTCAATGGGCGTCCCATTGCTTAATGCAAACGAAACGCTTCGGTCTTTCAAACTATATTTTAGCGATTTTCCCATTCAAACCCTCGCTACGATTGTATATGGTCCAGTGCCGACAATGCACACCGTATCTCCAGCATTAAGTGCGCCGATTGCATCGGACACACGAACCCGCTCTCCCTGCAGAATCAGTTCGCCGTCATATGCTGATACTATTAGCGGATTTACTTGCGATACTGTCCCCGAAAACGACCCAGACATATTGCGACGTATCTGCTTTCTAAATTTTTTCGCAAGTTCTATATCCCAACTCATAAGACCTCCTCTGTTTGTCATTGTATAAAACGGATTTATCCCCAAGGTGTGCAAAACCCTGTTAACTTCGCATCGTTATGCGGATAGGACCTCCGTGCTACACGATTTGAGCTGTTTCCCTCTATCGTATAAAATCGGTTGCTATCTGACTTGATAACAATGCCAACGTGGGATGCCCCTGCAGATTTTTGTATCATTAAATCACCACATTTGGGACGATAGCTACCCTTATATCTAAACTTTTTTCGCGCCTTGTACCAAGACATGTAGCTTGACACAGATGCCATCTTTGGAATAACGCCTGTAGATATTCCAGCATGTGCCGCGCACCACGAAACAAAAATCGCACACCACGCTACTCCGTTGTACCCGTACCAAGCTCCATATTTTGTTCTGTTATCGTTTCCGCCAAGTTCCTTATATCCCTCTTCTTTCAACGCCACATTAACAAATTTCTGCGCTGCTGTTCCTCCACCTGTTGGCGCGATTGGCGTTTCAGAGGTGGTGATTTTGTATACATCTGCATATTTCACGCCATATTTTCGCGCTATTGATTTGGAAGAAACAAAGATATCAATACGATTTCCTTTTATTAGCCTTCCAGTGTCTTCCGCCGTATAAGTGCCCCACCCGTCAATATAAACTTGACTCCCCAACTTTATCACGTTTGGGTCTACGGCTATTGTGTGATTAATGCGCGGCTTTTTGCCAGATGCCGTTGTCGTGTCGCCGGCATAAAAGGTTAACTTAAATCGTCCAAGCGCTTTGCGCGTTGTCGTTGATGTTGGTACTGTTGCATCAGGTTTTGGAGGAACTGTAACGTAAGTTACGATTCGCGGCATATGAATTTTTATTAGTTCTAGAGACATTAAGTGATATGGCTCATATGTGTGTGTAACCGAACTCACCCACCATCTTCCTGATATTCCCCAATCCGGCGAATTAAACATGAGAAGTTTCCCTGGAACAATGTCGTCGTTCCCCCATATTCTAGGAATTCTTGCAGTCTGTTTAAGGTTGTCATACTCTTCCAGTGCAGCGGCCAATGTAGTTGCCGCTGTATTTTTCTTGTCTGCGTCTACTGTGATGTACTTTGTTAACATACCGTACTTGTTAACGTATTCATCGTCCCAACATCTCGTCAGTGTTACAGTTTTATCATTATCATCCGTCTGCACGATAATGTTAGTCGCCATATCTTCCATCGAGGTTGTGGCTTCAACTTCTCCGATCGCCCATGTGATGTTGGTCGAGGCGCTTGCTGGACGCGTGAACTTTGCGTTTGTCACCTCCGTATCATACGGCGTCACACATAACGCACCGTCTATAATTCGGTGCGCATAATACCGATCCGTTTGAAAGTTGACTTGCTCGAGGATGTCATCAATAATTGATGATGCCTGCTCCCTAATATACTCTCCGGATATTGTTGAGTTCCAGCTCCCTCTCCAGCCATAAGTAACACCCGCCCGCTTGCAAACTTGTGCCATTGCCGTGTCTGCACGGCAATTCGTGAATTGTATCGTAACTTCGTTTTTTAAATAAAAACCATCGTCTCTACATTCCACCTGTCCCGCAGCACTCACTGAAATTACAAATCCGTCAAATGTTTTTTTTCCGTTATTCTGGATTATTACTCCATCCTTTACCTCTATTTGCAATTTCGGAAGGAATCGATCGTGGTTGTTTACCGCAACTTTAAACGATACCTCAGAACTATATGCCCCAGAGTCATCGCGACGGGTTAAACCAGATACATATGCAGTAATATCCTTCTGTTTTTTCCCCTGTTTGAGTAGCACTGTATATTTATCCACCGCTCACCTCAAATGAATTTATACTCTGTCAATCCGATTGAATAATTCATGTCCATCACCCGATCGTAAGAGTAGGAGAAAGACTCTACAAGCACCGCTATGTTCAATATTGTCTTTCCCTTGTCAGTGATCGTACACCGAATCGGCCATTTCTTTGCTCTCCATCTCTGTATAAATTCCACAAACGCTTGAGGATCCGTATCGGCGCCATACGTTATCCACCTGTATCGTCTACATGGATACAGAGCTTCCCAGGAAACCTTTATCGGCTCAAGGTTCCCTGGCATCGTCAGATGATTTGATAATCCATCGTAGTCAGAAATAGTTTGTCCGTTTTCGATGTTTATTCCTGGAGGGCAATGTGGCATTACAAAAACTTCAGCCAGGTTGTTTGCCGACAATACAATCTGCACGTTTGCCCTCCTCACGAAATATCCATTGCGTTGATAATCTTTTTTGCGATATACTCGCCCGTTTGCTCCATATATTCGCGGTTTCCGATGACGTTTCCTTGCACCGTCACATACACGTTGACGGTGTTTTGCTTATTTCCCTGTTGTTTGACGGATACGTCGTGTGGGATTATGCGCGTACCAGACGGTAAATCAACAATTTCACCGCCGCGCTCATTGATGGATGTCAATCCTCCGCGCCAATAAGGCGTGCCGCTTGCGTTGTGTCCAATGCCGGCAGCTTTCATTCCAGTTCCTACTGTACCAAGAATTTTTCCAACCGTTCCAAACGTTCCGGTAAGCCACGACATTTTATCCGACAACCATTGAAACTTTTCTCCGAGCCAATCCAAAACCTTTTTTATCGGCTCAGGAATTTTGTCGAATGCGGCTACTATATGGTCCGATATGTTACTAAAAGTTCCATTTATCCAATCTGCCAGCTTGCTTGCATACGCACAAATAGTGTCCCAGTTTTTGTACAACAGGACTCCCGCCGCAACCAAGCCTGCAATAACGGCAATCGCGATTCCAATCGGAGATGCAAGACCTGCAATTGCACCGCCCGCAATATTCAACATGCCGGCAAAAGTCTTGATTGTATTGATTGCGTAAACAATATTCCCGATGAAGGTTATTACTTTGAACGCACTCATGACGATTACCAATCCGGTTAATGCAATCTTTACAGCCGTTGTGTGCTGTGACATCCAGTCCAGCACCTGAATAACGCGCCCGCCGATCGCACTCGCCAATTCAGTCGCTTTTTGTACAAGTGCTGTTACCTGAGTGGCAATGCGGTCTATGCTTCCATCCTGCTGCATCTGCATCAGCTTGTCTGCAAACAGCTGCAGTTTGTTGCGCATCAAGTCAAACGCAGAGCCAGAGCGAACAGAACCGTCTTCGTTCATTCCAACAATCTTTGCTAAGGAAAGTTTTGCAACGCCAGTTACTGTAGACCATAAGCCTTTCATGGTTGTTGCTTGTTTGACCATGCCGCCCTGAAATTTATCTTTCAGCAGCTGCATCATAGCCGCGTTAAACTTCTCCTGATTGACAATCTGTCCCTTATTGTTTACGATTTGGACGTCAGAGAACATCTTCTCGCCTTGTTCCTGAATCTGAGCCTTTGTTATACCAAACTCTTTCAAACGCTCCAGCTCGCCTGTCTGGGCGTCAATCAGTGCTTCAACCGCTTGGTCAAAGTCTTTATTCGTTGCTGCAGCCATGTCGCCGGTGACAGTCAGCCATTTTTTTGCAGACATACCCATAGCTTCAAATTTAGACGCACCTTCTACCAGTTCGCCGCCTTCAAACGGCGTTTTGTTTGCCATTTGAATTGCATACGACATGATGGACGCAGCTTTTTTTGTGTCCTTGGTAGCAGTTTCCAGCTGCATCTTATAGCCTTCCAAGTCCATCGCCTGCGAAAGTCCTGTTTTTGCAGCAAGTCCCGTCAGCGCTGTCGTTGTTGCTATTCCAAACTTAACCATTTTGCTGGTCACCGAATTCACGGACTGCACAAAACTATTTTTCCACGAAACAACTTGCTTCGTGGATGATTTCATTTCCTTTGTAACGCCTTTTGTTCGATTTGCGACGCCGATTAAGCCCTTTGAGTAATTATCTTTGAGGTTTAGAATAACAGATATTGCCTTAGCTATCTCCTTCACCTCCAAGCGCTCTGGCTATCGCTGCCGACATAACGTCGTACATAGTATTCCAGTAATTTTCACGCGCGACCTCCAGGAAGATTCGAAGATTGGTAGACGCTGAAGCAATCTTATCTAAATCTTCTATTTTCCATCCCCGTGTTGCGTAAAACGCACACAAATCCAGATCCGGGTCGCGCTTTATTCGTTTTTTTGGCGTTCCGTCATTGCGTCAAGCTGCATCCAGTCGAACAGCTGATCTGCGATCGCGGACCGTTCCGGCACCGAAAAAATGCGTTTGACGACATCCCACGGTTCTGCGACGTCTAAAGCTTTATGCAATTCTGTGTTTTGCAGCTCCGGGCAGCATTCGTAGATGAAATGGTCGATTTTTTCTATTGCGGACTTTGTTGTTGCTTCCGCGCTTCTAAATTCGTCCATCACATCCATGATTTTATTATCCGACAAACGAACACACGTGATAGTTTTTTCTCCATCCAGCAGCTGAATTTCCTTTTCTTCACCTTTGCTCTGTTCCTTTTCGGCAGCGTGCTGGAGCAAATCATCAAATTTCATAACTTTACTCACGCTTCCACCCCAATGCTTTCCAAGATTTCCACACTTCCGAACTCAAACGGAACTTCTTCTTCAATCATCTTCTTCGATTCGAAGGAAAGGATTGTCAACTCCGATACCGTGACGTCGGAAAACTTATATCGACCGGATTCCTTTGTTCTCTGATTTGTTGCCGAGGTAATGATTTCAATTTCCGGCATTACACCTTCGTTATACGCCTCAATCATCTCATCTACCAGCTGCGTGTCTACTTTGTAATATGACAGCGTGCCACTTCCGCTATATCCCGTATATTTCTTCTGTGTTGAGGGATCTCCGCAAACCTCTATGTCTTCAAAATTTGCGGTCAGTTTTGACTCAAATTTTGTAACAGTTGCGAGGTTTCGTCCATTCCACCAGATGTGACCGTCGGTGCCGGTCAAAACATCATTCGGCCTATATCTTTTTGCCATTTCCTCTCCTTATGTCAATGTAATTGGGAACTTAATATTATCCATCGTTCCGACAATTCGAATCGTACCGGTAAGATAAACATCTCGTCGAAATGTTTTTACCATCACATTTGCATCCGTCCAGTCTGCAGCTTCTGCTTTACCCGCCGAAATCCACGCCTTGCGCTGCGTTTCAACGTCAATCGCCACAGTGTTTTCACTATCTGGATCGAGGATGCTTTCTGCAGCCAAACCGCTAAAGTACGTTTTAATAGCCGCAACCAGCAGCATTTGATTGTCTTTCGTATTCCTGTATCTGCCAGCAAAACTGTTTTTCCAGATGCGTGTGATATCGTGCTGTATCATATCCATGACTGCAACTGTATCAATATATTTCAAATCATCGTCTACACTCGTATCCGTCAGGCTATTGATGCCGCAGGCAATCCGAATATCCGCACCGTCAGCAAATAAAAACAGTTTTCCTGCCGCAAGAGCATCGTCCTTTTCTGCCGTTTCGGTTGCTGCCGACAGCATCGTGCAGTTAAAGTATGTACAGCTTCTTGTCACTCCGCACCCGGCGATGATGCCTGCTAAGGTCGGCAGAAACTGTGCTCCTGAGACCTGTCCGCGTCCATCCGCGAAAGTTACAGTCGTGGTCGTGAAGTTAATGACGTGTTGGCAGTTCGGCGCTGTTGCATTAAACACGATGCCTGTGTACTGAGATCTTCCTGCGGTTTCTTGGTTTCTGATCCACGTCACAAGTGCAGTAAAGTCAGAGGTGTTTCCGGCAGCGACTGTCACGTATCCTGTCAGAGCGCTGGATGCAATAATCGACAGCGCGTCCGTAATCGAATCCCCAATCCTGACCGTTGCGACTTTTGCGGCGCCCGCACTAAACGCATCTAAAATATACTGCAGATTTGCAGGCGTATATTTTTTTGCAGCGGCCTGCGCCGCTTCGGCGGTTAAAAACACCGTCGGTTCTGTATCCTTCGCAGTCGTGTCGGTCATAAGTAAAATAACTGTTCCCTGCGTTGATCTCGCAGACACGGATTCTGCCGCTCTTCGAAATTCAATCGAAATTTTAGGCATTGAAGCCGCCATGTAATCCCTCCATCTCTAAATGTTCCATCGTTTCGCTATCTTCATCATCGTCCAGCGAAACCGTTTCCATTACTTCTATTGTCAGTTCGGCGTGTAACACGCCATCTTCTATTGAGAAGTCAACGTCCTCAAGCACAGGAATCACGGTGTTTTCAACTGGAATGCCATCCGCGAAAGCATAAGTCAGAGCATCCTGAATGTCCATATTTTCTAATCTTGGACGCTGCGAATCTGTAGCAAAAAAATAGATATCAATATAGATAGTTCGGCTTATACTATCGGGATTGTATTTTCCGCAAGAACCTGAATCAACAAATGTCTTAAAGGACGGTCTGTGAATCGGCTCCATCAAATCGGCATCTACAATTGGTATATCCGGTGCGGCTTGACGCACGATTGCGTTTACAGCCTGCTTTAAATCTCTCAGCTTCATTTTTTCTTTTCCACGTCTCGTGCCAAGTCTTCTGTAAGATCATCCACATCTCGTGCAAATTTCGGCGCAAATTCACGTTGTGCGTCCCGAAAGACATGTTTTCCTTCTACAAAGCCCACTTCCATTCCGTGTGATATAAGTCGGTGTCCTTTTTCAATCAGATGTGCATGCGGGGCATACGAATACGTTCGGATAGCGTCATCTCCATCGTATTTATACGGTTTGCCCCGTTTAATTGATGCAAAATATTCAAACTTCTTGTTTTTGTGCTCTTTTTTTGTCTTTTTTACGCGAAGGCGAGCCTTTTTGGCAACTTGAGACCTCAGCTTACTACCCTCTTTTCGCATAAATTTTTTCACCTGTTTAGGATTTTCATTCCTTGCTTTCGAAATCATGCTTCTTGCAAAATCGTCTAACTCTGAAACGTCAAATCCAATATCACTCATTCAACAATCCTTTTGCACGTGCACTCTACAAACCCGGAATCGCGAAATGTTGGTGAAATATGGAGAATATCATACCGACTGCCAGCGTACATAAAGTACATATCTTTGGACAAGTCGGGAACTGCATTAGACCTGAGCGCAAACCTATATGTGCCTTCCGCAGATACGGTATTGCCCCTCTCATTTTTTTCGGTGCCGGTCTTTTCTTTAGCCGATGCCCACACATCTTTGATTTTCGAAAATGTGGAACTCTCCTCACCTATCGAATTTTTCTGCGCGTGCGGACCATATACCGACACACGACAATTTAAATCATTCGCGTCCAATCAGTTACTCTCCCATTTAAGTTGGTTAATCAACGCCTGCAAACCATAACCAAAAGCAGCTCCGTCATCCCGGTGATCATAATAATGCAGTACAAGTCCTTTGATCGCCATATCATATCTTGCACCATCAGTTGCTGCTACTCCCGCCTGTGCAAGATATTCAATTGCCATTTCTTGCAACAACTCTATCAGTTCGTCCTCCGCGTCACTGTCGACGCGGAGGTATAACTTCAAATCATCAGTGGAAATCATACTGTGATTTTAATTGCCGTTGCAGCCGAAGAGTCAAACTTTTCAACGTCCATTCGCATAATTCCTCGAACTTCTGTGGAGTCTGTGCTCCACGCGTTTCCTCCGATGTTTGTGCTCGCAATTTCAAGCGGCTTTTTGCGGAACAATGTCGCGTACTGCGTGAAATCGCCAACCAGAATAGTAGATGTGCCATCAGAGTTGTTCGGCATCTGTGAATTCGGCATACATACAATCGGGTGTGACAGCAGCATTTTGCTTGTTGCAGAAGTCGGATCTGGCTGAAGAAGAGGTCTTGCGTTTCCGTCTACCAAGTTGTCCAGCGCATTCCATGCATCCTGATTTACGATGAATCTCGCATTCAACGCGATATCTGGGTCAAGCGTTACGTTCAATGCTGTCTTGATTGTTTCCAGCTCTTCTCCCTTCGTAGCCGCTTCCGCTTTAATATCGTTTGTTTTTCCCAGGAGCTCGCGGTTTTCTGTAATTACGCCCTTCTTTGCGAACCATCGCGCCAAATACTGCATCAGTCCCGCGGTGTTGTCATCCATCAGCTCGTTGGATACTGGCAAAATCATTGCGTATTTGGATACAGTATATGTAATTTTTGCAAAGCTCGGCTGATCGTCCTTTGCGATAGTCGCCATTTCTTCAACCTTTGTGAATCCCTTCGTTGGCGCTTTGTCAACGACTCTGAATCCACTTGGTGCGGTTACAGTCTCTGAAGCAAAAAGATTGGAAAGTGCAACAAGCTGTCGTCTGTACTCTCTAATCATAGTGTCCATATCAGTCGGAACAAGGAATCCACCGTCCGAGCCCTCCGGTGTGCCACCGTTTTCCTTCAAGGCATCCAACAGCACGCCGTACCCCTCACCGTTTCTCGCCGTTCGCGGCGTCACGCCTGCACGAACAGCCGCAGCAAATGCTCGTGTGTATTCTCTCGATGCGAGGATCTCATTGAGGTTGTTTTTATTCGAATCTAACGGCTTATTTTGTGTTTCCTTGCCAAACCGTTCCTCTTCGGCAAGCAAATTTTCAATCGATTCAATCTTAGAATTCATTTCCTGTGCCGCCTGCAGTTCTTCGCTATACGTCTGCATATCATCATTTTCCAGTGCCGAGCGGGCTGCCGTCAAGCGCCCCGCACGCTGAGCTTTCAAATCGTACAACTGCTGTCTAATGCTCATGAAAAACCTCCAAATCGCGCAAGTTCAAGCGCTATTTCCATCTCTGCTTTTTTTCTTTCTGTTTTTTTTGCACTATGTTCTTTCACATATTTATCCCGCAACAACTCAATTGCAGGGAGTCCGTTTATGCTGTTTACAATGTGTGTGATGCTTTCTCCCGTAATTGTAGCTTCCGAGTGTAAAATCTCGTCTACAAGTCCAATTTCTTGCGCATCAGACGCGGGCATCCATGTTTCAACATTCATCATTATCCGAAGTTCTTTCCGATCGCATTTGTCTGCACATTTCAGTTCATAGGCATTAAGGATGGATTCGGTATTGCTTTCCAATACCATTGCCGTATGGTTCATGTCGTCCTGATTTCCTTCTGCCATCGTTGATGGCAAATGAATCATAATCTGTGCGACCGGCGATGCGGTCACTCTGTTGGCGCCGCACATTGCCACTGTGGCAGCTGAAGCAGCCAACGATTGAATTTCCACCGTTGTTGAGCATTCTGCGTTTTTCAGCAGCGTATACATCTCATATCCTGCCATTAGATCCCCGCCGCCAGAATTCAATTCTAGCGTTAGCTCTTCCTCATCCGGCGTATTTTGTATCGCGCTGCGAACATCAGATGGACTAAAGACATTGTTAAATCCAAACCAGCGATAGATATCCGCCGAAGTATCATCTACAATGTTTCCGTTTAACGTTACTCTCACTACTTCTCACCTCCATTTCTGTTGACGCTCAGTTGGGTGAATTTATCAAGGGGTACGTAATTAAGTGACGCGTATCGAACATCTCCACCAGAAACCGGTCCCATATCTTCTAGTTCTCGGATTTCGTCTACGCTGAACACGCCAGTTTCTCGCATTGAACGATACCATGATGCCCGGCTTGCGTTGTCTCCTCGCAGTTCCGCCATCATGTTTCTTCTCAATTCAATGCATTTTGACCGTTCAGATGGCAACAATAGTTTATATGTATCTTCCTCTTCATATTGCTGGATAATCGGATGCAGTGTTCCCGTCACATACTCAATGCTGTTTTGCTCATTAGAGTTGTACGACTGTTTTCCCGCTCCAATTTTATATAACGGCACTCCAAAGAAGCGGGCAATGTCTTCGATGTTTAGTGTTTTGCTTTCTACAAACTGCGCATCTGAATTTGACATGGAAACAGACTGAAATTTCAATCCGTGATCCAGCACCGCTACTTTGAACGCGTTATCTGGTCCCGAATGGATTTTTGACCACTCTCTGCGTATCGCATCTTTGTTTTCTGATTTTATGTCGCCTTCTGCGTACAGAACTCCAGAAAGCTTAGTGCCGTTTTGATACAGACCAGTTTCATATTTTTGTGACGAAATTCCTGATGAAATCACTTCTGCCGCTCTATGTAGAACTGATACGCCTCGAATGCCATCCGTGCTGTATGCTTTGAAATGCTCCACGTCTTCGCTTGGCAATTTCATTGGTTCTCCAGTTCGCGGATGGCATAGCACATACCATAATCGTCCAGCCCCATCAATATACGGCTCGACAAGATCGGCCGGCACCGGAATCAACTCTGTTGGGCGCATTGTTCGAGAGTCTCTGACAATCCATATATATCCATTGCCGCGCGTTAATCGGTCAACCTCGACCATCTTTTTCATAACGCTGGGGGTCATCGCGTCATTCGGTCTATCACACAGCAGCCGAAGAATTTCATGGTTCACTCGTTCTTTTGTTCTCGAATTTATAGCAAACGCAGGGAGCTTTGCCATGCTGTTTGACAAAACTTCAACGCATGCATTAACGGCGGAAAGCTTCAACGCTTTCTCTCTGCTCGTCTCAAACAACTTTCCTCCGGTTGTCCAACCGTCCACACTAGATAATGTCAGCGTCTGCCTATCTTGCGTTGCAGATGCAAATATATTGCGAATCGCAGAATCGAAAATCATTTTTTCTTTCCTCCGATCCATAGCAACGTAAGCACGATTAGTAAAATTCCGGCCGCAATCCATCCCGCCGCTGGAAGGAGCTGATAAACACCGTTTACAATACATGCGCCACCTGCTGTTATTGCAGCATCAGGTACAACATCAAGTAATTGTCTGATAAAACGTTTCACATCGTCCACTCTCCTTCCTCTATCGCCGTATTCAAGTCGCCCCCAGAATTAAGCGACGCAGTAGCTACCGCAATAATCCATGCAACCATGATGTCAATTCTTCCAACCGACCTATTTTTCATCGGCTTTATATTTTCGTTTCCGTCCACATAAATGCGAACGTTTCCAAAGCACCATCTCGCTGCCGGATTCGGCAAATGTACCATCGCGCCGTCACGCAAACACTTTTCTAGTTCCTTCATTGCAGGGGACATATACCTCAAATTTTGCGGTATTTCCACAATATTTATGCCGTCAGAATCCAGGTATTGCGTCAACGACCGCGACATATACGGATCAACACCAAGCATCTGCAGCTCATACGCATCAGCTGCATCGTTAATCGCTTGACGTATCTGCATATAGTCGATCGTATCTCCTGTGCACAAATCTATGTATCCATTTTCATTCCAACCGCTGTACGGAACATGGTCTTGCTTTTCTCTGCCAGCTATATCTTCGTCCGGCAACCATGCGCCTTGAAATTTTACTACCCATTGTGTTAGTGCCTTTTGCGGCGGAAACAACAATACAAACGCCGTCAGATCCGTTGTTGTTGACAAATCAAGACCACCAAAGCATTTATATCCCGTTAAATCTGGCAGCTCAGTTCGCTCCGTTGCATCAAACAGTGTCAGTGGTAACCACCCAACAGCCTTTACCGCAATCCACTGGTTTAGTCGCAGCCAGCGAAACAATCGTTCACGCGCCGGATTGTTTTTTGCGTCCAATGCTTCCGTGCGAACCGTCTCGATATCAATTGTCTGTCCTAACGATGGATTGCATTCATACCAAACTTTCTCATCGTAAATGTCAATTCCTTTTACAACCTCTGAGTCATCTGGCAATCCAAAGATAAACGGCAACCAAACGGGATTATCAAAATTTCCTTCTGTTTTTCCAGCACGATAATCAATGATTTTTCGTGCCTGCTGATGCACTTCCCAGCCGATTGATGTGTGATCCGGGTCATCACCAGCAGTTGTCAGTACAATCCATACCGGCTGCCTACGTGCCGCACCTGCGCCAAAAGTCATGATGTCCCACAATTCTCGATTAGGTTGCGCATGTAACTCGTCAAAGATGACACATGATGGTTTGTAGCCATGTTTGCTATATGCTTCGGCAGACATAACTTTCATTTTCGTTCCGGTTGGCAGATGTATAATCTCTTTTACCGATTCGCGAATCCGGCATTGCTTTGTCAGTGTTTTGGATTGCCGAAGCATTCCAAGTGCCGCTGTAAAAATGATTCCGGCATTTTCGCGATCTGCCGCACAGATATACACTTCGCCTTGTACTTCGCCGTCGGCAATCAGGTGATATAACCCCAATGCTGCGGCGAGTTCTGACTTTCCGTTTTTCTTTGGAATTTCAAGATACAAGTATTGATACTTACGCCTTCCGGTACCATCGTCTCGTACCGTTCCATAAAACATTCTGACAGCTTTGCGCTGCCAGTCAATCAACCGGAACGGCTTTCCCGCCCATTCGCCATCTGGATGCCTAAGACATGATACGAACCCCTCGACAAAGTCCGCGTGTTCTGTACTAAACAACGTGCGGCCTCGATGCTAAAAACTCTGCCATCGGATCGTTGTCATCTTCTTCCTGCTCTTGCTTTGGAATCGCACGTAGTGCTGCAGAAATAGTCATTACGCACTCTTTCTCGATGTCAAGCAACATCTTTCTCTTCGCTTGCACTTGCTTGTCTAAACCGAGTACTTGCGCTTGCAGTTGCGCGGAAAGTTTAAAATACTCCGTCGGGCGAATTCGTTCTTTTTCCGGTGTCTCCGCACCCTGATTTTCAAACTTCTGATCCAGCGCAAGCGAACGCTTGTGAAACGTTTCGCGCTTGCGTTCAAAATCTCGACATTCTGCCGCCAGCTGCGCGTACCGGTTGATGATGTTTTCGTATAGCGCATCCGACTTGCCGATTTTCCGCAGCAAATATCTCGCGCGCAAAAACACGGCGTGCGCTGTATCGTCCGCTTTGACTTCCGGCTTCTCCACCATGCTTTCCCCAGTCAGCAATGCGTTCTCAGCTTTTTCGCGGTGTTCCAGCTCCGCCTTTGTGCGGTGGCTCCGTTTTTCGTTCCGTAGAACGCTAACCGGTTTCGGTCTCGTCGGCATATTTTCACCTCCAAAATTTTGATGTGGGATTTTTTTTCGTGCGAATGGGGGCATGCGGTCAAGCGGCCACCCTTCGAAATTTTCAAAGGGTGGGGAGGGGTCAAAACGCTTCGCGTTTTGTTTCTGCGCGCCTGATGCGCGTGCATACGCGTATGCGCACGTGCATGAGCGTTTGCGCTTTAAATTTTCTTATTTTTTCTGTTTTCTGCCATGGTTTTTCTGCTGTGACAAGCATGACAGAGGCTTTGCAGGTTGTTTTTGTCAGCGAAAAGTTGTTCATCACCATCGTGCGGCGTGATGTGATCAACGTCTGTCGCACGGATGCGTCTCCCGCGCTTTGCGCATTCTCGACACCACGGTTCTCGCAGCAGTTGGGTTGCTCGTAGTCTTTTCCACCCCGGTCTCAGGTACATCGCATGCCTAGCTGTAGCTGCGCGGCTCTTTGCGTTTGTGTCGCGCCGATGTTTTTCGCAGTATCTTCCAGCCACCAGTTTCGTGCAGCCGGGATGTCTGCACGGGTGCATCGGTCTGTTTGCCATACTTCTCACCTCAAAAAAAGCAAAAAATAAAAGCCATTATCTACGCAGATGTGTCTGTGTAGATAATGGCTCACACGCTAAACGTTCACGCCTAAAATATTTAAGCAAGTTTTTGCCCCTTGCTTTTTGTTGCTGTTATTATATTAATATTTATTTACGTATTTGTCAAGTCGTAAATTTTATGCCTATACTTTGTATCAACGCTTTATGTCAATACAATATACTATGGTTTCAAGGCAAAATAGTTATTCTTTTTTCGATTTCGCACATACTTCGAGCTGAACAAATGTGGTTGATTGTAGTACTTAATGTACTTATAACTTCCAAATATATCTATAACACGTTCTTCTTCATTACTTAGTACAATAGACCCCGGCGGTGGAGTAATCGTCTCGTTATCGTCACACACGCCATTTTCTTCTATCCATCGTTTAAGATTTCTCGATTGCCTCCATGCGCGCGCACCGACCTTTCTCCCTTCTTCGCGCGGTTCCTTTGTAAGATATTGTGCCAGTGCCGCCATATTCAAGGGTTCCACCCTTTCTACGTGGATATTCCCCCATGTCCATGCTTTCTTAAACGCCTCTACATCTGTTTTTGCATTGCCGGTTCCGTTGATTACGATATGATGATGAAAGCGTTTATCCATCTTCATATCTTCAGAGCCATGTTTTCCTTCTGTCACGTATATATATTTTACCTCTCTTCCGGTCTTTCGAAGTCGCTCAAAAAAACTGCGAACGCGCCGATCGGCAGCAGATCTGCTAGCCGGAAGTTTTTCGTATGTCGCTGTGACAACGTAGTCATGTTCGTCAAAGTTTGTCTCTAATAAATACTCACACTTTCTGCAAGCCACTTTATCATTAATTCTCTGTCTTGCCGCGCTGGATGCCTTTTTCTTTGCTGCCCGAACCCTGGCTCCATCCCTTAAATTGTTTGGCGCGCTGTATACTGTTGCATGAACAAATCGACCTGCACGAATTATTTTCTTGCGTTTCATAATAGTTCTCCATTTCACGTATGATCCTTGCGTTGTCTGTTTGAATCTTATGCAACGCGTTTAGCCGGCGTCTAATCCCTCTTTTCTTTTCGGTAGATATCGATTCATTCAGCATGCGCTCCAATTCTTCAATTCGACTTTCGACCAGCTTTAAATTTTCTTTATACTCTTGAGCTAAATCATACAGCGTCCTCATGCTGCACCTCACAAAAATAAAAAATAAGAGCCATTATCTACGCAGACATATCTGTGTAGATAATGGCTCACACGCTAAACGTTCACGCCTAATCACAATATTCAACATCGAAGTTTGGTCTGATGTTAACTTTAAATGAATTTTTACATTTACGGCAATACACTGGTAATTGCGTTGCCTCTGTGTCCCTCTCTATCCGAATCATGTTGTTTTTGCAACACTTACACCGAATCCATCTATAACTAGCGTATCTATTTGCCATTGTATTCCTCCGTTCTTTTTTTGTCAACCCCACTTTTCAGCGCTCTATTATATTTTGTTGACGGGCATTCATTCAAAAACCTTATGTATCTGCCGCATTGCATGCACATTTTTCGTTCGTAATCGTACATCGGGCACATAACCGAGCATCGCCTCATACCTTCCTCCACCTGCGTCAAAAGGCAGCACCGCAGTGCTGCCTTTTCCCTCTCAACTTTTGATTTTCGACCTTCTGTAAATCGGATACACCGTTTCTCTGACATGCTTCCCAAACGGCAGTTCTACGTCTGCCACGCAAAAACGCCGCTTCGGGTGCACGTACACAATTGTTCCCGTTTTCACCGTCCCGGTTGCGCCCATGCGAACCCGGGCTTTTGACCCAATTTTCATTTTTCGCCAACCCTCCACATCGAATCCATGCTAACACCGAGCATTTCTGCAATTTTGTAGGTTATGTACCCATAATCGGTACCATACTTTTCAATCAACCCATCAATCACTTTCTTTTCATGCCTGCTCGCTGTTTTTCTTGCGTTCTCAATTTGCTCGACGACAACAGCTTCACGCATTGCCTTTTCATCAAAATGCATGCTAGCATCTCTCTTCGGCGTAAATCCGCTATATGTCTCGCCATTTTCTTCCGCCCTTTCTATCTTTTCTCTCCACTCATTTGATACGTCATCCAATTCTGTAGATTGCACCTCCGATTTTTCAGGCTCGTCAGTTTCTGCGTTCTCCTTCTCTTCTGCCTCAATTTTTTTTGCCCACCCTCTAACAGTCTCCACTGTTGTTTGGTGTGAATCATTTGAGGAAGTTATGCGCTTTTGTTCGGCAGGTGGCAGTTTCGATAGTTCGTATGCAACCGATTCGCTGATTTCATCTCTTGCAAACTGCTCCCTCGATTCTTCGTTGAGGTTTTTTAAAATCGCCATCAACCGCCCCACACGTGCAGGGCTAATTTTCATCATCTTTGCAACAATATCCCTGCGTCTCCCTTTCACGTCTTTTCCGTTTCGCTTTGCTTCAGCAATCAACTCGTCATACCGCTTCGCTTGTTGTGCGATTTCATACGATGATAGTACACGCGTGACGGAGTTCGCTTCAATCAGCATCATCTCCTGTTCTGTCGGATTTTCCGCTGTGATTACTACAGCTGGAATCTTGCTGTATTGTTCATCTCCAGTTTCGCTAAGCAACTGACCAATCGCTCTCCACCGACGCTCTCCGGAAATAATTATTCCCAGCTCTGTCACTGCGATCGGATGTAGCAACCCATGTTCTTTGATAGACTCTTTCAAATCCATCAAGTCCGTTGTGTCATAAAAGTTTTCAGAATTCGGGATTAATCGCGCAATCGGAAGTTCTACAATCTGCGTGTCCAAAGTGGACACGTTTTTGTGTCCAACAGGCTTGCATAAATCAACAAGCTCTTTAATCTCTTTATTCATCTCCGCCATTCCCCTCTATTCTCTTCATTTTTTTGCAAATCTGTTCGTAGTTGCGAACCATATCAGCAATTATTCCCGGTTCTAGCCCTGTATTTTCATATTGCGCCAGCCGAGCGATCAGCTCGTCTTTCTTTGCCTGCGACCAATATCCGCTCTTAATACCATTTGTTCGTTCATGTGTCAATCTGTTCATGTTCGTCCCTTTCTATTTTGCATCCATCGTAACTCCACTCATTTAACAGTGAGTTCAAGATCATCAAGTCCACCTTGAGCTCTGTTAAATACGCTTTGCGGAGCGTATCATGAAGTTTTCTTTCCTTGCCACAGCAAACGTTTGCATGGGTTCGAGCTTTTTTTACGAAGTCTAAGCATTTAAAGATTTCTTCCATCTTTTTTGTGTAGTTGTATTTTTCCTTCATTTTCACTTTTCGCTCAACCTCCGCAGCCACCTGTTTTCCTTTTTTTCTCGGATATTCGCAACCTCTTCCCAGTCGCGGATCTCAAGCAATTCACTCAAGCACACGAAAACATCGGCGACTTCCTCGATCAGATTGTTGCGGGCGTCGGCATATGATGTCGGCGTCGGGTTGTCGTTCGTCAGCGTCCGGCGCTCTTTCAGCGCCGCCTGCGCAAGTTTTGCGCTCTCTTCCGCCAGCTGGCAAAGCAGCTCAGCCTGCGTTAAGTAGTCTTTTACCCTTGTCTTCATGTCAGTTCTCCTTGTTCTTTCTCGCGTTCGTCTGGCAATGCATCCCATGCAAATACTCTGCATGTAAAACTGTATCCGTGCAAACCATCCGATCGCCCTGTACCCTCCGGACGCATATGGTTTATCTCAAGGTCCAGCAACGCCGCCGGAATCTCTGTAAGCAGCACTCCAACCGACCTTGCCTTTTCTCTTGTTGTGCATTCATCGAGCTGGGAGTGCTGTATAGTGCGGTTGATAAAAACGTATTTACGCCCGCCGTCATCGTATACGCTCCCGCCTTCCGCCTCGCACTGATAGCGGCAATACACATACGGCTTTACATCTTTGCCGATAATGTACTTCGCAACAAACCGCCCTTGTAAATCCCTTATCGTCGCGCGTATCCACGCGACAGTCCAGTCGGCATCTAAAACATCTCTGATTGTCACGTATTCACCTCCAGCCGCAGCTCTGTAGCTTCCATAATACGAGCAACAGCCCCTCAGGGGCTGGGCTCTTGGCTTAGTTATATTTCTTGCAGTTTGTAACGTTTCTGCAGTTGATCTTGCTGATATCGTAATTTTGATGGCCGCTTGCCCGAAAAGCTTCAAGTGCAAGACCCTTTGCTTCTTCCTTGGTTTCGGCAAAAACCAGGAAGGTCCGTGTACCCCCGCTTCCGATTCCAACCGAAAACTTGGTGCCTTTGTAGGCCTTGCCTGCGGCAATTGCTGCGGCGTTTTTTGCTTTCCATTCTTCGCTATTCATCCAAGTAGTGTATTCGTATACTCTTGTCATTGTTTTGTCCTCCGTTCGTTTTGTTGTGTGTATATTTGCTCCTTGCTGTACACTTCCGGCATCGGCATCCAAGCGGTGACATTCTCACACGTAAGCCCTTCCGTGCTGTACCACATCGGTCCGCCAACATAATCTTCGTACCACATCGGTCTGCCAGCATCAGATTCTTCATAGAAACCACAGCACACCCCTGCCGCGGAGCTGAACAGAAGTCTATCCGATACCTTATAAAATTCACCGTCTACTTCTCCCTTGTGCATCTCCGGCATCCGTTCGCTGCACGGAATCCAGCGCGGCTTTTCTTCCAGCGCCTGCACGGCCATGCGCAGAGCTTCCAGCTCCAGCCTCGTGCCCTGCAAATCATCATTCGCTACGTGCATCATGAACTCCCAGAATTCAATCAACTTTTGCAGCTGTTCAATCGCCTGTTCATTCGTCATCTTCATTTTTCTCCTTGTACGTTTGTGGCAGCGGCATCCATGCTACGACCTTGTCAAGCACTTTCCATTCCCTTGTCCTCCACCACGTTCTGTCCTCGATTTTCACGCAGCGCCCGACATGCACCTGCGGGTGCAACTCGCTCGCATCGCAAATCAGCACTAAATTTGACTCCTCGTACCGACCTGTATAGTCGTTTTCCTCATGCATCTCCGGCAGCCGTTCGCTGCACGGGATCCAGTGTGTTTCGCATGGACTAGGCACGTATGTGGTCATGTTTCGTGCCACCTCCGCTACTGCCTTGCTAAGCTCCTGCATTTTGTACACCTTGTTAATTTGTCTTGTACCTTCCGCGCCTGCCATGGCTTTGTTCCATTCTCCGTATAGGCGTTCTGCCTCTTTAACTAATGCGTCTGCGTCAATCAGTCTCATGTTGTCCTCCCAGTTTCACAATCTTGTTCAACGAACAGATCGTAAAGTATGTTTCATCTCTCGCTGCTGCAATGTCCGCGTACTCCGGCTTTCTTTCGATGCTTCCGTAGACCTCAGCCAGCTGCGTTACAATCTGCTTGTATGTACTGCCGACCGCATCGCCGTTCGCAACAATCGCCGATGCGGCAAAGGCTCTGCCGTTGATTCGCAGCGTGACGCTGTAGCCTACGTCGTTCGCCCGTGCTTTTAGCTCAAACACCCGTTTCATGCTCGTCCTCCTTCACCAATTTTCCGATGATGCCGCGTTCGACTTCATACGCGACAACTATTCCCTCGTCTCCCAATCCGCAAATCTCTTCGCTCACAGCCTCTTGTACCAGCTGGATAATCTCGGACGTTGTGTACAGCTTTTCACCGCCCGCCGGTGCGGGTTTTGTCATCTTTTCCAACGTGTGTGCAACATGACAGCACGATGCTTGCATTTCATCCATCGCGCTGCGCAGCTGTGCCACACGGTCATCAAGTTCTGTTTTCATCTGTTCAAACATTTCCGCCGTTGTCATTCTGTTCTTCCTGTTCCTTTGTCATTGCTCTGTATTCTGCCAGCCAGTCCTGTTCCCAGTCGTCCAGCTTTGTTCCGCCGCCGTCACGTTCGTAACGCTCCAGCATTTTCGCCGGTGTATGTTAAGTTCATCGCGTTATTCGAAACACTCTTTCTAAACTTTTTTCCCTGGATATATTTTTCCAATTCTGGCAGCCGCCTTCTTTGTTTTTCAGTATATACCGACACGACAGCATATCCGGTACCGTGATCATATTGACATCTCAATTTTAATCGGTTGCATTCCCGCCGGATCAAGCGCCCTGCGCAAACTCTCCCGTTTCCCCATATCTTTCCCCATCCGATGGTTGCGCCGTCTGATGTATATTCCATTGTAATTTCTAACATGTTTCCTGCCTCCTTTTGTTGACGTCTCCACGCCTGCGCGCAAGTTGCAACCGATCAGGTTTCGGTTTGATTGGTAATGGTAAGTTCCGAATCGTTTTTTGCAAAGACCAAAGATTGTTTTCCTTTCATTTAAATTTGCCCGATTTCTGCCGCCTGTGTGCAGGCGTGGAGACGTCGCTATGTTTTGTTAGTACGCTATCCGCGCTTGTGGCATCGGAATTTGTTCTTGGTTTTCAAGATTTGCACGTTGCTCTTCTACGTGCCGTTTACTCGGCGGCACGTACTCAAAGTGCTGGTACTGTCCAGCGAAACGCAGCGTGCAGTGTCCTCGCCTGCCCTCTTTGTTTTTTTCTATCGACAGCGTTCTATCACTGTCCGCATCGTCCGGATTGATCAGTTCTAACATCAAGACAATGTCCGCGTCTTGCTCTAATTGTCCTGATCCCCGCAGAGTTGCCATGCCCCCGCCGTTTTGTCCGGCACGGGAAAGCTGAGACAAAGCAATAACTGCGATTCCATGTTGTTGTGCAAATGTGTGCAGCGTCATAGAGATATTTGCAATGCGCTGGTTTTCATCTCGTTCGCCGCGGCCACGAACAAGCTGTATGTAGTCGATTACGATGACGTTGTACTGTCCTGCGATAGTCTCAGCTATGATTTGGTCTGTTGTCATCCCTGCAGCTTTTACAAAATCAAGGCTGCAGTACTTGCTGTCTTGACTATTCGCCTGTGCCATCGCCGTGTATTCACCTGGCGACATCTGTCGGTTTTTTAAGTGCGTCATATTGATCGTCGCACTTTGTGCAATCCAGCGCGTTGCCAGCTTGCGCGGCTCGGTTTCTAGAGTAAAGAAACCGACTTTATTTTTTTTTGCAAGTTGTTTTGCAACCTGCAGCGCAAAAGCTGTTTTGCCGACGCTTGGTCTTGCGCCGACGATGATGAAATCTCCATGTTCCGCCCATAGCCGTCCGTGATCCAGAGCGGAAATGCCGAATTCCAAATATTCTGGTTTTTTATCCAGCTCTTCCATCGCGCCAATCAATGCTTTGCTGAGTGACACTACATTTTCTGACTTGGCGGCAAAAACACTTGCCGCTTCGCTAATCGCCTGTTGCATTTCTTCCGGCGTGTTTAGAAATGCAAAGTCGTTTAAGATTTTGCGTGCACGAAACATCTTCGCATCGGCACGCATCTGCTCGGCGTATGCTTCCCACCCCGCTGCCGTCGGTGTGATATCCATCAATTCACCGAGGTACTGACGGTATTCGCCGCCCAAAACGCCAAGCACTGTCACAGCGTCAATGTGCTTTGATGCAGCGATCAGCTTGACGAACGCGTTAAATACATTCCGGCACGTCGCGTCCGTGAAGTCTTCGGCTGTAACCTTCCGCAGTATGGCCGGAACGACTTTTGGCTCAATCAGCATTGCACCAAGCACGGCTTCTTGTGCGCCAAGAGACGGCTTTTCTTTTTCTATCAAAACTCTTCACCTGCTGTTCTTTTTGTCTCTTGTGAGAATGGCATTTTTGGTTCATAAATCGACGTCCAGCCATTCTCCGTTGAGATGTCAAGCATCATGCACATAACATCTCGTCTGCCTTTTGAGTAGTTCTGAAGGCGATTTATAAGCAGCTTTAGCTGTCGTTCAGTCTGTATCGGCTTTTTCCGCTTGCTTCTCATCTGACAAAAGCCGTCAAGTGCATCCATCAACTCATTATCTTCCCCGACAAACAAAACCGCTTGTTTTCGAAGTTCCTTGTTTAGGCAATCAAATGGTTCCGCTTGTTTATTAACTGTGTTAGTAACTGTTGTTACTAACTGTTCATTATAAGATTTTTTGGAATCGTCAAATGGTTTTTTCGATTCCGACAAATCGATTTGCTGATTTCGATAAATCGATTTAACGAAATCAGTAATTGTAAAATTGCGTGTTTTGTCCATTGCCTTTTTGTTGCTTGTTCTGGTCAAAATTAAACCATGTTCTTCGCATTTTTTGACGATGCGATTGATCTGTCCAACGGACCAAAACGGAAACAATTTCGATAACGCCTTGGCCGTATTGTACGTCCAATAGCGACCGTCGGCAAAGTTCTTCTCATTGCACTCGTTTTTCCAGCACCACCAATGGATGCAGTGCACGAAGATCGCTTCTTCAACAGAGAATTTCTCCGCTATTTCAGCATCGAAATAAAACTGCGTACCCATTATGTTATCACCCCATCATTATCCAGATTATAAATGCCAAAATCTCACAGCTAATCGCAATGGCCATGCTTGAAAAGATCACACAGTTAACGACTCTGTTAATTGTTTTCATTTTCATTGACTTTTACCCCTTGTCTTTTACTTCTTGCTGTGTTAATATAATAACTACGTTACGTATTTACACCCGACGGGATTTATAATCCTGTTGGGTGTTTTTATTTTCCGATGATCCAGTTGTAAAACCGAATTGTCGGGATACAAAAACCCGCCCGCGCACCGGTTCTCCACGCATATCCGAACGGGCACGTCTGTGCTAGCATAGAATTGCGCAGTGCTGCAGGCGTGCAGCCAACATAGTCGGCGACCACCTGCACAGGTATAGAGTTTTCATATTTCATGCAGATGTCATCTAACATCTGCAGTTTTTGTTCTATTTTCGCATTCATTACAACCTCCTATATTGAAGCGAATAAACCGTATTAACAATTTCGTTCAGCTCCCACATGATCTCATTGAACAGCGGGCGCTCTTTCTCGTCTATGACCCCATCTTCAGCAATGTCGATAAGGTCATCCGTCCGATGATTTAACGCAAATTCACGCACCTGCCGGTACAAGCGAATTGTCGCTTGCTCCAGCGAACGCGATTGTACATTTGCCGGCAAGAGCCGGCTTGCCAGCGGATCCGTTCTCAAATGCTGCAGCGCCAGATGTGGCGTCTGATAAATGTCAACCATATCATTGACGACGGTATTGGGCGGGAATCTTCTGCCAGACTCATACGCTCTTATAGATTCCACGCTAATGTTCAGCAGCTCCGCTGCTTTTTCTTGTGTCAATCCTGCCGATCGGCGAGCCGTCTGATAAATATTCATCTTTTCACCTCCTGTTATCTTTCTTGTGCTAGTTTTCATTAAAAAATAGTACGTCCTGTCCATGGTATTTGGTGCAATAAAATGTTATCTTTTTATTGCACCAAATAAATCATCAATCGTGCAATTGAAGGCTTTTGCCAATTCCGGAAGTCTGTCAACAGCTGGATTAGCTGCGCCTCGCTCCCACTGACTTATTGCTGTCTGATCAACTTTCAATATTTCTGCAAGTTTTTGCTGTGTGATTCCATTTTTCTTTCTTAATCTGTAAATATCTAACATCTTCTCGCCTCCTTTATTAGTAGTATTTCTACTAACACAATTATATTATTAGTAATTTTATGATTTGTCAAGTAGTTTTTCTAATATAATTTATCTTTTCTTGATATTCAGGAGTAACGCTACTAAAATATAAGTAGCAGGAGGACTACATAATGAACAGATTTAAAGAAATGAGAAAAAAGTTTGGATATTCCCAACAAGAATTAGCTAATTTATTATTTGTCAATCAAACAGCTATAAGTCAGTGGGAACGAGGGGTCACCTCTCCAAACAAAACATCTCTAGCAAAACTTTGTGAGTTATTTAGTGTATCCTCAGATTATTTGCTTGGTATTGATGAATCTTCCGAAGAATGCAGAGGTATAAAAATTCCTGTTCTAGGTAGAGTTCAAGCTGGAATTCCCTTTGAAGCAGTTGAGGAAATTCTAGATTGGGAAGAAATATCTCCAGAAATGGCTGCTACTGGTGACTATTTCGCGTTGCGAATCCGAGGTCAAAGTATGGAACCTCGGATGTGTGACGGTGACGTCATCATTATCAGAAAGCAGTCGGATGTTGACAACGGTGACATAGCAGTTGTTCTCGTGAACGGATTCGAAGCAACCGTAAAAAAAATAAAAAAGACCGAGTCCGGTGTTACGCTCATTCCGAGCAATCCAGCATTCGACCCAATCTTTTATGCAAATGATGAAATTAAAGAGTTGCCTGTGCAAGTCATCGGCAAGGTTGTAGAATTGCGAGCTAAATATTAACGTGACCAAATTGGACACACGAAGGAGGACACTAATGGGATTCCGATACAGAAAATCTATTAAGTTGGGCAAAGGTGTCCGGCTTAATATCAACAAAGGCAGTGTCAGCATGTCCGTCGGCGGAAAAGGCGCACGTGTCACTGTCAACAGCAAAGGTAGAAAAACTACTACAGTCGGCCTTCCTGGCACAGGTATATCTTATCAAACCACATCGTCAACAAAATCTAATAAGCACAAGAATGTTCCGATGCAAACGTCCGCCGCAAACACAGAATCCTCTTTAACAATCATGCGTGCAATCGGAGTCACCTTAATACCTTTGGGCGCCTTATGTTTTGCGTTCAATTGGTTGATTGCTGTTGTGTTGATACTTGCTGGTATTATTACGATTCTTCGTGCTAATATTGTGTCATCAACCGCAAATCAACATGCACGGCGAGCTCAGCCCGTACCGTTTAATTTTCCTGAAACAGACGAGAACGGGCACGAAATGCTAAGAACGACAATTGTAGATTTACATGGTGCGATGTATATCCATGACGGCATAGACCCTCAGTGTATCATCCCACAATTGGTTAAGCATGAGCAGCTAGTGCTTCCGCATATCCGAGAACAATAGATTTTGAAAGGTTTTCACAGATCGCAAA
>OQVL01000272.1_pt1 | contig 25109 bp, 15 predicted proteins | sample 1691501 | NCBI WGS metagenome assembly OQVL01 (sample SAMN03418253, study PRJEB22391) | human gut metagenome | biome: human-gut; feature: organic feature; material: feces | host: Homo sapiens | place: Tanzania | collected 2013-01 | reverse complement strand
TTAGGTACTGCAACATACTCGTCTGGTGCTTTCCAACACAATATGTCTTTGTAGCATACAAAGCAAATAAACACTCCATTCGGACTGATTGGTTTTACTATCTGGGCAGGGACTTTGATGTATTGAGCAACATCAGATAATTTAACTTCGTTGTACTGTGAGGTTCTAATCTTCATAATAATTGACTTAACCGTGATGTCGAGGGCAAAAATTTATCAATCAGACAAAACTCGTGGAAGACCGTTAAAGATGATGGGGCCGTCTTTCCAATCAATTGTACACCAGTTGTAACTTTGGATTTCGTCTTCACTGGCCGGGTAGCTCCCCTGCCAGTCGTAAAGGAAATAAGCTGTGCCATCTTCATAGCATACAAAAGACGTTTTGCAATATTCGCAAGATGCAAAGACAAGGTAAGCACCGTCTTCGCTTAATTTTTGTATATCGTCAATAGTATATGCGACTTTTTTTTCTGAGCAGTTATACTCTGCTTGCTCAATGAGTTTTTTTGCTAAATCTTTGGTGATCATTTTTATTGACTTAACCGTGATGTCGAGGGCTAAAATGTTAATTGCAGAAAAAAGTATTACCTATAACCTTCACAATCTTGTAAGAATAGTTGCATCCAAGAGTTGTCTGTGCAAGATAACTCTGAACAGCTGCTTCTCTGTCTTCCTGCTCTGAAACATTCAAAAATGCGATAGTAGGTTGATAGGCATTCATAACGACAACAACGTTTGCATTCTCAAAATTGACCTCTTTAAAATTTTTAGTTCCGAAAGTATTTGCGATTATCTTCATGTTATTCCGCTTAACCGTGATGCGGTAGGGCTGACTTAGTTGTTTGTGTTTGTTTGAAATCGTTATAGTTTTTGTGTTCTGTTTTTTTTTATCCTGGGGGGCTTTGTTCTATTATATTAATACTTCATGCAGCTCTTCAAGGATATCGGTAACGATATAAGCATTTATAGCTTGTTCAAGTTTTTCCATTGAGCCGCAATATACGTTGTATTTTTTTAACATATAATCGCGGATTTTTTTAATTTCGCCAAACGATAATTCAAATAAGAATTTTTGTAATTGTGTCATATGTTTTGTTGTTTTAAGTTGTTTATGTTTGTTTTTTAATTACACAGCAAAGGTAATGCTTTTTTTTGGAAAAACAAAGGAAAAGCAAGAAAAACTAAGGAAAAACAAAGAAATTAACACTAATTAAGAAAGTAGGAGAGGAAAAGGGGGAATTGTAAAAAGTAGATAGGGGGAGAGGGGGAAGTTAGATGAGGTTGATAATCTTGTGCTCGATTGTTGTGTCTACTTCTATACGTGTATCGACTTGCATTGCTTGCAAGCGAGGGTAGACATAAGGCATAAAGTCCTTTACGTGCGTAAGTCGGTCGGCTGGCGTAAGGTTTGCGAGGTCAGCAGCGAACTGACTAACCCCCTTTTTTGTATCCGCGAAATAAGCACCCAGCACGGCAGCGATGACCTCCTTGTTAGGCTTCGGCTTGTTGGGTGTACCTTTTACTCGTCCTCCTGTTTTTAGTCCTTTCATTTTGTAAAAATCTAACGTGTAAAACTTAAAAACAACGTGACGAAGATACTACTTATTTTTGTTGCATAATTTTTAACTTTTACAAAAAATGATTGGTGCAGCAATAGGGCTTGCGACAAGCGTAGCAGGCGGGATAATGGCCAACAAGGCGGCTCGTAAGCAGCGCAAAGAAATGAGAGAGGCGAGGCAGAGACAACTCAACTCGCAGATACGCAGGTACAACGAGGACGGATTACAGAGAGCATCTGCACAAGCTATGCTCAACAGGGTGCAGGACTACATCGCAAAGCGTAACAAGCAGGCGCATGGAGCGCAGGCGGTGATGGGCGGCAGTGAGGCCTCTGTTGCCGCAACAAAGGAAGCGAACGCACAGGCGTTAGCAGGCACTGCAAGTAATATTGTAGCGCAAGATGACGCACGTAAGGATGCGTTGCAGGCGCAAATTGACAAGGATACTGCACGCTATAATGAGCAGGAGGCGCAGGCTAAGGCTGCACAAGCGCAAGCGTTAGGGCAGGCGGTGTCGCAGGCAGGGTCGGCAATAGGGTCTGCCGTTGACGGCCTTAAGTTCGGTTCAAAAGGTAAAGCAAAGTAGAGTTATGAGCGGTGTAGGTATAGCAATTACGGGGACGGACGACAAGAAAAAGCAGGGTGGGTTGTTTGCTGGGCTAAGAGCAAAGCAAAAAACACCGCAAACGACTACTACACCTTCTGTACCCTCTGCTCCCTCTGCCGGCACAGCGCAGGGTAATGGGGGCGGTGATGGCACGCAGACAACACCCGCACAAGGGAGGACGTTCGGGCAGGCGTGGAGTGTTGCACAACCGCATGGTGCAGGTAATACAGAGCAGACAGAACAAGCGGCAACGCAACAACAACCGCAGACGAGCGCACCGCAGAAGCCGAGGGTGTCGCCCGAATGGCGGACGCCAGACCCCTCTCTGTATAATAATAACAACACACAAGACAAGACAACTTCGAGGCTTGACTACTCTAATGCAGACCCCGACAAGCCCTCTCTCTATCATGTGCCGAACTTCAAGGGCGTTAGCGCAGCAGCGCAGCAGGCAGACGAGGTTGCAAAGCAGGACGCAGGGACAGATGCACAAGCAGGACAGGGGGCAGACGAGAGGGAGCAGGTCAACACTATCGCAGACTTCCTTGCATCACGACCCTCTAAGAGCGTAGAGGATTATGAGCGTGAGCGTGAGCGCAGAGACAGAGTAGAGCGCATCTCGAGGGCGTTAAAGGCTATCGCTAATGTAGTAACTACCGCACAGGGGGGTGTAAGCACTTACGACTATGCAGCAGACAAGGCGCAAGCTGATAAAGACGAGGATAAGGAATATGAGCGACTTGTAAAAAGCTGGAAAGACTACAGAGAGGGGCTACAGAGAGCGCACAACATTGCGTATAAGCAGCAAGACAGTGACACTCGCAGAGGCAATCTTTTGTGGCGGCAAGCGAAGCAACAGAATGAACAGAAAAAATGGCAGGATGAGTATAGCCTCAAGCAGCGCAAGATGTCTGCTGACGAAGCGTACAAGCAGGCACTTGTTGACCTCAAGCAACAACAACAAAAATTGCAGGAGGAAAAGAACGAGGACAACAAGAAGCTGATAGAGGCACGCATCAAGTATCTCAACAACACCATTGCGGTGCAGAAGCAAAGAATAAACAATCAGAACAAGACAAAGACAACAACATACACCCGAGATGCTAAGGGTCGTGTGACTAAGACAACAATACAATAGCAGCGTTATGATAGACTACATCGACGACAACAAGAAGGCGGTATATAAGATACTGCAAAGCACCGATTTTTTTAAAAAAAACAACCTCCCTGACAATGAGCAATCGTTCTCGTCAGCACTCGATAGCGATGATGATTATGCTAAGAGGCTGTATGACTATATGCAGAGCGAGGGGTATGATGATAGTTATGACAATTTTTCGCAACTCTACAGGAGGCGTAATGATGCTACAGCAGACAAGGACAAGGCTACAGCAGACAAGGCGGACGCACATACCGTAGCGCCCCTGACGGTGCAAGACAACAGCAGTGCTGATGATGTTGCGACAGCGACAGACACAAATGACAATACTGTTATTACTGCAACAAGGACACAGACGGCAGTGCAACCTCAACATGCAGAGCATAACGGTAATGCCGCTCCTGATGTGCATAAGCAGAAGATGGTTGTTACCGCACCGAAAGAAAAGCCATATAATCAACAGTGGCAAGAGGGGGTGAATGAGGTGTATGATGCACTACAGAGCGGACTGCCGTACAAGAGTGCGCAAGAGTTCGCTAACGCAATGTCCAATCCGAGCGAGGGGGCGGTTGCGAATATACTCAACCGCCTACAGCTTGCAGGCTATGACGATAAAGAGGGCTTCGCCCCCATGATGGACTTCGTAACGCAATCTGCGGACGGCACGTGGGCGAAAAGGATACAAGACTCAACAAGACTGTCGAGATTGGTAGGCCGTTCGCCTAAGCAGGCGTTCAATGACAACTACACATATAGAGTTAGATATGCGGACGGGACTGAGGGGAACGTGCCGAAGTCTACATTCTTCAAAATTGTAAAAGACACAGACGGCAAACGTAAGGTTATCGTCAATCCTGACATCTACAATAATTCTAAGTTCAAGGGGTCAGAGGTGTTCGGCCGCAGGTTAGACGCAGATGGCAAGGTCGAGAGTGTTGGCTGGCTTCCGCTTAACAAGTATATAGGGGGAGGACGAGAGGTGTTACCGTCCGTTGAGGAGATAGACGAGTCTGATAAGGCGAATGGAACGGGATTTTACGGAGAGAAACAGACAGAGAGCGACCTCAATAAGACTGCAAAAGCCCTTGATGAAGCGTTTGATGAATTTGTGAAAAGCAAAGGGAAAGAAAAAAAGTCAGCAATGGACAGAATGACAGAGGCGTTGTACAACGAATACGACCTGTCTCCAGGCGAACGAGTGCGCAATTCGATGATGGGCATATCCTTGCTCGGTGCAGATGCAGACGAGAGGAAGCGTAATTTCGACTTGCTGAATGCAGCACACTATTCAATAAGCGATAGCCGCAAGTTGATAAAAGAGGCTGAGATAAGTCAAAGAGAAGGCAAGACGGTTGAAGCATTCCTCGCAGGGGCAGTAAGAGGTCTCAAAAATAAGTTATTCGATGTACGCACATGGGACGGAGGATTTGGTGATGCGAATATTGCGAACACGTATTACCAATTATTAGAGCGTGCAGACAAGGGATTACCGTTGACCAAGATAGAGCAAGTTGCTCTTGATGCCAAGTCTATAGAGGTGGCCACGAACGCCTATTTTGGTAGTTATGTAGGGAGAGGTTACAAGGCAGGGCAGGTGACGGCCGAGTCGTTGCCGTTTATGCTGGAAATGATGATAAACCCGGCTTCGGCAATAGGCAGGAGCTGGCAGTCTATGTTGACGAGATATGCGTTGAAGCGTTTTGGCAAGTCAATGCTAAAAAAATCAGCTGGAAAATATCTTGCCGCAAAGATTGGGGCACGTGTGGTAGGTGATGTGGTAGGCGCAGGGGTGATGGCAGGCACAACGGGCATTGGCCATGTTGCGAGTGATGTCCTACACAGGCAGATTGGCGATGTGCAGTTCAAGCACAACGAAAAAACGGGCAAGGTGGAGTATGACGGACGTCTCAACAAGGAGGGGTTCGGGGAAGCGTTGTATAATGCGTACACATCTACATCAATCGAGAACTACTCGGAGATGTTCGGTGAGTACTTCAAGCCGATACTTGGTGCAGCAGGTAAGGGAATAGCCAAGGGGGTCAGCAAGGTCAAGGGTAAAATTCCGAGTGCATTGTCTACATCGCTCGATGCCGTGCAGGAGTTCATCAGCAATATTGACAAGTCAAAGTTTGCAAAGGCGATGAACGACTTCGAGAAGAGGGCGAAGTGGAGCGGTACAATACCCGAATATGCAGAAGAAGTGGTCGGTAATGTGCTAAACGGTCTGCTTGTAGGAGACCAGACATTCGATACCGACAAGGATACGGGCATCTTCAACTTAGACAACAATATTGATACGTTCTTAGGTGTCGCGCTGATGGGCGGGTTCATGAGCGCAGTAAAAACCGCAGGATACAGGACTCCGAAGTACGAGGCGAAGCAAGCGATGCAGAAAGCTGACAGGGCAGTTATAAAGCTGTTCGAGAACGAGGAGGAATGGATTGCTATGCGCTATAAGATTGAGAACGGAAAGAATGAGGACATCAAGGAGGTGGTAGCAGATGTTCTTGTGAGCGACTATGACGAGAAGAAGAAGCGTGCCATCTTGGAGTATGTTGCAAGGTCGCAGTATTATAAAGGTTTCTCGCAACAGGAGTATACAGACGAGCAGGATTCTGACGAGGGCGAGGCTGTTGTTGATAATGATAATAACCAGCAGGGGCAGGGAGTTGTTGATGCAGACGACAATGCCACCGTCACGGTTGAGGGCGGTATCCAACCGACACAGGAGACTGCTCAAACAGAGCAAGTAGACCCAGCACAGGCGGAGTATGACAATCAGCGTCAGTCGGTGAGCGATGAGCTATTTAGCGGAGTTCGCAACGCAGGACTTGTGTATGTTGCTCCAGACGGGCAGGAGGGAATATGGAAGATGACATATCGAGGCAAAGAGTGGTATGTCACCCCTGACAATACAGATAGTGATGTCGAGTCCGTGAAGTTGCAGGACGAGAATGGCAACAGGGTAGTTGTTGACCTTAACGACCCCGATTTGGACTTAGGGACTTTTGTTTCGCTTGAACAGATGCTTGACAATGCGATGAAGCAACGTGGGATTTCGGTAGACGGCATAAGACAGGAGCACGACTTTGCGCAGAGACATAATCCGCAGACGAAGCTACTCAACGTCGGGGACACGTACACTGCACCTAACGGTGAGAAGATGATTGTCGTGGGCGAGGCTGACGGTAATCTTGTAGTACGTGCTGCACAATTCGATGAGGGTCAGGGCAAGTATGTCGGTGACCCGAAGTCACAGACGAGAGAGTTAAGCCAAGAAGATGCGGCTAACGAGCAGGATGCGTACTACAATTCGCTTGTGCATAATCAGCCGACACAGCAAGAGGACGCAGAACAGTCGCAGGAGACGGCCTATGTTAAGCCGAGTGAGCATGAGGGCAAGTTCGGCATTGGTGACAAGATGACGTTTTATGTTGACGGCAAGCCCATCGAGGCAGAGGTCGTGCAGGCGGAGGACGTAGATGGTGTTGTTGTGCAGACGAGCGAGCGTGTGAATGGTCATTTGATAAATCAATATACTCGTGAGGAACTTGACGCATTGACAGCTCCACCGCAGCAGGCGAATGATAATGCCGATGTGGCCAGACCGCAGGCTGCCGAAGCGGGAACGGAGGTGCAGAATGAGACAGAGGGAGGAAAGTCTCCCGATGAGCTTCCGGCATTTGATGGTGACAAGTTTAATGAGACGCACCCTGTAGACGAGATACGGCAACCGCAAGAAGGACAGAATCCGAAAGTGGAAAACAATGCGGTTGATGAGGCTTCTACTGCATCTAAGATACCACAAGACGAGGGTGGAGAATATGACTATATGCAAGCAGAGCCAAGTAAGGCTTGGGCTGCTCTTTTGGAACAGACCGATGGTGATGCTGACATGGCAAGGGAGGTGGCTGTCTCCATGATAACCGACCTCCAAGACGAACTCCGTCAAGCGCAAGCCCGAAAACCAAAAGAAGGCAAAACACCGGCCGAGAAAATCGTCGCACTCAAACAACACAAAGCCAACACTGACCGCATACAAAACCAAATCAACCACTGGCAGCAAATACTCAGCCAAAGCGAACAAACACCACTGCCAAAACAGAAAACTACAAAAAAAACCATTGCCAACAACGGCGAAAAGGTAGCAGAACCCAAAGCCAAGCATAACACCGAACAAACCGAAACTCCAAAGAAAGAAACCACCAATACTGACAACCAGGGCAACCCCTTAAACGAAGATGGTACACTAAAAGTAGACAAGGTTAAATCTATCGACGAATTAACAGACGAAGATTTCACTTCGCCTGCCCGAAGTGTGCAACTGCCACAGTTGCCACAGAAAGTTGATGAAGCCATCGGTGCTAACGGAAAGCCAGTTGTTATAAAAAAGAGTATCTTTGAGAAAAACAAAAAAGCACACAAAGACTTAACTCCAGAACAAAGTAGGGAAATACTGCATGACGCACTTTTTGAAACAGACCTTTATGGGCAAAACCAAAAGAACAGCCGACCCTATAACTGGATTTTAATACACAACGCCAAGAAACACTCATCCGTTATCATAGAAGTAAATCACAATAAAGATAACACAGAAATTGTAAATTGGCACTATCTTGATGATGTAGCATTAGAGCAAAAGAAAAGACAAGCTGTTAAGGAGGGTGGCCTTATCCTCACACTCGAAAGTGCAGCTGGCAATACTCATAACAACTTGTCTTCCGAAAGCAAAGATACTAAATCTAAGGCAGAGGGACAAGAGAAATCGGAAGAAAGTAAAGAGACATCACTTTCAGAACAGATTTCAACAGCGTCTGCCGAAGTGAACACAGACCCCACCGATGCACAGAAGTCGAATGAGGATAAGGGCGAAGAATCTAAGGCGGACGGTGAGAAGGGTAAGGGTGAAAAGATTGAGGATGTTGGCGAAAAGATTGAGGGTGCTCGCAAGGATGCACTGAAGAAACTCGCTGAAAGCATGGAGCAAGCTACAGATGAGGCTCTTGTGGCAATGCCTTTCTCTAAAGCGTTTAAGCGTCCTAACTTGAAGAAAGCGGTAGAGGATGGTGTGTTAAGAGAGGAGGACGCTTTGTTTGCACAAGCGGTAATGTCGGCTTACCTTTCGAGAAAGAAACCTTTGATGTCGAAATCAAGAAGCAACTATGAGAGGGAACGTAGTGAAAAGACTATAAAGGTATGGGCACATCACGCATACAATGGTGTAGAAAAGTTGAAGAAGTTGTTTAGCCTTTCGCCATCTGAACGTGATACTTTTATGATGGAGGAGATGAACCGACCTGCATACGACCCTAAGGATGTAGAAAAGCGCAAACAAGACCTTATGGAGTGGAACCCCGGAAAGGTGTTCAACGGAACGTGCTACCCTATTAATGCTATAAGGTTATGGAATGATGTGTATACGCAATTGGGCTATGAGGTAGGCACTGATGTTCCACAATTATTCTCTGAAGTTTTGCCTACTACCGGTTATGATAGCTATGTTTTGGTTGCTGCAAATGGTACGAAATTTTACCCTGCAAGGTCATTAAATTCATATAATGCCGTGGTAGATGAGATTGTGTATCAGACCAAAGTGGCAAATGCAGATGCAGACACAGACCATCCCAAGGAGACATTCGAAGTTAAAGGCTCAGGCGAAATGAAAACAAAGTCTTCCGGAAAGTGGTATGTGGTAACACAAGCATCACTTAGTGCAAAACCTCATAAGGATATTTTCAGTTCAAAAGAAGAGGCTGAAAAGTTTGCTAAAGCATATATAAAAAATGATGGCAAAAAGGTAAACAAATACAGATATGCTTCAGCCCCCCAAGAGGTAAAGGAATTTGATGGATATAGCGAATACGCTGTAGTACTAAGACGGAATAATATAGGCAAAGGTACGACTACTGATTTTAAACTGAAGCACTATAATACCGCAGATGAAGCCAGAGCTGCTATAGATGCAGAACATGATGAACTGAATGAGCTTGCTAACAAGGAGCTTGCTAAAGATAAGGGAAGCAAAAGTGCGTCTACCAAGAAACCTATTTGCAGTATTGAAGTATATACAGAGGATGGCAAGTCGTGGAAGTATGGCATTGTTTTATCAGATAAATATGCACCTAAGAAGTCTGCACTAAACACTATGCCCTATTATCTTGCCAAGGACTTTAATACCCGAAAGGAAGCACAAGCGTATCTTGATGCTCACAAGGAGGAAATTGAAGCCAAGGCTGCCGAGGTGGACGAAGCACGCAGAAACTTTAAATATTTCACTGCCAATGGTGAGCGTGTGGGTACTGATTATCGTCATGGCGAAGATGTCAGTGCTGACCAGTTTAGGGAGCAGTTTGGTTTTCGTGGTGTTCAGTTTGGTAATTGGACTAATCAGCGTGACAGGCAGGAGGCGATAAATCAGGCGTTTGATGCTTTTATGGATTTGTCTCGCTTGTTGGGTGTTTCTCCGAGGGCTTTGTCGTTGAATGGTGAGTTGGGTGTTGCTTTTGGTGCTCGTGGTAGTGGCAAGGCTTTGGCGCATTACGAACCAAAAGAGGTAGTCATCAACCTTACGAAGACGAGTGGTGCCGGTTCGCTTGCACATGAATGGTGGCATGCGCTTGACAATTACTTTGCTCGCCAAGGTAATGTGGCTATGGGCTTTGTTACTCAAAGCAAAAACATAGAGATGCGTGATGAGTTGCGTCAAGCGTTTAATACGCTCATTGACCATTTGGAAAAATCACCTTATAACCAACGTTCAAAGCAAAGAGGTTCAAGCTATTGGGGAACGCCCATAGAAGAGACAGCCCGTATGTTTGAGCAATGGGTAAACGACCAACTTGCAGAACGAGGCGAGAAGAGTCCGTTCCTTACAAATGCCGACCCTTATATTGAAGAGCGATATGCACAGATGAACTATGAGATGTATAAGTTTTTTATGGGTGATAAAGCTATGCCTTATGAGGAATATAAGCAGACACCGCAAGCTCTTAACGGATTTGTATATCTGACAAGAGACGAACTACAAACATTTGGTAAGGACTTAAAGCATATCTTTGACACCATACAGCAAAAGGTAGATGAAACAACGGGCAAGACGCTTATGTATCACAAGGCAGGCGAGAGCAATAGGGAGCTTACGAAAGCGGAGGTTACTTTGCGTGATGCTGTGATTGACCAGTTGCGTAATGGTATTGATGTTATTACTGATGTGTCGGAGGTTCATCGTGTGCTTGACATGGCGAATGGCGAGGCTTATGGTTTTGTGGTTGGCGGTAAGATTTATATCGACCCTCGTATTGCTTCGAGTGAGACTTTGGTTCATGAGTATGCTCATTTGTGGGCAGAGGCTTTGCGTTCTGCCAATGCTAAGGAGTGGTCGAATGTTGTTGGTTTGATGAGGGGTACTTCTGTTTGGAATGAGGTTAGTGAGCGTTATCCTGAATTGAAGAGTGATGATGAGATTGCTGATGAGGTGTTGGCGACTTATTCCGGCAGGCGTGGTTCGGAGCGTTTGCGTGAGGAGATGGATAGGATTAAGGGTTCTGAGCGGAGTGTGGCTGACAAGGCGAGGGCTTTGGGTTCTTTGGAGCGTGTGAGACGTGCTTTGGATAGGTTTTGGCATGGTGTGGCTGACTTTTTGGGTATTCATTATGGGAGTGCCGATGAGGTTGCCGACCGTGTGATGCGTGATTTGTTGAGTGGTGTTGACCCGAGGAGGTTTGTCAAGGGTGAGAGTGACGGCAGGGTTCGTGAGCAGTTTATTGGTGAAGATGGTGTGAGTGAGGGCAGAGGTGAGCAAGGTGTCGGCAAGGTAGCTCTACAGACTGCCAACGAGCGTTTCAATAAGGAACTTGACGAATTTAAAAACGGAACTCATAAAGGACTTCTGCATTTAGGAAAACCACGTGGCATATTAAAGCAGTGTGGTATAACAGCCCAAGAAATGACCATTTCGCCAAGCGTGTTACATAAGCATCTTAAAAAGCACAATCTTACAACAGATGATTTGAAAGGACTTGCAGAGAGTATTCAAAGGCCTATCCTTGTATATAAGCATGGTCTTAACAATCCCAACATGGTCGTTGTTACGGAACTTAACGTAAATGGCGGAAAACTGTCTGCATCGTTTGTTCTTGACGAAAGTGGGAAAGTGGTAGAGGTGTCTAATATTTCAAGTGTTCATAGCAAAGATGCAGCAAAAGAATTAGAGCGTCTTTATGGAATGGGCGAGACAGACTTTAAGAAATCGTTAAAGTGGGTAGAAAAAGAAAAAGTACTTGACTGGCTTGCACCGAGTTCCTATGAGAACTCAGGTATGCAAGATAATCAAGCACCTTTTGATATTGCAAAGATAATAAATGGTTTTGAAAACCCAAAGGTTTCAATAAAAAAACGTGCTGTTGACTCTTATGATGGTGATTTGGAGACTTTGTTCAGGGATGCGGATAGTCCTGTGGATTATGAGCGTGCTTTGATTAGGGGCTTTTATGAGCGCAGGTTGAAGGACGTGTGGTTTCAGTCGAGGGAGGCTTTGCAGGACGGTATGCTTTCGCTGAAGGAGACGATGAAGGATATTTGGCGGTCTGCCGGCAAGAAGTTTTCCCAGATTACTGACATTCCTGATTATGCCAATCCTTATATTGGCCAGAACCGTCTTTCTTCGAGGAATGCTGCCGAGGTGCGTGATTTTAAGCATAATTTGTTCAGGCCTTTGTTGCGTGAGGTTGGCAGGCTTACCGGTTTCAGTGCTGATGGTCGTGCGAAGCTGACGGATTATATGATGGCCAAGCATGGTTTGGAGCGTAACAAGGTGATGGCCGAGCGTGTTGCTAAGGCGGCGTATGAGGCAGAGAAGCTGAAAGACCCTAATACTACAAAGAAGTTGGCGGATTTTGTTGCGGAGTATCGCAAGAAGGATTATTCCGGTTTGACGTCGTTGACAGGTTTGGACGATGTGGCAGCAGCAGAAGCCGAAGCAAAGAATATGGTTGCTGATTATGAGGCTAACCATGACACGGCTAATCTTTGGGCGAGGACGAAAGCGGTAACCGATGCTATCGTTGAGAAGCAGTATGATAGTGGGTATATTAACAGTATTACCCGTAATGCTATTTTGAACATGTATGACAATTACATTCCGTTGCGTGGTTTTGAGGATAAGACTGCCGAGGACGTATATTCGTATATGAAGCACTCTAATTCTGCTTTCAATGCGCCTATCAAGACGGCACGTGGCCGTAAGAGTAAGGCCGACGACCCATTTGCCAATATGTTGGCTATGGCCGAGAGTGGTATAATGCGTGGTAACCGCAACAAGCTTGTGAAGCTTCCTTTGTTGAGTTTGGTGTTGGAACACCCTACTGACCTTATCAGTGTGAGCGATGTGTGGTTGAAGTATAACGATGCGTTGGGCGAGTGGGAAGTGGTCAACAGTGGTGACGTTAATGGCACGAAAGCGATAGATGTTAATGATACTCCCGAAGAAGTGGAGAGCAAGATGGTGACATTTAACGGAATGATGACTGCTCTGGCCGCTCATGAACCAGACAAGTATCGCAGGCAGGCCGACTTTCCCGATATACCGTATCGTGTTATTAACAAGTCAAGTTTCAAGGAACACCAGATTGTTATTACCCGAAACGGCAGGGATTATGTTCTGACGATAAACGGTAATCCTCATTTGGCGCAGGTTATCAACGGTCTTGCCAATCCCGATGTAAAGGAGAATATTGCTATGAAAGTTACACGTTATCTGTCGAAGATATATACGCAGTGGTCAGCAGACTTTGCTATTGCAAACGGCATCAGGGATGCGATATACTCAAATACGTCTGCATGGGTAAAGGAGGGCAGGAACTATGGTTTGGCTTTTACTGCTCATTTTGCCGTGAACGTGCCGAGAATGTATAAGCTTTATTACAAACATCTTCGTGGGACACTCAACGAGAACAACCGTGCGGAGAGGCTTTTCAAGGAGTTTATGAGCAATGGAGGCGAGACAGGTTATCATGTGTTGCCAGACATGGGGCAGCGTAAGAGCGATATAGACAAGGAACTGAAACGTCTGAACGGCAAGGTTTCTGTTAAAAAGGCTTTTGGTTGGCTTGTGGATACGATAGATTATTTTAATAAAGTTATCGAGAATACGGCTCGTTTCAGTGCTTACCAGACGTCACGTCAGTTTGGCAGGACGGTAGGTCAGTCTATAAACAACGCCAAAGAGATTTCCGTAAACTTCAACACGAAGGGTGCGGGTACAGCTTTCATGAACTCGAAAGACCAGAAGGGCGTGGCTAAAGTTGTAGGTTACATAGCAAAGTATGGCCGTAATTACATACCGTTCTTTAATGCTGCCATTCAGGGTACAACGAACAGGTTATCTCAGATTAAGCATCACAATGTGGCAGGAACGGCACAAATGGCAGGCATGTTTGGGCTTGGCTTTGTGATGGGTATGCTTGGTTTTGGTGGCGATGATGATGACGATGACAAGTACGCCAACATTCCAGATTTTGTAAGGCGCAACAATATTACGTTTAAGGTTGGCAGCAAGACTTATATAACCATTCCGTTGCCGGTAGAAGACCGTATCATCTATGGTCTTGGCGAGCTGGCTGCAAGCATTATTACCAAGGGCGAACGTCTTTCCCCAGAGGAGGCATCGTATCAGGTTGCTTCGTTGTTTTCACAGCTTCTGCCCGTGGACTTTACAGAAGGAGGTAATCCGCTGACTAAGTTTGTCCCAGGTGCGTTTAAGCCAATAGTCGAGGTTGCGTTGAACCAGAGCTGGACCGGTATGCCTATCTACAAGGACAACGTTTTTAACAAGAATGTTCCTGAATATTTGTCTGTTTACTCGAATACGAGCAAGCCTTTGGTAGAGATTTCCAAATACATAAATGAGTTGACCGGTGGTGACCCTCACACGAGGTCTAACGCGAGGATTTGGAATGTCAACCTTGGCGAAATCAACCCTGCCGCTGTGGAATATTTGTTGTCGGCTTATTTTGGTGGTCTGTATAACCTTGGCAACAGGGCGTTAAAGACAGGTGAGACTATAGCAGGCACTCGTGAGTTTAATCCGAGCAGTATTCCGGTAGTCAACCGTCTTGTGAAAAGTCCTGATGACCGCACCGAATATCGCCAGATAAACAACGAGTTTTATAAGATAGAGCAAGATGCGGAGAGGCTTAATGAACGTCTGAATGGCTATAAGAATGACACTCGTTATGGTATAGCCGACTATGCAGACAAGATACGCACGATTAATTATTCTCCGGAATATCGTTACATGCTTATCTATCAAGCGGTTGAGCCGCATATAAACAAGTTGGAGAAAAAGCTAAAGGATAATACTCTTACGGATAGTGGCAGAAAAGAGGTTGAGTCTTCGATACAGGGTTTGAAGAATCTTGTGGTTGAGCGTGTGCGGCGTGAGCAGGATAATCCTACAAGCAAGCCCATCACCGGCCCGATGCTTGACAGTGAGTTCAAGAACGAGTGGGTCGGCAAGCGTCCTGAAAGCAAAGAGATTTTTGATGAGATAGCAAATGAGGAGCGTGGTGTTGGCAACAGGCTTGGTGGCGAGTATCAGAAGCGTGCGAGTGACAAAGACCGTGAGCTTGATATTCAGTTGCAGCGTTTGAATGACAGGCTGACAGATGAGCAGAGGAAAGGCGAGGGAGTTGTTGGTGCAAGAAAGGAATATAATAAATCAGTCCGTTCTTTCAACGAGTTAATAGACAACGCCGATGCGACCTCAAAGGATTTTGAAGATGCCATGCAGTCGATACGCACAGACAGGTTGGAGTATATCAAGGCATTGGTCAGGGCAAAGACTTCGGGTAAAAGATAAAACGTTAATTGTAAAGTCAACGACTATATTTGCTAACTGTAAAAAAAGACAAGATGGCAAGATTGCTGACACTAAAAGATGTAAGGCCCGCAGGTAGGGAGAGTATGGACACCGTGAAGCGGCAGTCTCTCTCTCCCTCACGCAACATGAACATCTTGCTTCAAGCACAGTTATATTACCAGAACCTTGAACAGTTTCGCAAGGACGGTGACCGTTGTAACAAGTTTTATCTTGGTGACGGTTGGAGTGACGTTGTTGAGGTTGACGGGAAGTTGATGCGAGAGGACACCTATATCAGGTTACAGGGCAAGACACCGTTGCAACAGAACCTTATACGCAGATTGGGGCGCAACGTGGTAGGTATATACAGAGACGAATCGAAAGAGCCGATATGTGTGGCACGTGATAAGGATGAGCAGATGTTGGGTGACACGATGTCGGAGCTGTTGGGTTATGTATGGCGTTTGAATAAGGCAGACTCTTTGTTTGCCCGTTCGTTGGAGTATTTCCTTGTACGTGGTGCTGTTGCAATGCGCCATTGGTATGGTTGGGGCTTGAACAGGAACGAGTGTGACTGTTGGTCGGAGCGACTGGACATGAACCGCATGTTTTGGGACACGTTTGCGGAAAAGGACGATTTGTCGGACGCACGCATGATAGGTTACTTGCACGACATGGAATTGAACAAGGCTTGTGAGATGTTTGCTCATTCTCCAAATGAGTATCGTCAGCTGACCGAGTTGTTTCGGCAGTGTGCTGACCCTAACTTACTTCAAAGTCAGTTTGAGACCTTTGGGCGCAGGCGTTTGGAGAACATAGACTTCCTTACTGCATCAGACCCGGCCAAGTGTCGCATTATAGAGATATGGACTTTGGAACATAAGCCACGTTACCATTGCCATGACTGGCAGAAGGGCGAGTGTTTCAAGATAGATGTGGCAGATTATAATGACGAGGTGTTGAGGGTAAACGAGAGGCGCATCAAGGGTTATGCCGAGATGGGCATTCCGCAAGAGGAAGTGCCATTGGTTGAAGCCGAGTGGTTTATTGACAATTATTGGTATTATCGTTTCATGACCCCTAATGGTGTTGTTATTCAGGAGGGCGAAACGCCGTATGACCACAAGAAGCCTCCATTTGTTGTAAGGCTTTATCCGATGCTGAATGGTGAGATACGTAGTTTTGTTGCCGACTTGATAGACGTTCAGAAGATGGTGAACCGCCTTATAACTAAGTATGACTGGATAATGTCTGCTTCGGCACAGGGTCTTGTGATGGTTCCCGAAGAAAGCATATCTGACAAGATGCCTATTGAGGCCATTGCCGAGAATTGGGCCAAGTTTAATGGTGTGATAGTCTACAAGTCACGCAATGGTTCTCCCGCCCCTAAGCAGGTAAGTTCTAACAGTACGAACATCGGCATATTGGAGTTGCTCAATTTGCAGTTGAAGTTTATAGAGGACATATCGAGTGTCAACGGTGCGTTGCAGGGTAAGCAGGGATATAGCGGCATGAGTGGTACTCTTTATGCTCAGCAGACACAGAACAGCACCAAGGGGTTATTAGATTTGCTGGAAACGTATTCAGACTTTGTGTGTGAGAATGCGTTAATGGACGTGAAGAATATTCAACAGTTCTATGACATCAACAAGGTAGTAAACATTGTTGGCCAAGACAGTGCTGACATAACGTCTACTGCTCAAAAGGCACTCAATGTGGATTATGACCTTTCGATAGTGGAGTCGACTTCTTCCCCCGCCTACAAGGAGCGTGGTAACGAATGGTTGATGCAGTTGCTTCAAAATGGCCTCATTACGCTTGAGCAGATGCTTGATGTTGGCAAGTTCCCTTTCAGTGAGCAGTTGAAGCAAGCTATTTCCGCTCAAAAGGAGCAGTTGGAAAAAGGTCAGGTGCCATCAGGCATGGACCCGTCCTTGGTAAACCAAGTGCAGCAGGGTGCTGACATGGACGCTGTGAACCAGTTGTATAATGCGATGAAACAGAACAATGTGGGGCAACCCGAAACACCAATAGTACAATGATAGAGATACCATTTGATGTGAACAAGATAAAGCAGGAATGCGTGTGGTTTGCTGTGATATTTGGCGCAGTGATAGTTTCGATGATGTTGGATTTTGTAGCCGGTGTATATAAGGCACGCAAGAGGAATGAAGCCACGACAAGTAAAGGTTTCAAGCGCACGGTTGAGAAGTCGGAGAAGTATTTTCTTCCTTTGCTGTGTTGTGTGTGTTTTGATATTGTGTTGTTGCCCATCAGTACATATCCTCTGTTTACGGCCTTGATGGGTTTGTATCTGATTATATGCGAGATTAGGAGCATTATGGAGAACACCCGCACGAAAAAGGAGCTTCGCGATGCAGAGAACACGATGAAAGTAATAATCAAGAACAAGGACGACATTAGGGCAATCATAACAGAAACGTTGAAGAGTTTAAATAAGCCAAGCGATGAAGATGCAGCGAAAGAAGATTGAGTATTCTGGTATTTCCACTTCTCCGGATGACTATGTCAGTGCTGATGGCCAGCTTGCCCTGTCTCATAACATGTTGATTGAAGATGGTGGCGTAAAGGCTGTGGGAGAGGCTAATGTGGTGCTTGGGCATGTAGATGGCGACGTGGTGTATATTCATAAGAACCCAGACTATGATAAGCCTCACTATATCATCATACGTGGCAAAAACAAAGACAGGCTCAATTATGTTGGCGGTGACAGTAACGATGATATTGTAATTAACGGTGAATTTAAGCAGTGTACTTCTGTGGGGCATACGCTTATTGTTCTGACAACAAAAGAGATGTTGTATGTTCAATGGAAAGGTGGCAGATATTTGAAGCTTGGCAATTCGCTTCCGGAAATTTCAGTGGATTTTACAACACAGGGTTATTTTGGCCAGAACGGCTCACTTAACATTGACCGTGACAGCCTTGTCGTTATGGATAGTGCCTATTATGCAGATGCCGAAGCACTCAAAGCTCAAAAGGCTAAAATCAGTATTCGCCCCCTTGCAACCACTCTGGACTCGTTGTCGTATAACATATCCAGCTATTTCGACAGTTGGCCATCGGACACGGAAGACAGCACCACTGTCAAGGGAGATTATTCTGATACCCAAGGAAAGAATTACCCTCGGTTGTTTACCGATGTGGCATATTCTGCCCTCAATAAGAATATCACTGCTGCCCGTGAGCAAGGTTTATCGGTTATGCCTCGTCTTGTCCGTGCTGCTTGGCGTCTGTATGATAATACCTATGCAAAATATACCGCTCCCATTCTGGTGTATAATATGGGTACGCAACACATAACGGCATTAGAGGGTGCAAGCACCCAAAAAGAGAAGAACATTGCTTCAAAGCTCTATCCATATACCATAGACTACATATTGGGCGGCACACAAGAAATAATTGAGAAGTGGGGTGACATAATAAAGGGTATTACTTTTTTCCTTGGTTCAGAAGTATATGACTATGACCAAAACGGAACAGTGCGTAATTTGAACAAGACATATTCTACCCAAAAGAATCATAGCGAAGTAATGGGTACGGAAACAGACAACTGGGTTAATAATTATATGACTGGTGAAACCCACTATTATGCCGAATTGCCACGTATATCAGAAAGTGAGCAAAAAGACAAGCTTCGCAACACTGCTCCTTTGTACAAAGCCTATGATAAAGAATTGTCTGAATATCAAGGTCAATACGTTTTGTTGCAGTTTAAATTGACCCGCTCGGGAGAAAACAGTCCGGCCAAAGTGAAAGGGCACACCCTAACTATAAATTTAAATAATGGCAAATCCATCACAATCGCCATTGGAACTGGTGAAAAGCCGAGTGGCATTTACGAGAAGTTAAAGGCTAATATTCTTCTAAACAATCTGAATATAGAAGCACGTCAGATGTACTGTAACCAGTTGCGTATGGGCAAAAACATTGTTCCGGCAGAAATAGCAATAGCCCTGATGAGCAAGGAGCAAACGCTTTCGGTTACCTCTATCACTCATGAATGCGAAGCGGACGAATACAAGACTCTTGATGTGTTTGCCCTCAACTGCTATGGCAACCCCCTTCCGAGTGAAGACTTGCCAATGAAAAGTCTTGAAACGCAAACCTATATTAATGATGACTATCTGCAACATGTTGATTTGTTGCCCAACTCAATAAGCTGTTACAACCAACGCCTTGACATGGCCAATTTGCAAGTAAAGCACATGGGATATGATTTAAATGCAAATGTAGTGCCATTTAATCCTGTGACAAAGACGAGCGCATTGGGTTATGAGATAAAAGGCATATACTACTATATTCGCACACGTTCCGGAGATATGATAGTGGAAGCGAATTATCTTCACAGTTTTGCAGATTTACATTATTTGTATTTTCCAGACACTCGTTGTTATCAAGCTGTGGTAAAGGCCGGTCGTCCGACACTGCCCGGCACTGCAACGGAGACAATAGTGAAGCTTGTTTTGCCAATGAAGCCGAGCGACACCCTTAATGGTGCTGTTTTTATAGACCGTATTCCATACAATAACATAATCACTACTTATAGTGTTGACAACTCGTCTGGCGAAGAAAAGATTACCTATAACTACGACTTCAACTATCACTATTCCGTTGATATGGTAAGTTTCGAGGTGGCCGACAAAGAGTTTCCGACATGGGCTGAGACTAACAAAGGAGTTGAGCGTTTGCAAAATGTGGTGTTGACAACAATGGTTGCAAACCCATTTAACTGGCAGGCTTCCGGTGAGTGTTCGGTTGGCAACAGTGATGTGCTTGCCATTGTTCCTAACACCACTGCGTTGTCGAGTGGTCAGTTTGGTCAGCACCCGATATACGCCTTTACTTCCGAGGAGGGCGTTTGGGCTTTGAGCATTGGCAATGATGGTCAGTTTGTTGCTGTTCAACCGAGTCAGCGTGATATACTTGTCAATAGCAAGTCGGTATGCCAGTTGGACAAGAGTGTGGTGTTTGCTACGAATCGTGGTTTGGTTGAGCAGAGTGGAAGCGATGTTCGCTGTGTGAGTAGCGAGTTGGATAATGACACGTTTGACTATGGTAGTTTGCCTAATTTCACCATGTTGCTTGATGCGGGCAATGTAAGTGTGGATAAGCTTCCCAAGGTTGCAGTTAATTTCAAGGATTACATCAAAGGTTGTGAAATGTCGTATGACTACAGAAATCAGCGTATATTGGTTTTTAATAAGGATTACGATTATGCCTATGTGTACAGTTTTAAGAGTTCTTCTTGGGGTACGGTAATTAACACCCTTGACCATGCTTTGAACTCTTATCCCGATGCTCTTTGTGTAGACCGTCAGGGCAATGTGGTTGACATCGGCACTATGTTGACGAATGTGGACGAAAGCAGTAGTGGCATTGTTGGTGGTCTTGTTGTTACCAGACCGTTTAAGATAGATGGTAGTGACACCTTAAAGACGATATATAAGATTTATCAGAATGGCCGATATAAGAATGGCAATGTGAAGCAGGTGCTTTATGGTAGCAGAGATTTGGTAAATTGGTCTTTGGTGTCAAGTTCATCGACCGGCCGCATGACAGATATTGGAGGTAGTCCTTACAAGTATTTCATCTTGTGTTTAGTTTGTTCGTTTGAGAAAGGTGAGAAACTTTATGCTTTCACGCTTGATTATGGTTTCAAGTACTTGAACCGTTTGCGTTGATTGTTAAAAGATAAAAGTGTGTTTGGCGGTTTGCGGTGTACTTTTGTTTTCGTAAAAACCAATATAGGATATGAAGAACACACTAATTGAAGCAATTTTGTCGCATCTGTTTGGCAGGAAGTATTATGCCAACATAGTGAACTGTATAGGTACGTTTGACGTAATGATTTCGTCTACGGTGTTCGTGGACAAAGAGAGTGCAGAGAAGCACATGGAGTCTTTAATTGGTAATGCGAGTTATCAGTATATAGAAACCATATCATTTCGTTCTCGCAAGAACTATCTGCCTAATCAGTGCACGAAGAAGCGATGACGTGGGAGCAGTTTGTGCGTGCGGTTGAGAATGACAAGAGCCGTAAACGTCCGAGTCATGAAGAAGATGCTTTGCAGGAGGCTTGTATCAAGTGGTTTGATTACTCCTACCCAGAATACAGTTTGTTGTTGTTTCATTCTGCCAACGAGGGTAAGGTGACGAGGCCGCAAGCTGTGAGGCGTAAGAAGATGGGTGTTCGTGCCGGTGTTGCAGACTTGTTGTTGTTGCTATCGAACAAGAGCTACAGTTATCTGGCAATGGAGTTAAAGACGCCAGAGGGCAGGCAAAGCCAAAGTCAGAAGAAGTGGCAGGCAGTTTGCGAGAAGAATGGTGGCAGGTACGCCATAGTGAGAAGTGTAGATGAGTTTATTGATATAATAAAGAGATATTTGAACAATAAGGCATGATGAAAATAGAGAGTCATAATATCATTCCATCCGGGTCGCTTTTGAGACGTAAGTCAACGAAAGAGATTATTCTGCATTGTTCGGCCACACCTGAAGGTAAGGATTATAGCGTTGAGACTATAGACAAGTGGCACAAGGGCAAAGGCTGGAGTTGCATTGGTTATCATTATGTTATCTATCGAGATGGTTCGATTCACCGTGGCAGGCCGGAGCAGACTGTTGGCGCACATTGTCAGGGTCACAACAGTCAGTCTATCGGAGTTTGTTATATTGGCGGTCTTGACGAGTTAGGCAAGAATGCCAAAGACACGAGGACGGACAAACAGAAGGAGGCTTTATTGGAGTTGGTGCGTGACCTATTGGGCCGTTACAAGCTTTCGGTTTCTCGCATTCATTGTCACAATGAGTATGCCCGAAAGTCTTGTCCATCGTTCTGTATAGATGAATTTCGCAAAGAATACATATTATTTTCTCGTACATAAGTGTTTTGTTTTAAGGTAAGTGTTTAGACAGGTAATTAATTTTGCCTGTCTTTTTTTATATTGTAGCTTCGGAAACGCTTTTTTGTGATAGTCCGATATAGAGTTCTTTTTTCACTCTTTTGGGCAGTGGCATTTTGTGTGTGGAAACATACAGAACTATGGCCCTTGTCATGAGTAAGTCATCGTGAAATCCTTGTATAGCCCCATAACTTCCGTTGGCTTTTCTCTCGTATTGCAGTAGTTCGTCAAGGGCTCCGGGGTCTCTCTCTACATATAATCCCTCTCTAACGAATGTTATAAGTGTGTCAATAATTATTGGCTTTGTGTTGACGTTGGTATGGAAGCCGAGTTTTTTTGGCGCACCTTGTTTTATTTCGTCTGCTGTTTGCTCTCTTGCGTAAAGGTTGTTGTAGACGTATCTGATTTGTTCGAGAATGTAGATGGAGTTATCGCCGTCTACAAATCTGTCTCTGTCTTTAGTTTCGAGCGTGTTGCTTTCGATGACGAGCAGTGCATTGTCGTACCATGTTGCTATTTGTGCTGCTTTCCATGCGAGCAAGTCCATATCGGTGTGGTATCTCATTTGTGCCACGATGCATGGTTTGTCTCCCTCCATCATCCAATATCTGTCGAGAACAACTATAACGCTCCAGTCAGCTTTGTTGCTTCTTCCTCCGATGTCGACTGCTACGACGTATCTGTCGGAAATAGGTTCGTTTTTGTCGATGTCCGGCATTTCCCATACGTACAGTTGTGCATTTGGGTCTTCGACAAATCTAAGGTTGTTCAGTGCATCTGCTCCTGTAACGGCGTTGCCTTGCAGGTCTCCCACCATTGGTTTGATGTCGTTGCATGCAGGTCTTAGTTTTTCCACTTTGTAGCGGTCGAACACGTGAGAGCCGGCATAGACGAATGCTTCGATGTCGTCAGTGGGGTATTCGGAGGCCATGTGTCCATGGTCGTTGTATTTTTTTCTTTCTTCAACATACCAGTGTATGGCTTCGAGTGTTGCTCCGAGTCCCCAGACGTACCAATAGAAGCTGCCCGGTTCTTCTCTGTCGGAAGCCGGGTGTGTCTGTTCTTTGTTGTTCCACAGCCATGATGCGAACTCTGTTTTTTCCTCTGTGCTTTTGAACGGCAGTGAGTAGAGGTCTATTTCGTACCATGCTACGAAGAGAGCGTCAAATTGCGAGGTGTGCTCTTTGGCCGCCATGTACTCTCGATGGAAGAATGTTCCTGTGCCTTTTGCCGTGCTTTCGTACACGATAGATGTTTTGGGTTGGTACAGTATTCCCGAAGTTGCCGAGTCTACAATATCTTCAGGTGTTTTGCCATCGGTTTTTTTCCATAGTCCGACTTCGGTGCAGTGTACGAGGTTGTAGTCTCCTCCACGTGCTGAGTTTGGGTTTTCAGCTGTTCCTATTTTTATTTTGCAGTTGCGTTGTGGTATTCTGTGTATATTTGGGTGTCCGAATACGGAAACGAATTTTGGTTCGTTGAGTCCGTAAGGAGTTCCCATTGGGTATAGCATTTGCACCGGGAAGTTGTCGAGTGTTTTTTTGAACATATCTTCGACCTCGATTGATGCCGCTGCGATGTGTCCGACAATGAGCGAGTTAAGTCCGACATCGAGTGTCGTTTGCCACCACCCATTATATTGTTGTGTTGCTGTAGAGCCTCCCCATTGTCTTGCTTTGCACACTACAAGTCTTATTGGCAGGTTGTTAAGTCTTTTTTCTTCGAATGCCGGTATTAGTTTGGTTCTTTGTGGTCTGTTGAGTACGAATGGAATATCTTCTCCACCTCCTTTTGCTTTGATTTTAACGAGGGAAGCGGCATAGAATGGGAAGTCGTGTTTCATTCTCATTCTTATCAGTCCCTCTGCCACTTTGTCGTGAGTGTGTTGTTCGTATGGTAGGCCTTGCTGTTCGATAAAGTCCCTGATGCTTCCAGCTTCCAGAACAAGTTCTACGAGTTTTCCGCTTTCGAACATGGTTTCCGGTAGCCACAGGCTGTGTCCGTTCATGAAGTCGGGTATTATTATTTTTTCCCTTTTCCCGACTGACCCCTCTCCCGTTATGGGATTGAACGGTTTGTTAATCTCTGTTAGTCTGCGTTCGTTTTCTTCTAATATTTTCCCGACATCAGCCATTTGCAAAGTTTTATTATGTATCCAGTTGCCAATCCGGTCAAATAGCACAAAAGATGGTATGTTCCAGCGAGGCTTGGTACGAGCATTGACAGTAAGATGAATGCCACCATATATGTGTGGAATTTTTTCTTGTTTATCATTCGGTAAGAGACGATAGCATATAGGGCATAGACGCTTCCAGATAACCCTATGACATGTTCGTTGCACGGCAGATATATTAATGTCGCCCCGATTATTGCCGAGAGCACGAGTTCAAGGACTTTTGTTCTAAGCATGAAGCAGGCGTAAAGTAATGCCCAGACGTTGGCAAGGCAATGGAATATGTTGGCGTGTAGCATTATGTCTGCCCATTTGTAGTATGCGCCATGTACTCCGCATATTGAAAGAGCTATGGCGATTAATGATATTGCTAATGAAATGTTTTTTGTCATAGTTTTTTTATGTAGTGCAGATACACCCTGATGCATGATGCATCGAGGTAGAATTTGGGTGCCGGTGAGTTGGTGACCTCCCATGCTATAGTTTTTGTATTTTTCTCCGGGTTTTTGAATTTTAGGTAGAGTGCTTTTTGGAAGAGTTTCATAAACATTTGCTGTTTGCATGGTCTCATTTTGCATAGTACATTTTCCCCTGCGAACATTTTTGACAGTACGATGGCGGCTCTCTGCTCCGAGACCCAAAATCTTGAACATGGGTAGTTTGCAATCCTCCGCAATATTTCCGGCAGATAGATTTTGTTGCATTCTCCGATTAATCTTCTGTATGTTTTGAGAAGTTCTTTGTTCCGTAATTCTGAGTAGCATGATTTAGACCCTGTTTTTTTCATCTTCTACTTCTATCGAGTTTGATTCTCGTATGGCATCAGCAAT
>OQVL01000271.1_pt1 | contig 25124 bp, 17 predicted proteins | sample 1691501 | NCBI WGS metagenome assembly OQVL01 (sample SAMN03418253, study PRJEB22391) | human gut metagenome | biome: human-gut; feature: organic feature; material: feces | host: Homo sapiens | place: Tanzania | collected 2013-01 | reverse complement strand
CCTGATGACTGCATTTTGTGCAGCGCAGGCGGAAATCCATACCTACCCGTAAAATCACCCAGGCAATTGAAAACGCTGCTGCATCTTTTCCTGTAATAACCATTACAGGGCCGCGTCAATCCGGCAAGACAACGCTTGCCCGACACATGTTTCCAAAATATCCGTATTTTAGTCTTGAGAATCCCGATGTCAGGAATTTGGCGATGGAAGACCCCGTAGGATTCCTCAACAACACCACAGAGGGGATTATTCTTGACGAAGTTCAGAATTCCCCACAACTGCTGTCGTACATACAAGGAATCGTTGACAACGACTATGAAAAGCGTTTCATTCTGACTGGAAGCAACAATTTCTCAATGCTGAAAAACGTATCACAGTCACTTGCCGGACGCTCCGCTGTTTTTGAATTGCTGCCATTCTCCATAAACGAGCTCAACAATTACGAGACCGACACCGACTCTCTTATATACAAGGGAGGCTATCCGGGCATATGGTGCGACGGCAAGGACACTTACACATTTTATTCAAACTACGTCACAACCTACCTTGAGCGCGACGTGAGAAATATCATCAACATCAAGGATCTCGACACATTCCAAAAATTCATCCGCATCTGTGCGACACGCATAGGAAGCATTTGGAACAGCTCGGAAGTGAGCAACGAAATTGGGGCGTCGGTCAACACGGTTAAATCCTGGTTGTCCGTACTCCAGGCTTCATACATCATCTTCATGCTTCAGCCTTTCTTCACAAACACCCGGAAACGCCTCACCAAATCGCCCAAGCTATTCTTCACCGATACCGGTCTGGCAAGCTTTCTGCTTGAAATAGAATCCGAGTCGCAAATCAAACGTGACAAGATGCGCGGGCATCTCTTTGAAAACATGATTGTTGCGGAGGCATTGAAGCAAAGATTAAACGCCGGTCGCACCAACAATCTATGCTTCTATCGCGACAGCAACGGAAATGAAGTCGACCTCATAACAAAAAGAGAGGGTATGCTAAACCTTTACGAAATCAAATCGTCGGAAACATACCATCCCGATTTTGAAAAAGGGATAAAATCGTTTATCGGTAGTTTCGGCGACATAGTGGGGTCAAACAGCATAATCTACAACGGATCGCTTGAAAACGAATCAAGGGAAATAAAACTGATAAACTACAAACATCTGCCTCCAATTATGTAAATTTGCAGTTGTACTGCAAATTTACATAACCGAAACACATAACAAGGCAAAAGAATAAAATTCTGTAAACGGACTTAATTATAACCGTTTGCAGAATTTTTCACTACCAGCACCATCGTTTCAAGAACAATTTTCCAAGTTTCAAAAAACTCTTGGAGGATTCATCTTTACGCCATAACTTTGCGGTGTGAGAACAGAAAATCAGTCAGTAACCAATCTTAAAAGCATATAGATATGGCAACAAAGAAATATCACTTCGAGACGCTCCAACTCCACGTTGGTCAAGAGCAACCGGATCCGACAACAGACGCACGCGCCGTGCCAATCTACCAAACCACGTCGTACGTGTTCAGAAATTCGCAACACGCAGCCGACCGATTCGGCCTGCGCGACGCCGGCAACATCTACGGACGTCTAACCAATCCGACACAAGGAGTGTTTGAAGACCGCGTTGCCGCTCTGGAAGGCGGAGTGGCGGGACTGGCAGTAGCCTCTGGCGCAGCCGCCGTCACCTACGCTCTCCAAAACATCCTTTCGCAGGGCGACCACATTGTTGCCGCCGACAACCTTTACGGCGGATCGTTCAACCTGATTACCCACACACTTGCCACTCAGGGCATCACCAACACCATTGTCAACGTCAACAACCTCGAAGCACTTGAGGCTGCCATCCAGCCCAACACCAAGGTTGTCTATGCGGAGACATTCGGCAATCCCAACTCCGACGTCACCGATATCGAAGCCATCGCGGAAGTGGCACACCGCCACAACATTCCGCTGATTGTCGACAACACATTCGGCACCCCATATCTCATCCGCCCAATCGAACACGGTGCCGACATTGTGGTGCATTCCGCCACTAAGTTTATCGGAGGCCACGGCACGAGTCTCGGAGGTGTGATCGTAGACGGCGGCACTTTCGACTGGAAAGCCAATGCCGACAAGTTCCCAACACTCGCCAAGCCCGACCCAAGTTACCACGGCGCAATCTTCGCCGACGTAGCGGGCAAGGCTGCTTTCGTGACACGCATCCGCGCCGTCATCCTCCGCGACACCGGCGCCACAATTTCTCCGTTCAACGCATTCATTCTGCTGCAGGGTTTGGAAACGCTGTCGCTGCGCGTAGAACGTCACGTAGAAAACGCCCTCAAGGTTGTCGACTATCTGAGCAAGCATCCTAAGGTGGCCAAAGTCAATCATCCGTCGCTGCCCGGACATCCCGACCACGCCCTCTACCAGAAATATTTCCCCAACGGCGGCGGAAGCATCTTCACCTTCGAGATAAAAGGAGGCCAGGAGGCAGCATGGAAGTTTATCGACTCGCTTCAGATCTTCTCTCTCCTTGCCAACGTTGCCGACGTGAAGAGCCTCGTCATTCACCCCTACACCACCACCCACTCGCAGATGAGCCCTGAGGAGCTGGCACAGCAGCACATCACGCCCTCTACCATTCGTCTGAGCATCGGCACCGAGCACATAGACGACATTCTGGATGACCTCAAGCAGGCATTCGACAAAATTTAACAATAACAAAACGACCATATTATGACTAAGATAGCAAAGAAGCTCACTGATCTTGTGGGCAACACTCCTCTTCTCGAACTTGGGAAGTTTTCTACACTTAAGGGCCTTAAAACGCCTGTCATCGCAAAGGTGGAATATTTCAACCCCGGCGGAAGCGTGAAAGACCGCGTGGCACTCGCCATGATCGAGGATGCCGAAGCGAAAGGCATACTTAAACCCGGCGCAACCATCATCGAGCCGACGAGCGGCAACACAGGTGTGGGCTTGGCTTTGGTGTCGGCGGTGAAGGGCTACAAGCTCATCCTCACCATGCCCGAGACCATGAGCGTGGAGCGTCGCAACCTCGTGAAGGCCTACGGCGCAACGGTGAAGCTCACACCGGGCAAGGACGGCATGCCAGGAGCAATAAAGGCTGCCGAGGAGCTGCGCGATTCTATCCCCGGCTCTGTCATCCTTCAACAGTTTGAGAACGCCGCCAACCCCCGTCGCCACTACGAGACCACAGGCCGTGAAATCTGGGAGCAGACCGACGGCAAGATCGACATCATCGTGGCTGGTGTCGGCACAGGAGGCACCATCTCGGGCATCGGCAAACGCTTGAAGGAGTATAACCCCAACATCAAGGTTGTGGCTGTGGAGCCCGCCACCTCGCCCGTGCTGAACGGCGGCAAGAGCGGTCCCCACAAGATCCAGGGCATCGGCGCCGGCTTTGTGCCCAAGACCTACGACGCATCTGTCATTGACGAGGTGCTCGACATCGACAACGACGATGCCATACGCACAGGCCGCGAGTTGGCACGCGAGGAGGGTCTGCTCGTCGGCATCTCTTCAGGTGCTGCCGCCTTTGCTGCGGCCGAGCTGGCAAAGCGTCCCGAGAACGAGGGCAAGACCATCGTAGCCATTCTCCCCGACACAGGCGAGCGTTACCTCTCTACCGTGCTCTACGCCTTTGACGAGTATCCGCTGTAAGAAGAATGAGCATCTGCTGAAAAAAGCATCTGCTGAAAAGAGCTTATGCTTTAAAAAGCATCTGCTGAAAATGAGCTTAGGCTAAAATGAAAAAGCTTATGCAAAAAAGCATCTGCTGAAAAAGATGCTGTAAACGAAAAAAAACGAACAAGCCATAGTGGACAGAGGCCTTGACCGCAAGCGCGGCCAAGGCCCTGTTTTTTTATCCAAGACTTTTGGATAAATAAGAAAGGAAGGTTGTGACGGTTTATTTTTCATAAGTAGGTGTTCAAAATTAATTTAAATATAACCTTTTTTATAAGATTCATATATGCGATTAATTTTGAACACCTACTTACAGCAACAATTTTTGCGAGAAAAGTTGCCCTTTAAATTATAAATGGTTATATTTGCAAAAGCTGCAAAAAAAGCTTGCAGAACAGCACAGTATGAAATATCCAGTAGGAATACAAGATTTTAAGTCCATAATAAATGGCGGTTATGTGTATGTGGACAAGACAGCCCTGATTCACAAGCTGTTAGATGAAGGCAAAATTTATTTTCTGAGTCGCCCGCGGCGGTTCGGCAAGAGTTTGTTGGTATCTACGCTCGAGTATTATTTCAAAGGGGAAAAGGAACTTTTCCAAGGCTTTGCCATAGAAAAGTTGGAGAAAAACTGGGAGACGTATCCTGTGTTCCATATTGATTTCAACAGCACCGACTTTACCGACGGACAGGCTCTCCGCAACAAGCTCATGGCCTATGTGTCAGAATGGGAGGAGCACTATGGCGTTGTGCCTGTAACCGGTCAAGGCGTTGGCGACCGCTTCGCCCATGTGCTTGAGCACATACACAACACCACAGGCAAGCGCAGCGTGGTGCTCATAGACGAGTATGACAAGCCGTTGCTCGACGTGCTTGACACCGGCTACCGCACGAAAGACACCAACGGCGAGGACATTCTGATAGAGGAGTATAACCGCAACATTCTTAAAGGATTCTACTCCACGTTCAAGGCAACCGACGCACACCTTCAGTTTGTGCTACTTACAGGCGTGACGAAATTCTCGCAGGTAAGCGTGTTCAGCGGCTTCAACCAGCCTGCCGACATAAGCATGGACAGACGCTTCGAGGCCCTGTGCGGCATAACAAAGGACGAGATGGAGGAGGTGTTTCATGATGTTATGGACAATATGGCCGCTGAGCAGGGCGTGTCTCCGCAGGAGATGAGGGAAAAGCTCAGGCAACAGTATGACGGCTACCATTTCGGGCAGCGCCTCACAGACATCTACAACCCGTTCAGCGTGCTTAACGCCTTCAGCAAGGGCGAGCTGCGCGACTTCTGGTTTGCTTCGGGCACACCTACATATCTTATACGTCTGCTCAACCACACACACGAGAACCTTAACGATCTTACAGGCAAGTATTATGACGTGGCCGACTTTATAGACTACAAGGCCGACGCCGAACGCCCCCTGCCCATGATTTACCAGAGCGGCTACCTCACAATAAAGGCATACGACCCTCTTACAGGCACCTTCATGCTTGACCTGCCCAACAACGAGGTGAAGCGCGGCTTTGCCACGGCCATAGCCAACAACTATCTTCAGCCAAAGGTTCCTGTGCTCTCGGAGATGGCCCAGCTTGTCCGCACGCTGGCCGCCGACGACATGGACGCGCTGAAGCGACAGCTTACGGCCTTTTTTGCAAGCATTCCCTACACCATGCGGCGCAAGGAAAACGAGCCGGAGCCGGAGCGCTTTTTCCACTATACCTTCTACCTGCTGTTCCGCATCATCAGCACTTATCTTGTGCTCACGGAGAAGCAGCAGAGCGAGGGCCGCGCCGACTGCATAATAGAAACAAAAACACACATCTACATATTTGAGTTCAAGCTCGACGGCACGGCCAAGGAAGCTCTGCAGCAGATAGAAGCCAAAGGTTACGGCCGACCTTACCTGGCCGACCCACGCCCCATGCGATGCATAGGCATAAGTTTCTCCTCGAAGACAGGAACCATTGACGATTGGGAAATGAGATGACACAAATGGCTAACAGAAACTCAGAACATTAAGTAAACCTTACACGATGAAACGCAACAACATCATCATATTGTCGGTTATCCTTGCCCTCGGGCTGCTAACCATGCTCGCCATGCCGCAGCACAAGGCTGTGAAGCCCGCTGACGAGGCAGCCATAGACCCGGCGGCCATGCAGCGCGTGCTGGGAACGGTCACGGGCAAGGCGGGGGCATGGCTTGAGGCACGCCGACTCGACTCGCTCAGAAACATCCCCGACTCTATTGGCGGCACGCTGACCTTCAGCGACGGCAGCGCCGCCGTGGGCGTGGTGGTGAGCGACGGCATCAGGATAATGCGCACCGACTCGACCGGACATTACGCCTTCAGACGCGACAAGAACGCAAAGTTTGTGTTCTACACCGTGCCCAACTACTGCGAGGTGCCTGTCCACTCCGACTCCGACTACACCGCCTGCTTCTACCTGCCCATAACAAGAAAACGCAAACAGTATGACTTCCGTCTGAAGCGTCTGCCCCACGGCAAGGAACGCTCCTACAAGATGATCGTCATTGGCGACCCGCAGGTCACAAACGCCATGAACCCGTTCTATACAAGTGGCGACGACAACCCCATTGAGAAAAGCGATGTGGCACGCTTCACCGACGAGACGATGACAGACATACGCCACACCATAGAGCAATGGCCCAAGGACATGCCCGTCTACGGTCTGAGCATGGGCGATGACGTGCAATATTATGGCGGCTACAACGCCACGCTCGAACGGCAGATACGCGCGGCGCTCGGCAGCTCACGCATGCGCCTGTTCTCCGTCATAGGCAACCACGACCAGGACGGCAACGCCCTCTACCGCAGGAAATGGGAACAGAGCTGGGGACCCACCGACTATTCGTTCGACCGTGGCGACGAACACTATGTGTGCCTCAACAACGTGCAGTTTACAAAGAGCAAAGCCTACTGGTCGCCGGGCGAGCTCACCAACCGGCAGATGCAATGGCTGCGCCGCGACCTCGCCTTCACACCTCGCCACAAGAAGGTGGTGCTCTGCTACCACATACCCTTCACCTTCGGCACAACGCCCAACGAGAAGGCGCACCCGCTGAACATCGCATCGGAGGTGGGCCACTACTCGTCATCGCGCCTCTCTCAGCTCCTCGCCCTGCTGCGCCGCTTCAAGGGCGGCTACGAGCTGTTCTGCGGACACACCCATTTTGCCATAAACCACGAGATCTCTTTCGAGGGCCACGACATCATGGAACACTGTCATGCTGCCGCCTGTGGCAACATCTGGCAGTCGAACATCAACATCTGCGGCACACCAAACGGCTATTATGTCTACACCTTCGGCGAAGCTGCCATAACCGACTGCTACTATAAAGGCACCTTCTGGCCCGCCAGACGACAGATGACGCTCTTCCGCGCCGACACCAACTTCAACGGCGAGTCGTATGCCAACGACTGGAACCTGCCACGCTCCACCAACATGCTGGTGGCTAACGTGTTCAACGCCGACTCAAGATGGAACGTCACGGTCATAGAAGACAGCATTGAGCACCCCATGTTCCGCATAAGCAGCAGGGGGCAAGACGCCTTTGCCGCGGGCTATCACCACAAATATTGCAAGGCCATGCCCTTCCGCTTCGTGAGCAAGAGCAACGGCTATCTCATCATGAACCACCTCTTCTATTATGAACCGAAACGCCGCAACAGTCATCTCACCGTACGCGCCTACGACCCCTACGGCAACGTGTATGAGGCAAGCAGCTATGAGGTGGTGACGGCGCCGTTCAACAACTTTGCCCACTATTACAAGAGAAGCAAATAAAAACCCTATACGAAAAAGGCGAACAAGACCCGTTTGCAAGACATTTGAAAAGACCACGCAAGCAGATGTAACCGCATTGTAACATCATTGCAACAGATGTGAACAGGCAAGGGCGTAACTTTGCATCGTGATACATCAGATCACGACAACAACAAAACTCATCACCGAACAAAAAAGGACAAGGATATGGAACAGAAATATAAGATTCTGGTAGTGGACGACGAGCAAGACCTGCTCGAAATTCTGAAGTTTAACCTTGAGACCGAAGGTTACGAGGTCGAAACAGCAGCTTCGGCAGAAGAGGCTCTGACCCTCGACATCGGCTCGTTCAACCTCATGCTGCTCGACGTGATGATGGGCGGCATGTCGGGCTTCGCCATGGCGCGAAAGCTTAAGGACAACCCTGCCACAGCTGCCATACCCATCATCTTCCTCACAGCACGCGACACAGAGAACGACACGCTGACGGGCTTCAGCCTGGGAGCTGACGACTACATCTCGAAGCCGTTCTCCATCCGTGAGGTGCTGGTGCGCGTGAGAGCCGTCATCCGCCGCACAGCCGACCCCGCAACCACACAGGCCAACGTGCTGCGCTATCAAGGCATAGAGATGAACCTCGACAAGAAGACCGTGACGATTGAAGGCACGGACGTGCCGTTCACCAAGACCGAGTTTGAGCTGCTCCACCTCCTGCTCGAAGAGCGTGGCCGCGTGTTCTCACGCCAGGAGCTCATCGACCGCGTGTGGCCCAAGGACGTGCTGGTGCTTGACCGCACGGTAGACGTGAACATTACACGTCTGAGAAAAAAGATCGGACCGTTCGCCAAATGTATCGTCACCCGCCTCGGCTTCGGCTACTATTTTGACGCATGAAATAATGAACCCCAATCGGTCAAAAGTTTAAGCTATAGAATTCTTCACTCTTCATTCTTCACTCTTCACTTAATATATGCCCATAAAACCTTTCACCATAAGCGTTGGCAACAAGCTGTACCTGAGCGTGCTCTCCGTGTTCGTGGTCTTTGCTGCCGCCTTCATCGTGTTTCAGCAAAGCCGCGAGAAACAATATAAGATCGACTCGCTCAACATTCGCCTGCAAGACTATAACGCCCGCATGGAAGACTGGCTGCAAGAGCGCCCAATGCCATCGGAGGAGGAGCTCGACCGCTATGTGGCAACACATGCCATGCCCGAACTGCGTGTGACCCTTATCAACAGACAAGGAAAGGTGATCTACGACAGCCGCCTGAAAGACTACTCGCAGCTGCCCAACCACCTGTCACGGCCTGAGGTCAAGAAGGCGGTGACAACAGGCACCGGCTCAACGGTGGAACGAAACAGCACCACGCTGAACGACTATTTCTTCTACTCTGCCACACGGTTCAACGCCAACGGCCTCATCATACGCAGCGCCTTGCCTTATGACAACAACCTGTCAGAATCGCTCAAAGCCGACCAACACTACATCTGGTTCGCGCTTTCTGCCATGCTGGTGCTCGTCATCATTCTCTATCGCTTCACAAACCGTTTGGGCGACAACATAACGAAGCTGCGCACGTTTGCAACACGGGCCGACCACGGCGAATCGCTCGACACGGAAGACCTCATCGCCTTCCCCGACGACGAGCTGGGTGAGATTGCAGAGAAAATCGTCAAGATATATAAGCGTCTGCAGACCACACGCCAGGAGCAAGACGTGCTGAAACGTCAGCTCACACAAAACATCGCACACGAGCTGAAGACACCGGTGGCAAGCATTCAAGGCTATCTGGAGACCATACTCGACAACCCCAACATAAAGGAAGACACCAAGGAACAGTTCTTGAGACGCAGCTTCGCCCAAGCTCAACGGCTCACGGCGCTGCTGCACGACATCTCTACCCTGAACCGTCTGGACGATGCACCGACGGAAAGAGATTTTGCCGATGTCGACATAGCCACGATGGTGGAGGGCATAGAGAAAGACACGGCCCTACAGCTCGAAGCCAAGCACATGGCGTTCGTGAACCAGCTGCCGGAGCATCTGGTGGTGAAGGGCAACCAGAGCTTGCTCTACAGCGTGTTCCGTAACCTCACCGACAACGCCATTGCCTATGCCGGCGACGGAACGACGATAAACCTCACGGCTGAGGAGGTGGGCGACGAGTGGCACTTCTCTTTCAGCGACAACGGTGTGGGCGTGCCTGCCGAGCATCTGCCGCGCATCTTCGAGAGGTTCTATCGCGTAGACAAGGGACGCAGCAGAAAGATGGGCGGAACGGGACTCGGACTGGCAATTGTCAAGAACGCCGTGCTCCTGCATGGCGGAAAGATAAGCGTACATAACCGCCCGACAGGAGGTCTGGAGTTTAACTTCTATATCTTGAAAAACGAGAAGAAATGACAAGCGTTGGTAGCTTCAACAAATAAAAAAAAGGCAAACTCGCTGAACCTCACGGTTCTTGAGTTTGCCTTTATTTTTTATGCTTTATAACCAATAAGCTTTATTACCTATTGTCATTATTTGACCTCAATGTTCTTCAAGGTCTTCTGCTCTTCCTTGACCTCTTTAGGAATGACCACGGTGAGCACACCGTCAGCAACCTTGGCGCTTATCTTGTTGCGGTCGACGTCGTCGGGCAGAACGTAGGTCTGCTCGTAATTGCTGTAAGAGAACTCGCGACGCAGATAGTGGACATGCTTCTCATCACCGTTCTTGTCGTCTTTCTTCTCTTCCTTGTGCTCAAACTTGTTCTCGATAGCCAATTTGAGGTTGCCATCATTGTCGATGTTTACGCGTACCCACTCTTTCTTAAGACCAGGCACAGCCACTTCCATCGTATAGTCATCGGCTGTTTCCTTAACGTTTACAGCAGGAGCTGTGGCGTTCATGCGGGGCATCAAAGCCGTATCAAAGAAATCGTCATCAAACCAATTGTTCAACCAATTCTGATTATTGTTTCTACGAGCTAACAACATAATAAAAACCTCCTAATTTCTATTTTTCTCATCCTCTGTTCGGCTTGCGCCTCCCTCGGGACTTCTATTTGTTTTTCTTTAATTAATTATCTGTTTTTTGAAAGGTCCACCGTTCAGGTCTTCGGTTCTGAGCTCTCGCTCTTCGCTTCGGCCCTTTTGGCTTCGGCTTTCACTCAACATAATGCAACACCCGTGCCACAGCGGTTTTACGCACAAGGCATAACCTTCTGGTTGTCAACATTGTCAAAGCCAGATGACATTGTTGCACGAAAAGCCAAAATTTTTAAACTTTGCTGACGGGAAATTAAACAATGCTGACAAAATTTTAACTCATGCTTCGCATGTCTTTTACATGCTGTCAGTGAACAAGGCGACCCATAAAACAAGAAGATTTGCTTGTCTTGTCTAAAGCTTGTGAGGAGAAATTATGAAGGAAAACGAAGCTCGAAACAAGCGAACAAAATGAATAAATATGCAAAAACAAGAGATGAAATGTATAAATATCCAAAACAGCGGTTGTAAGCAGAAACATACATTTTGCTTTCTGTTTTCAAAATAAAGCGGGGTTTAACTTATTATTTTTGTTAACAACTCTTAAAAACAGGGTGATTTTGTCAAAGAGCCCAAATGAGCTCCTCAAAGAGCCTTAATGAGCTCGTCAAAGAGCCTCTTTGAGGACGTCAAATGGGCACTTTCAAATCGTAAGTTGGGCCCTTTTAAAACGGCTCTAAAAAAGAGCCGAAAATTGCATAAATATGCAATTTTAGATAGGGTGTTTTTGATTGTTCGACATTTTTATATTTTGCAAAAAAAACACAAAAATCAATTGAAATTAGCTTGACATAAAACATAAAATCGAGAGCTGTGGGGAAACGTAATAAATAATTCAAAAAAAAATTGTAACTTTGCATAACAATCAAGAATAGCAACACAACAAGAACATCCCTGCAACAAAAACAGGATAACCCTGCAACACACATTGCAATCGTTTGCGGAAAATGGGAACGTTACCGCAATCGTTTGCAGAAAGAAATCCATAAAAGAAAACGAACGGCTTGCTCTATAATGGCTAACTTAGCCGTCGGAAAGAGTAACTGAATAATCCTTTTTTTATTTTTTATTATGAGCATCAATATCCAAAGAAATCAGAAGAAGAGAGTAGTAATTGTCGGTGGCGGACTCGGTGGCCTGCGCCTTGCAGAAGACCTCTACGGGGCAGGCATGCAGGTTGTGCTTATCGACAAGAACAATTTTCACCAGTTTCCGCCGCTTATCTACCAGATAGCATCGGCAGGTATCGACCCGAGCAGCATCTCGTTCCCCTTCCGTCAGATCTTCCGCAAGCGCAAAGACTTCTATTTCCGCATGGCAGAGGCCCGTATGGTGGACACCGAGAAGAAAATTCTGCAAACATCAATAGGCAAGATCGACTACGACTATCTTGTGCTGGCAGCCGGTGCAACAACCAATTTCTTTGGAAACAAAAACATTGAAGACTGGGCCATGCCCATGAAGACCGTGCCTGAGGCAATGGGGCTGCGCAACGCCTTGCTCTCTAACCTGGAACGCGCCCTGACCTGCGCCACCGAGGAGGAGCGACAGGAGCTGCTCAACATCGTCATTGTGGGCGGCGGTGCCACAGGCGTGGAGATTGCAGGAGCGCTGTCGGAGATGAAACACTACGTCATTCCTTACGACTATCCCGACATGGACTCGTCACTGATGCACATCTATCTTATAGAAGCAGGCGACCGTCTGCTTGCCGGAATGTCGCAAGACTCGTCGAAGAAGGCATACGACTTTCTTAAGGGCATGGGCGTGGACATTCAGTTTGGCAAGATGGTGACAGACTATCGCGACCATAAGGTCATCATGAAAGACGGGTCGGAGATTCCTACACGCACCTTCCTCTGGGTATCGGGCATCAGAGCCAACGCCATGCCCGGCATTGACGAGAGTCACCAGGGTCGCGGCTTCCGCTTTAAGGTAGACCGGTATAACCGCATCGACGGCTTGGACGGCGTGTTTGCCATCGGCGACCAGTGTCTGCAGACCACCGACGAGGCTTATCCCAACGGACACCCACAGGTGGCCCAGGTCGCTATACAGCAGGCCAAGAACCTTGCCAAGAACCTGAAGCTCATCAACGACGGTAAGGACGAAAGTGCCCTCACACCTTTTAAATATAACAACCTCGGCTCCATGGCAACCATTGGCCGCAACAAGGCGGTGGTGGAGATTGGCAAGTTGCGCAGCCAAGGTTTCTTCGCCTGGATTCTTTGGCTCGTCGTTCACCTTCGCTCCATCCTCGGTGTAAAGAACAAGATGATGGTGCTGCTCAACTGGTTGTGGAAATATGTGAGCTACAACGACTCTATACGCATGATCACCTACGCCACAAAACCGCGCGAGGTGGTGGAGCGTATGGAACGCGAACAGACCACACACCTGGGTGAAGACTTGATGGAATAAGAACACTGGCTTAACGAAATGCTCCCTGCTCGTTTTCTTCCCGATGGAAAGAAAAATAATGATTGGCGGATATTTGTAGAACAAGAAAAAAAGTGTAATTTTGTGAGAAACAAAAGATAAAGCCAAAACAAACCCTACAAAAGGTATAAAACGACATGGAATCACTAAAAGAATTATACAGAATAGGCAAAGGCCCATCAAGCAGCCACACGATGGGTCCGCAAAAAGCAGCACAGATTTTTGCGGACCATCACCCAGAAGCGAAAGCGTTTAAGGCCATTCTCTATGGCAGCTTGGCAGCTACGGGCAAGGGCCACATGACCGACATAGCGATAACAGAGATGCTTGAACCCATTGCTCCGGTAACGATCACCTGGGAGCCATCGGTGTTTCTGCCCTACCACCCTAACGGCATGCGCCTGCTGTCGTATGATGCCGACGGCAAGGAGACAGACAGCTGGCTGGTGTTCAGCGTGGGCGGCGGTGCGCTGTCGGAGGGTGGCGAGACCCGTTGGCTCACCGATGTAAAGGACGTGTACAAAAAGAACACCCTTAAGGAGATTCTCAACTGGTGCGACAACCACGGGCGCAGCTATTGGGAGTATGTGGACGAGTGTGAGGACGCCGATATCTGGGACTATCTGCAACAGGTGTGGCAGGTCATGCAGGACAGCGTGGAGCGTGGTCTTGACCATGAGGGCGCGTTGCCCGGTCCGCTTAACTTGCCCCGCAAGGCAGCCACCTATTATGTAAAATCGCAAGGCTACAAGCAGTCGCTTGCCTCGCGCGGTCTGGTGACAGCCTATGCTCTTGCCGTGAGCGAGGAGAACGCCTCGGGCGGCATCATCGTCACCGCCCCTACCTGCGGCTCTTGCGGCGTGTTGCCCGCTGTGCTCTATCACATGTCGCGTGCCCACCACTTCAGCGACACCCGCATCCTCCACGCCCTTGCCACAGCCGGCATCTTCGGCAACGTGGTTAAGAAGAACGCCTCGATCTCCGGTGCCGAGGTGGGTTGTCAGGGCGAGGTTGGCGTGGCTTGCGCCATGGCCTCAGCCGCTGCCTGTCAGCTGTTTGGCGGCACGCCTTCACAGATAGAATATGCTGCCGAGATGGGTCTTGAGCACCACCTTGGCATGACCTGCGACCCTGTGTGCGGATTGGTGCAGATTCCGTGTATCGAGCGCAACGCCTTTGCAGCCACACGCGCCCTCGACTCAAACCTTTATGCCGCCATGAGCGACGGCCGACACCGTGTGTCGTTTGACCGCGTGGTGAACGTCATGAAGCAAACGGGTCATGACTTGCCTTCATTATATAAGGAGACAAGCGAGGGAGGTCTGGCCAAAGCTTATGAGTTTTGACAAGGGTGAGGTGAGATGAAAAAAAGAAATGATTTGTCGAAAGGTTATATATATAAAAACGCTCCACAGCCTCTCGGCTCACAGAAGTTGCTATCCCTACTTCAATCTTACCTTTAATCCAGAGCTTCTATTTCAGAGCCGAGTGCGGCTGAATCGCTCAGGCGCGGCTGTGGAACGAGAGTCTTATGTTTGTGTCATGCAGACAACCCTTAGGCCATCATGCAAAGATGACATAAAGAGTCGTTATAACGACACTAAACCATTGTCGTAAGATGAAAAAAATCGTAATGAACAAGCCAAAAAATGTTTTTTGGGAAACCATTTTAATAGACTTTTCATTAGGTTTTAGCTTTGAGCATAAGGAAGCGCCACATGTGGCACTTACAAATAAACAAAGCACAATGCAAAAGTAAGAAAAAATATAATAAAAGGCAAATTTTATAACATAAATTTAAGATGTTTTTCAGCATTAATGTCAAACGACAACGGAAAAACATTTTTGCCTAAACGAAAACAAACTTAATAAGGTGTGTCAAGCAAATTTGCTCGGCACACCTTATTATATATGTAACCTCTTTGCGGCTTTATATATGCAACCTCTTTGCGGCTTTATATATGTAACCTCTTTGCAGCACGCAAAGACGTTTTCTTTTTCCTGCTTATGTCTCTCCAAAACGGAGAGCCGTCATTAACAGCGTTGGGCAAGAAGCTGCTCCCAATGGTCAACAAACGTCCTCATGTCGGGCAACACGATGTCGGCACCATTGGCAGAGAGCGCCTCATCGGGCAACGGTCCGCTGTTTATGCCCATGGTGAAGCAACGGGCGGCAGAGCCGGCAGCCACGCCAAGGGGAGCGTTCTCCACCACAACGGCTTGCCACGGTTCGGTGCAGCCTGTCTTGCGCATGCCCATAAGATAAGGATCGGGAGCCGGTTTGCCGCGCTCCACATCATAGGCCGAGACGATGTGTTGCTCATCGATAAACTGACCGAAGTCGTCGACCAGACGCTCAAGAAGCGGACGCTGTCCGCTGCCCGTAACGATGCAGATGCTCATGCCAGCCTCCTTTATCTTGCGCATGATGTCGAACACCCCATCGAAGACAGGAGCCGTCGGCATGTGGTGAAAGATGTCGGCTTTGACCTCGTACATGCGTTGAGCCTCGTCGAGCGTTATGTCCCTACCCTGCTGCTCCTTGACAAACCTCACGATGGTGTCGACACCCCGCGCACCTTCGGTGGCATAAGAGTCGGCTGCCGTCATGCGTATGCCAAACTGCGCCATCGACTGTTGCCATGCCACAGCATGACTGGGCATAGAGTTGTAGAGCACGCCGTCCATATCAAAAAGCACGGCTTGGGGCGCAAACCGCTCAAAGCCGTGCTTTTGCATGTATTGTTTAATTTCGTTCTCGAACATTATCAGACAAAATTATTTCTCGTCAGCCAGACGCTTCTGTATGGCCTCGCTCTCAGCCTCATATCCAGGCTTGTTGAGCAGCGCAAACATGTTCTTCTTGTAAGCCTCAACACCAGGCTGGTTGAAGGGGTTGACCCCAAGGATGTTGCCACTGATACCGCAAGCAATCTCGAAGAAGTAGATAACCTGTCCGAGGTAATACTCGTTGAGCTGGGGAACCGACACGCGGATGTTAGGCACGCCGCCATCGACGTGAGCCAGACGTGTGCCGAGCTCAGCCATCTTGTTAACCTCATCAACGCGCTTGCCCTCAAGGAAATTGAGACCGTCGAGGTTCTCGTCATCGTGGGGGAAGAGGAGAGTCTTCTCAGGAGTCTCTATGCTGATAACGGTCTCGAAGATAGAACGCTCGCCCTCCTGGATCCACTGACCCATAGAGTGGAGGTCGGTTGTGAAGTCGCAAGAAGCGGGGAAGATGCCTTTTCCGTCCTTACCCTCAGACTCGCCGTAGAGCTGCTTCCACCACTCGCTCATGAAGTGGAGCTTGGGCTGGAAGTTGACAAGAATCTCGATCTTCTTGCCTGCCTCTGCATAGAGAGCGTTACGCACAGCAGCGTAAACAGCAGCGGGGTTCTCATCGAAAGGCACGTCCTTGCCTGTGGCCTTCTCCATGTCGGCAGCACCCTTGACGAGAGCAGCGATGTCGAAGCCGGCAACAGCGATAGGCAGCAAGCCTACGGGTGTGAGTACAGAGAAACGTCCACCCACATTGTCGGGAATGACGAATGTCTTGTAACCCTCCTTTGTAGCGGCAGCGCGTGCAGCACCCTTGTGAGCGTCGGTGATGGCTACGATCACGTCCTTAGCCTCCTCCTTGCCACGCTGGTCCTCACACTGCTTCTTGAGCAGACGGAAGGCGAGAGCGGTCTCGGTAGTGGTGCCCGACTTTGAGATGTTGATAACACCAAATTTCTTGTCCTTAAGATAAGAGGTGAGTTCAGCAAGATAATCCTCGCCGATGTTGTTGCCGGCGAACACCACTGTAGGGTTCTTCTTGTCGCCAACGAGCCATGCGAACGAGTTGCCAAGAGCCTCAATGACGGCGCGTGCGCCAAGGTAGCTTCCGCCAATGCCTGCTACAACCACCACCTCACACTTCTCACGCAGTGTGTTGGCTACGCTCTGCAGCTCTGCAATAAACTCGGGGGTGATTGAAGACGGCAGATGGAGCCATCCAAGGAAATCGTTACCGGGGCATGTGCCGTTCTCGAGTGCCTCGTGAGCGGCTACAACCTGAGGTTCATAAGCTTTCACGGCGCCCTCTGAAAGGAACTGGGCAGCCTTTGTAATGTCTAAGCTGATACTTTTCATTTTGATCTGTATTTTTGTTTAATACTGTTATTCCTGTTTTTGCTTTATGTCGGATCTGGGCAAGACCCTCCTTTGAAGTTACCTGAAGCTGTCAGTAAGAAGTTTTATCTCTATCTGTGGCGAGATGCGCTCATAGAGCACGTTGTAGACGGCATCGAGGATCGGCATGTTGACATGCAGGTGACGGTTGATCTCCTTCATACACTTTGTGCCGAAATAGCCCTCAGCGATCATCTCCATCTCTATCTGTGCGCTCTTCACGCTGTAGCCTTTTCCTATCATAGAACCGAAGGTTCGGTTACGGGAGAACTTTGAATAGCCTGTGACGAGGAGGTCGCCAAGATAAGCCGAGTCGTAGACGTTGCGGTTGAGCGGGTTCACGGCATCGAGCAGTCGCGACATCTCTTGCACAGCGTTCGACATGAGCACCGCCTGGAAGTTGTCACCATATCCCAGTCCGCTACACATGCCTGCGGCAATGGCATAGACGTTTTTCAGCACCGACGAATATTCTATGCCTATAACGTCGTCGCTGGTCTTGGTCTTTATATAGTCGGACGCCATAACATCGGCAAAGGCTTGCGCCTTCTCATAGTCCTCGCATCCCACGGTGAGGTAAGACAGGCGTTCAAGAGCCACCTCCTCAGCATGTGACGGTCCACCAATGCAGGCAAGGTTCTCAAACGGCACGTCATAGACCTGATGAAAATATTCGGAGCACGCGAGGTTCTCGTCGGGCACCAGACCTTTGATTGCTGTTATGATGTACTTGTCGCGTATGCGTGTGCGCAATTTCTTCAGGTGGTTTTTAAGATAAGGTGAAGGAATGACGAACACGAGGGTGTCGTAGGCCTCAACAATCTTGTTTATGTCGCTGGAGAAATAAATCTCATTGGTGTTGAAATGCACACTTGTGAGATAGGTGGGGTTATGGCTTATGCGCTTGAATTCCTCTATACGGTCGTCACGGCGCATGTACCATCCGATGTGGTGCGTGTGCCCAATGACAATTTTGGCTATGGCGGTAGCCCAGCTTCCGCCTCCTATAATTGCAATTTTTCCGCAGTCAAAAGCCATATCTTTTCAATTCGAAATTAGAACTCATAAGTCATATCCATAACTCATCATCCGCTATGCAAGCCGTTTGCCGGTTGTGCAAGCTGTTTGCCGGTTGTGCAAGCCGTTTGCTGACGAAGGGTTATGGATTATGAATTTTAAAAAAATGGTTAGGCGTTGGCCTTGTCTATCCATGCCTGGATGTCGTCAACAGAAGGCTTGTCGTAGCCAAGCTTATACTTCTTGTTTATCTCGCCGACCTTCTGCTGCAAGCCTTGGGCCTTCTCGTCCTTGATGTCGGAGATGAGGTTGAAGCCAGCCTTGCGGAGAACATATACCCAGTTTTCGGGAACGCCGATAGCCTCCCACTCCTTGATGGTGCTCTGCGGGATTTTCTTCTCAGGCTTCATCTGCGGGAAGAAGAGCACTTCCTGGATGAAGGTCTTGCCTGTCATGAGCATGACCAGACGGTCGATGCCGATGCCGATACCCGATGTGGGAGGCATGCCATACTGGAGAGCACGGAGGAAGTCTTGATCGATGATCATCGCCTCGTCGTCGCCCTTGTCGGCAAGCTTCATCTGGTCGATGAAACGGTTCTCCTGATCAATGGGGTCGTTAAGCTCCGAGTAGGCGTTGGCCAGCTCCTTGCCGTTGACCATAAGCTCGAAACGCTCTGTGAGGCCCGGCTTTGAGCGGTGCATCTTGGTGAGCGGCGACATCTCCACGGGATAGTCGGTGATGAAGGTTGGCTGTATGAATGTGCCTTCGCAGAACTCGCCGAACAGCTCGTCGATGAGCTTGCCCTTGCCCATGGTCTCGTCCACGTCCATGCCCTTCTCCAGACAGAAAGCGCGAATTTCGTCCTCGGTCTTGCCGTTGCAGTCGAAACCAGTCTTCTCCTTGATGGCATCGAGGATAGGCAGACGGCGATAAGGGGCCTTGAAGCTCACCATGTTGCCGTCGATCTCGCGCTCGGGCTTGCCGTTAACGGCAATACAGATTGCTTCGAGCAACTTCTCGGTGAACGACATCATCCAATTATAGTCCTTATACTGGACATACAGCTCCATGCAAGTGAACTCGGGGTTGTGGTTACGGTCCATGCCCTCGTTACGGAAGTTTTTGCCGATCTCGTAGACACCCTCGAAGCCGCCTACGATGAGTCGCTTCAGATAAAGCTCGGTCGCGATACGCATGTACATGTCGGTGTCGAGCGCGTTGAAATGGGTGATGAACGGACGTGCGCTGGCACCGCCTGCAATGGCCTGCAATGTGGGTGTCTCCACCTCCGTGTAGCCAGCCTCGTCGAGCACGCGGCGCAAGGTGCGCAGCACGGTAGCACGCTGTAGGAAGGTGTCTTTCACGCCATCATTGACGATGAGGTCGACATAACGCTGGCGGTAGCGCAGCTCGGGATCATCAAACTTGTCGTATGCCACGCCGTCCTTATACTTAACGATAGGCAGCGGCTTGAGGCTCTTTGAGAGCAGCGTGAGCGACTTGGCGTGAACAGAGATCTCGCCGGTCTGTGTTTTGAACACAAAACCTGTGATACCGATGAAATCGCCGATATCCATGAGGCGCTTAAACACCTTGTTGTACAAATCTTTATTCTCGTCGGGGCAAATGTCGTCACGGGTGATGTAGACCTGAATGCGGCCTTTCGAGTCTTGCAGCTCCACGAAGCTTGCCTTGCCCATCACGCGGCGGCTCATCATGCGGCCGGCAATGCACACGGTGCGCTCTTCGCCCTCAGCGAAGTTTGCCTTTATCTCATCAGAAAAAGCATTGGTGGGATACTCTGCTGCTGGATACGGATCGATGCCCATGTCGCGCAGTTCCTGCAGACTCTGTCGTCTTACAATCTCTTGTTCGCTTAACTCTAAAACGTTCATATATTTATTTGAAGTTGTTTTTCTTGTTTGGGTGCAAATTTACTAATTATTTCTGAAAGAGCGCTGTTTTTCACCTTAAATAATGTAACAAATGGGAGCTTACGACAAAATAGAGCTACCTTACATGACAGATAGCGTTTCAATAAATGCCTAAAAACTATCCCAAAAAACGATTACAAAAAAGCGAAAAAAAATAAGCTGGTGTTCAAAAAAAACAGGACAAAAAAATTGACATCTCGTAGATTTTATCTAAATTTGTACGATATATAAAGCACGCTAAAAACAATGAACATTTTAACCATTATACGTTATGCATATAAGACTTGTTTTCACAATTATCCTTGCCGTAATTTCTTTATATGCCCAAGGACAGAACACACTGACCAAGGAAGCCAATGCCATGCGTGACAACGACCGCATGTCATACATGACTTTTGTACCGTGCACCACAGGGAACGCTGGAAACAGCGAAATATGGGATTTCAGTCAAGCAGCAATTCAGAAAAGCAGCAACAACGTTTACTTTTCTGCCGACTCTCTTTCTCATATTTTCATGACGGACAACTATGGCAAGCTGTATTTCAAGATGATAAATGACAGCTTAAAAATATACAAATACGAGAACCGCCTTACAAAGATAAATTATTTCAAGAACAAACTTGCAGTCAGGTATCCTTTCATGTACGGTGATTCTATAAGTTCAACCTTCGAAGGGTTCGGCTTCTATTGCAGCGACCATTACATAAGAGTAAGGGGACAAGTCAACGTGCAAGCCGATGGCTGTGGAAAGCTGATACTGCCAGACAATGACACCATAAACAATGTACTGAGAATAAGCACCATTACGTCTACAGCAATGGCCATGGACATAGACTTTGCAACAATAGACTCTACCAACCTTAAACAGGAAATAGAAGAAAAGCACGAATGGTACGGCATGGGGTACAGGTACCCGCTATGCACCATAATACAAAGGACCAGCTACAGCAACATGGAACCAATTGGCACAAACCAAACTGCCTATATACTCTTGCCAGAAGATTTCAAATACCTTGATGATGCTGTAAACGACAGCATAAAGAATGAGCAGGCAGAAAAGGAAAAAGAGGAACGCCGCAACCATGACATTTTCCATTTCAACATAAATAAGCTTACTGGAAAAGTTGACATCATTTACAATGTTGACTCTGACGCAAATGTAACAATAATACTATCGAACTATAGCGGAATGTTGTATGAAACAAAACATTACACATTAAAAGGCGGCGATACCGGACACATTTACGTTAACACAAGTGGTTTGCTCCCAGGAAAGTATGTCATATATATTAATGTGAACGGCAAAGTGTATAGCAAGACTTTAAATTTGGCATAGGTATATGAGAAACAAATTAACACTATTGGCCTTGTTCCCTTTAATGGCCATTGCCCAAAGCAGCAGCCATAACTACATAAAGGAGACAGTGTACCTCGACAGCATGGGCACGGGCATTACCAACGTGCGCTATTACAACGGGTTGGGATACCTGACGGAAACAGCATCCACATGTTCGGGTACGTCAGACAACATATACACATACACCACTTACGACTCAAAAGGCCGTGAAAACACTGAATATTGCCCGACACCTGCAGGAAATACTCTTGACTTTCAGCAACTGTCCGCAATCAAGAGCGCATCCGCATCTTTCTACCGTGACAACGGGGCATATACACAAAACCACTACGACCACGCCGACCGAATAACGCGCGAAGACATGGCTGGAGAGAGGTGGCACAGCGACAATGCACACAACAGCACGGAGTATGGGACAAACACACAGGACGACAAAGTCATTATATACAACGGAACCATAAATGCCGAAGGCTTTTACCCTGCGGGAAATCTCGAAAAGAAAACGGTGACGGATGCCGACGGACACTCAGTCACGGTTTTCACTAATCTCTTCGGACAGACGGTCTTGGAGAGAAGGTTCTGTGGCGACACATATTATATATACAACAGTCTGGGACAGCTTGCCGTCATACTGCCACCACAGTACCAGAAAAGCCACGACATGGCACTCGCCTTCCAGTACGAGTACGACAGGCACGGACAACTCATGAAGAAGACCGTGCCCGGGGCGGAGTACACCCAATACTGGTACGACAAGGACGGATGGCTCACGTTCGAGCAGGATGCACTGCTGCGCACAAGGGGACTGTATCGATTCTACATATACGACAAGTACGGACGGATTGCTGTGTCCGGCACAGCCGACGCATACGATGCGGCAATGTGCAGCCATCATGAATACGCAACTCTTGGCAATACAAGGGGCTTATTGCACACAGGATACAACGCCACACTGTGGGACAATTACTTGAGTGCACACTCGGCATCTTTGGAGAAAGCGTATTATTACGACAACATGGCTTTTATGCACGGAGGCTTCGCAGACGGGTTTAGAAGGATTGCCCCACAAAGCATGAATAACGCAAACGGAATGAGGACGGCATCGGCCGTGCTCAAGTCCGATGGCTATTTCATGCTCAAGGTGTTCTGCTACGACCCCAAGGGCAATCTTACCGAGATGCGGTCTCTGGGACCGAACGGATACATAACCACAACAGCATACACTTATTCGCTTACAGGGCAGATGCTGTCGGAGGAGACCGAGGTGGATGTAAGGTATGGGGAGAAATTCCAAGTGAAGGAGGAAAACACCTTTTCTGCAAGAAATAACATGATTGCCAGAAAGACAGTAACTGTACAACACGGTAATGGTACAACGTCGCCTGTAGAAATAGGCTACGAGTATGATGCCATAAACCGGCTTGCAAGGGTGAAACGCGGCGAACAGGTAGGAAACGTTACATACGGCTACGACGTGCACGGATGGCCGACAAGCATAGAGACAGCTAGCTTTAAGGAGTTCTTGACATACGCCGACAAGCAGGAGGTGCCGTACTACAACGGGCGCATCAGCACCATGGCTTAGGAGAACGGCAACTATGACAAGCGCCGAAGATATGTCTTCCTCTACGACGGACAGGACAGGCTTATTGCGGCACGATATGGAGAAGGCGAGGACTTTACGGATAACCAAGGTAACTTCGATGAACATATATACTATGACGACAACGGCAACATCACCGCACTGGAACGCTACGGAAAGAGGCAGGACGGAATGTACGGGATGATTGATGACCTGAGCATGGAGATACATGGAAACCAGACCATGGCCGTGGACGACAGAGCAGAAAGGCTGTTGTACGAGGGAGTCATGGACTTTCACGCTCCAGATGACACCAACAGGGCCTTTTACAGATACAACATGTCGGGAGCATTGGAGGGAGACACGGGACGAGGCATAACAATGATTGAGTATGACAACATGCTGAACCCAATACGCATTCAGTTTGCAAACGGGAACGTGACAAAATACGTCTACTCGCCTGAAGGAGAGAAGGTGCAGACCATACACTACACGGCGGTACCAAACATTTCCTTACCAGACCAATGTGTGCATGAGCTTACAGAGGACGAGATTCTGGCGGCGGACACTATAGACTATCTGATGGACGGAAAGCTCATCATGAAGAACGGACGCATTGACAAGTATCTGTTCGACGGAGGATACTTCGAGGCTTATACGCAACAGCTATGCATCATGCCGCCACCACCGCCATCATGGATGCATGACGGCACAGAGCCTACGCCAGAACAGGTGGAAGAATATGAGAAAAAGATAGAGGAAGTGAGGAAGGTCATCAAGGAGAATCAGGTGAGCGATTCGTTCAGCATATTATATTACAACAAAGACCACCTCGGGAACATACGCGAGGTGATAGACGACCGCGGAAAGGTGTGCCAGACCAACAACTACTATCCATACGGCACGCCATTCTGCGACGGCCCTGTAACGGACGCTGCCGTGCAGCCGTACAAATACAACGGCAAAGAGCTGGACCTCATGCACGGACTGGACACCTACCACTACGGTGCGAGGCAGTACTATCCAGTAGTGCCCACCTGGGACAGGCCGGACCCGCTGTGCGAAAGCTACACATACATGTCGCCGTACAACTACTGTCTGGACAACCCGGTAAATGCCTTTGACCCTGACGGACGCGACCCCTTTTCGGGTGCTGCCATCGGTGCATTAGCGGAGATAGGCAGCCAAATGATAGAAAAGTATGACACAAGACAATCGGTCATTGACAATCTTGCACATAACGTGAACTGGAAGAATGTAGTTATTGCTGCCGGCGAAGGGGCTTTGACGAGCGGCGTGTCGGCATTCAAAGGGCTTGGCGCAAAGGTGGCCATATCGGTAGTCTCGTCTACTGCAAAAGAAGTGACTGACCAACTCCACAATGGCGCAAAATCATACAAGGACTTTGACTATGCAGGGATGGGGAAAAATATTTTTGCAAGTGCTATCATCACAACAATTTCAGGAGCATCATCCTCATACAAAACAAAAATAAAATATAAAAATATTAGGCCTAAGCCATCGTCAAGAGCCACAATGCATTACAGGGCAGGACAAAAACGATGGAACAAGTCGACAATGAGGAATGCAAGAAAACGACTTAAAAATGAGAAAGAAAGCTATAACGACCGATTGGAAAATACATACAACGCTGTTCTAAATAGTTTATATAGCTTAAAAAAACGTTTTATAAAATGAATACAAATAATAAAAAGAAATCAAAATTGCTAAAAGATAAATTAAAAGGCAACGATGTGCTATGGCTTATCATCGCCGTCTTTGCCATTATTCTATCTATAAAAACAGAAGTTAGTCTCACAAGCACATTATTTCCTATATGTATTCCATGGATGGAATTTGAAACTACACTTCTGTTTTTAATGTGTATTTTGTTTTTATTACAAAATTACAAAGCCAAACGGAAAGGAGGAAAAGAGGAATATAACTATTCTTGGATTTTTAAAACCATTTTATGGTTAATAATAATACCCGCATCAGTGGCATTGCCTAATAGATACATACCCATAAGTAAGTAGGTGTTCAAAATTAATCGCATATATATATAAGCAAAACAACAAGACGAG
>OQVL01000269.1_pt1 | contig 25146 bp, 16 predicted proteins | sample 1691501 | NCBI WGS metagenome assembly OQVL01 (sample SAMN03418253, study PRJEB22391) | human gut metagenome | biome: human-gut; feature: organic feature; material: feces | host: Homo sapiens | place: Tanzania | collected 2013-01 | reverse complement strand
GTCTTTGCATTTTTTTTCCTGTTTGCGTTGAAAATTTCTATAAATACTTATTGCCGAAAAAATACAAAAAATGCACGGTTTTGAAGAGTTTTTTATGAGAAGCAGGGATTTGTTGTGGTTTTAAAAGTGGAAAAAATAATCCCATGATTTTTCATGGGATTGATAGAAAGTAAAGTTTTAATTATTTACTTATACATTCCGTTCAAAAGTCTGTAGAGCATATTGATTTTTTCTTTTTTTGAAATATCAAGCTCTGAATCTTTTGTATCGTCGATGAGTTTTTCAAGAGAAGCGAGGCTTTCATTAAGCGCAGTTGTAAATCCTCTTGAAACCTTGAACCAGTAGGTTCCGTTTCCGTCTGTAAACAGGCAGACGAACCCCAATTCTTTTGAAGCGGCTTTTGCGATTGTAATGCGCATTGCAAAGTCAATGTTTTTTACAAGTTGTTCAAGTCCGCCGTTTTCAAAGATGTTTATGTTCAGTTTGCGCGGCCAGGACTTTTCATCAATCGGATTCAAGTTGAGCGTTTTTGAAATCTTCATTATTACTTCCATTTTTTCACCGGAAAGAAGCTTGAAGCCGCCATTCATAAGAATTACGCCTTTCATTCCTGCGACGTTGTTCAGGAGGCTTTCGTTTGTTTCTTTTGAGACTGCGCTTTTGAATTCATTCCAAGGAAGAAGTAATGTTTTTTTGCCTTTGATTTTTTTGCATTCGAATGATTCTCCGCCGAATGAAACTGTGTTTTCATCCTTTTTCTTGTCTTCTTTTTTTGCGCCTTTTTTGCTTTCCTGCTTTTCTTTTTTCTTTGATTCTTTCGTTGTCTGTACTTTTTCTGTTCTGTCCTTTTCTTTTTCCGCGCGGATTTTGTTGAGTTTTTCTTCGAGTCCAGGACTTATCTGCTCAAGTATTTTTTTTGTAAGAGGCGAAACACTCATTGCAAACATTCTGCTTGTTCGAACAATTTCCCCGGCTACAATGTAAACTGGATTCGCCTTGAACATCGATGAGCCGGGATGAATTGAAATATGGTCCTGCGTAAGGCTTCTGTAGTTTTCTCTTCCTTCGCGCACGCATACAAACTGAATCATTCCACATCCAATGCAACAAAGATAGTCTTCCATGTTTCCGTTGCTCAAGACTGGAAGTTGAAGCTTTTGCGACACGATTTCTTCAAGCTGAATTTTTATGTTCTGGATTTCAGCCATCACGCGCTCATCAAGATAATTTTTTTTGCAGAACGCTTCCTTGTTTTTCATTTCTGAATACGTCCTGAACATTTTTACGTAGGCAACAAAGTCTCCCTGCATATCTCTGAATGAATGGTGGGCTTGCCGTGCGTCCATTTCTTCTCCAACAGGAAGCACAAACGGAGACTGCGCGCTTAAGAATGAAGATGCAATCAAAACTTCTTCCATTACATTTGGATAGCGCATTATGCTTTCTACGATTATTCGGCTTATGCGAGGCTCAAGCGGGAATTGTACCATAAGTTTTCCTATGCTGGAAAGGGAGCCGTCCTTTTCAAGCGCGCCCAGCATATTCAGTGTGTTCACTGCACCTACAAGACCTTCGTGTCCGGGGGGCGAAATAAAATCGAATTTCTCAAATTCTGTTATTCCAAGCTCTGCCATGCGCAAAACGACTTCGCTCAAGTCTGTTCTGTAAATCTCTTCTGTTGTGTATTCCTGGCGGCTTTCAAAATCCTTGCGTGAATAAAGCCTGTAGCAAGTTCCTTCGCAGGTGCGTCCGGCTCTTCCTCTTCTCTGGCTGCAGCTTGCGCGGCTTACTGGAGTTTCCACAAGGCTTGAAGTGAATGTCTTTGGGCTGTAGAAATTCAGCTTTGCAAGTCCTGAATCAATTACTGTTGTAATTCCGTTTATTGTAATGGAAGTTTCTGCAATGTTCGTGCTAAGGACAACTTTCTTTTTTCCGAAAGGAGCGTTGTCAAAAACCCGTTCCTGCTCTTCTTTTGGAAGCCTGCCGTAAAGCGGAACAATATGGATCTTGTTTCTGAATGTGGAATTGTAAAGCCGCTGCATGCAGTCCTTTATTATTTTTTCGCCCGGAAGGAAAACTAGAATGTCTCCTGTTTCCTTGTTGTCCAGTACACGGTCGATTGTCTTTTCTATCTTTCCAAGGATTGCTTCAACCCCGGCTTCTGTTGTTGTGATCGGCTTGGATTCAGGCGGATCGTAAACCATCGCCACAGGAAATGTCTGTGTTTCAATATTTATGATAGGGCAGTTTCCAAAGTACCTGCTGAAGTTTTCCGCGTTCATTGTCGCAGAGCTTACTATTACCTTAAAGTCGTGGCGCACTGCAAGAATTCTTTTTAAAAGTCCAAGCGCAAAGTCTATGTTCAAGCTGCGTTCATGCGCTTCGTCCACCATTATAACGGAATACTTGCTCATGTAAGGATCCAGTTTCATTTCCTGCAAAAGAATTCCGTCTGTCATTATTTTGATTTTTGTTGTTGGATCGGTCTTGTCTTCAAAGCGCACTTTATAGCCTACAAGCCCCGGATATTTTGTCTTTAGCTGCTTTGCAATGAACTCGCTTACACTTAACGCCGCAATTCTTCTTGGCTGGGTTACGGCGATTGTTCCTGTCTGCGAATATCCGGCTTCATGCAGGATAACGGGAAGCTGCGTTGTTTTTCCAGAGCCGGTCGGACTTTGCACTATTATAACTTGATTGCTTTTTAACGCCTCAAGGATTCTTTCTTTCTGCTCATAGACAGGAAGGTTTTTGTAGTTTATTGACATCTATTTTTTCCTTTTATTTGTTCCATAAGTCTTTTTCGTTCTGAAAGATACGGTTTCCATTTTGAAGTTTCTTCCAGTGTATTTAGAAATTCATCATTCAGCTTTTTTATGACGAAATATTTCTCATCTGTAATCAGCGTTGTAACAAGAACTGGATTCACCCAGGAGATTTTTGCACCGCCGGAATCCTTTTCAAAGGCAACCTGCGAAACATAGCCGTCTCCTGTGTATTCCCGTCTGTTGGCTGGATTCGAAAATTCAGGATTTCTTCTTTGCCCGCTGATTGTGTTTCCCATTGCATAGAAGATAATCTTTCTAGGAACTCCATCGTAAGATATAAGTTCCCACTCTTTTGCAACGTGCGGATGGTTTATCCAAAGAACGTCAACGCCGGAATCAATAAGTGCATGATAAAATTTTTTTTGATTTTCAGCAATGGTCAGAACATATTCTTCTTCCGCGCAGTGAAAGCTTAATATCAGCAAGTCGCATTCAGTCTTTTTCTGCTTTATAAGCTCAAGGAATTTCTCACGTTCTTTTTTCGCGGGCTTAAGGAAGTCAAAGTATTCAATGTCTGTCCACTGGTTTGCAAGCTCAGTTACAGCGGCAAAAAGAATTCTCCATCCGTCTTTTTCAATTGGAATGAACTCTATTTGCTCTCCTTTGTGCTTTTTGATTCCGGCAAAATAAAGCTCCTTGTTCTGCGCGTTTAGCTGGTTCTGCTTTCTTTCAAAGTATTTCCGGGTTGATTCAAGCCCCGCTTTTCCAAAGTCATTGCAATGGTTATTCACAAGGCTGAACACATTGAATCCGGCTTCGATAGCTGCGTCTGCATAGCTTTCTTTTACACTGAACCGCGGATATGAAGAAAAGTCTTTTTTGTCATCCACGGAAGTTTCAAGGTTCGCAAATGAAAAGGCGGCTTGCTTTATGATGTCTTCAATTTCCGTGTAAATGTCCTGGAAGTTTCCCCTTGTGTTTTCGGAATGCGCCATTATGTCGCCTGCAAATGTAAGCAGAAGCTTTCCGTCCAGAAAGTTTTGAGATGTAACAAGCTCGTCTTCTTTTATTTCAAATTCATTTACTTTAGGCTCTTCTACTTTGGAGGATTCGCATGAAGCAAGCAGCAGTCCAGCTAGAAAGATTGCACTAATAAACACTCTTTTCATTGATAGAAATTATATAGTCAACCTCTGAAAATTGCAATTTTTATCGTTGTTATTACCCTTGTCTTTATTGTCATTATCCGGTTTGACTGGATAATCTTGTGTAAATATGTTTTCTGTCTGGCTTTCAACTTCTTCTTCAATGGAATCGTCTAGCGCGCTGAAAAAGTCTATGCCGCATCTTTCTTCCACTTCATTTACGCATACTTTGTACGAGAAAATGTCATGTCCGCTCTTTTCGTTGGGAATTATAAATCCTATTGACTGCCAGTTTCCGGCCTTGTCTTTTGCAAGAAGCACTTTGTAAAAATATTCGGGGACACGGACTTTGCTTTGCCCTATGAAGCTGTATTCTTCCGGCTGTTTTTCAAGAACCGGGCCTGTCGCTACAATCAGAAAGTCCAGGCTTTTCGCATATTTTCTGACTTGGGCTTCAAGCTCTTTCCAAATTCCCCTGTTGAACTGCGGAGCTTGTGGCGTTATGTTGCTCATTAAAAAGCTTTCGTTTTCGCTTTGCCCGCTCCAAGCCATGTCTGCTGCCGGAGCAAGGTGTCCTCTGTCATATCCGCTTGCCTTGTAGTCTGAAAGTTTCGCGCTTCCTGTTGAAATGTTCTTGTCTTCGGTGAATTTGTTTGTCCGCCGGGCGTTTTTTATGAGTTTTTCCTGCGTGAGCGTGTAGCTTACCCATTCTGCGTCCTTGTAGCTGTTCCTAAAGCACAGTGAGAAACCGGAATATTTGTGGACTTCGTGGTCGCCTGTGTTTTCGCCGCAAATTGAGACGGGGCAGAGCGGAATTTCCAGTTCTGATATTTCCTGCGGAAAAACTGATGCCACAAGCAAAATATGCAGTGAAACAAGGATTATTTTATGCTTAAAGTTCATACATAAAAGCTATTTTAATTCTAAAAGCGTGTGTGTCAACTGGGCGAACATTTTGAGCAACTGATTGCGCGCCTTTGCAAATCTATGTTTGACAGCTGGGGAAAATCATTTTAAAATCGCAGTATGAATGTTTACGAATCTATTAATTCCCTTGCAGGCTATGGTCTTGCAACTGGTCTAATCAAAAAAGAAGATGTTGTTTATACCAAGAACCGTTTGCTTGAGCTTTTTGCTCTCGATGGATTTGAAAACGAGCGGCAGGCGGAATTTGTTCCTTCCGTAGAAGTTTGCGAGCTTGAAAATATTCTAAAAAGCCTTTTGGACTATGCGGTGGAAAAAAAATTTATAGAAGACAGCATTGTCTACCGCGACTTGTTCGACACAAAGATTATGTCTTGCCTTGTTGCACGCCCTTCGGAAGTTCAGGCTGAATTCAGCTCTCTTTATAAGAAATCCGCAAAGGAAGCGACAGACTGGTACTATAAATTCAGCCAGGACACAGACTATATACGCCGCTACAGAGTCTGCAAGGACTTAAAATGGAAGGCAAGCACCGAATACGGTGACATCGACATTACAATCAATCTTTCAAAGCCTGAAAAAGACCCAAAGGCAATCGCAGCAGCACGCAACGCAAAACAGGGCGGTTATCCAGCCTGTCTTTTGTGCAAGGAAAACGAAGGGTATGCAGGACGTGTAAACCATGCCGCGCGCCAGACCCACAGGATTATTCCTGTTGAGCTGAATGGAAGAATGTTCGGACTTCAGTATTCGCCTTATGTCTACTACAACGAGCATTGCATTGTGTTTAGCTATGAGCACGAGCCAATGAAAATCTGCCCGGAAACTTTCCGCTATCTTTTTGACTTTATAAAGCTTTTTCCGCACTACATAATTGGAAGCAATGCCGACTTGCCGATTGTTGGCGGCTCAATTCTTTCCCACAACCATTTTCAGGGCGGAAACTACGAGTTCCCTATGGCAAAAGCTCCTGTTGAAGAAAAATTCATAGTTCAAGGTTTCGAGGACGTTGAATGCGGAATCGTAAAGTGGCCTATGAGCGTAATCCGCCTGGACGGAAACGATGCTGAAAAAGTCTGCCTTCTTGCTGACAAGATTCTTGAAAAGTGGAGAACATATTCAGATGAGGCCTCTTTTATCTTTGCGGAAACTGACGGTGAAAAGCACAACACAATCACGCCGATTGCCCGCATGAAAAAAGGAAAATTCGAGCTTGATTTGGTTTTGCGCAACAATATAACCACTGCCGAACATCCGCTTGGTGTGTTCCATCCGCACGCAGAGCTTCACCACATAAAAAAGGAAAACATCGGGCTTATTGAAGTTATGGGGCTTGCGGTTCTTCCATCAAGGCTTAAAAAGGAACTTGCGGGCTTGGAAGATGCTGTTTTGAGCGGAACAGACTTTAGCGCGGATGAAGTTCTTGGAAAGCATTACGACTGGGTAAAATCATTTGTTCCAAAGTACAGCAGCATAACAAAAGACAACGTTGGAAAAATCCTTCAGGACGAAGTGGGAATAGTATTTGCAAGAGTTCTTGAAGATGCCGGTGTTTACAAAAGAAATACAGCAGGCAAAAAAGCATTTGAAAAATTTATAAAATCGTTGTAGTATGTGGAGATTCTAAATAAGTTCATGTACGGAGACTAAAATGCCTGATTTGTATATTCCAGAAAACTACAAGCCTTTGCTTAGCGTAAAGGAAACTGAAAAAGCTATTGTTTTGCTGAAGGATTTTTTTCAGCTTGCGCTTTCCACGGAGCTTGGACTTACAAGGGTTACTGCGCCTTTGTTTGTAAAATCAGGCACTGGAATAAACGACGATTTGAACGGAGTTGAGCGGCCTGTAAAGTTCCCTGTAAAAGACATGGAAGATGCCCAGATGGAAATTGTCCATTCGCTTGCAAAATGGAAGCGTCTGAAAGTTTCCGAACTTGGGCTTGGCTGCGGATTTGGAATCTACACAGACATGAACGCTATCCGCGCGGACGAAACTTTGGACAATCTTCATTCGCTTTACGTTGACCAGTGGGACTGGGAAATGCACATTGATGAAAACGACAGAAACGTAATGTTCCTGCGTGATTCTGTAGAGCGGATTTACAGAGTCCTTAAGCAGACTGAATTTTTTGTCTATGACAGATACGAAGAAATCACTCCGATTCTTCCGCCGAAAATTACTTTTGTGTATTCAGATGATTTGTACAGGCTTTATCCAAAGCTTACTCCAAAAGAGCGTGAAAACGAATTCTGCAAAAAACACGGAGCAATTTTTGTAATAGGAATCGGCGGAAAACTTCCGGACGGCTCAATCCATGACGGTCGCGCTCCAGACTATGACGACTGGATTACAGAAAGCGGCGACGGACACATAGGACTTAACGGCGATCTTTTGGTCTGGAATCCTGTTTTGAATCAGGCAATGGAACTTTCTTCTATGGGAATAAGAGTTTCAAAGGAATCTTTGGTTGCCCAGCTAAAGGAACGCGGTTGCCCGGAGCGTGCGGAGCTTGATTTCCATAAAAAGCTTTTGAGCGGTTCTCTTGTTCAGACAATGGGTGGAGGAATCGGACAGTCGCGCTTGTGTATGTATTTTTTACGTAAAGCCCATATCGGGGAAACTCAGGTCAGCATTTGGCCGGATTCCATGATAGATGAATGTGAGAAGCACGGAATTGCAATACTCTAAGACGTCTCTTTCTGTCTTTTCAATAAAAAAAATATTTGAAAATCTTCCGGAATTTCAAAGGCAAGGAATCACTGAGCTTTCTATTTCTGACAAGCAGTTTTCGTACGATAAAAATGGAATTCTTCGTCTTATAAGCCAAATAAAAAAGTTTTGTCCGGAGCTTTTTCTTTCAATCTTGGTTTCTCCTGAAATTCTTGACAAAACACTTGTGCAGGGATTTCAGGAAATATATTGCTCCTTGGAAATTCCTTTTGGCGGAACAGAAAAGAACGGCACGCTTTTATTTGACAAGAAATTTTATTCGCAGAAGGCTCGGCTTTTAAATGAAGCGGGACTTGTCTTTGGCTTTAACCTGGACTGGGGAATAAAAAATGGCGACACTTTTAAAAGCTTTAGAAGCCGCCTTGATTTTGCAGTTTCGCTTTATCCGAACCACATTGATTTTCCGCAGCTGGAAGAAAAACCGTACCGCGAGCCAAAGCCAACTGGAATTTATTCTTCCAAAGATCTTGATTTTTCCAGGGGAATGGCGTTTGCCTGCAAAACTTTTTATTCAGAGGGAAGAGCTGTGCCTTGGTTTTGTAGTGTAATAAATGCGCTTAAAATAGAGGCCTCTTCATTTTTTTCTGATTTTGAGGAATTTCAACTTTGCAGTAACTGCTCGTTTGAAACTGGTTTTGACCCGGAGCTTGCAGGACACAAGGCTATTGAAAAACTTCAGCTTTTGTTCTTAAAGCAAAAGTTTGAAGAAAAAAACAAAATGCATCTTTTTTCCGCAGTAAAAGACATTGTAAGTCTGAACGGAGCTTTTAGTCGGCTTGCAAGTGAAAATGAAGAAAGCATTGTTGAGACTTCTTACAACCCGGACGATTTGCTTTCTCCTTGTGCGATGAATATTGCGGATTTTTGCGAAAATGTTACGATGGAAAGTTGCTCTGTAAAGATTTTTGAGTCGGATGAAGGTCTTGACTATAAAATTCTTTAATGCAATATTGAACTATAAAATTTCAAGATGATTTAAAAGTATTTTTATTCCGATTAAGATTAAAATTATTCCGCCTGCAATTTCTGCCTTTTTTTCGTACTTATTTCCGAATACGCTTCCGATTTTTACTCCAGCTGCGGAAAAGCAGAATGTTATTGAGCAGATAAAAAGGCTTGCAAGGATTATTTCTTTCCAACTGTCAAGTAAAAGTCCGAATGTTATTCCGACTGCAAGCGCGTCTATACTTGTGGCGACCGCCATTACAAACATTGTTTTTAAGGCAAATGAATTGTCAACTTTTTCACATTCATCAGAAAAAGCTTCCCGGAGCATATTTGCGCCAATTGCAACTAAAAGAAGAAATGCAATCCAATGGTCAAAGTTTTCTATATAATATTTAAATCTTGAGCCTAGAATCCAGCCTAAAAATGGCATCAAAGCCTGAAATCCGCCGAACCAGACGCCTGCAATGCACATTTCCTTGATAGAAACTTTCTTCGCAGCAGCCAGTCCCTTGCAAATTGAAACTGCAAATGCGTCCATGCTTAATCCTACAGCCAAAATAAACAATTCCAATACAGACATGGCGGATATTATATTTGTGAAGAAAAGTTGTGTAAAGGTAATTTAATCTTGCAACGCTCTGTAAAAAAACAAGCCCCAGCACCCGCTGGAGCTTGAAAAAGGAGTTCTTATGAAGAAAGGAGGTCTCTTGTCTTTCAATAATAACAACATAAATCTCTTGTTTTGGTTACATTTATTTCTAAAAAAAAGATATTTTTTTCAGAAAATTGTTTTTTATACAAACAAAAAATGCCGCGTCAAGTGGCGTGGCATTTTTATGCATTTTTAAGCAAGAAGAATTTTTTTCTTTACTTTCCGATTTTGTATCTTGCTGTTGTTACAACGTGTCCATTGCTGTATACATCGTACCATATTTCTTTCTTTGAATTGGTGTCCAAAGCCGCATAGAATTCTTCAAGATTTGAAACTTTCTTGTCGTTTACAGCGCAGATAATGTCGCCTTCCTGAAGTCTCAATGCTGCGGCAGGAGATTTTTCAAATACTCTTGCAACTACAACGCCTTCAACTTTTTCTTTTTCAATGTTAAGCCGCTTTCGTAAATCTGGAGTAAGCGGGGATGCTACAAATCCTGGCCAGAGCTTTGTGTCGTTTGCAGTAACTTCTTCGTTGCGCTCGTCAATTTTTACAAAAATTTCCTTTGTTGTTTTTCCGCGCAGAACTTTTACAGTTGTTGTTTTTCCTGCCGGAATGCCTCCTATTTCGCGGATAAGCTGGTCTACGGATTTTATGTCATGTCCGTTCAGTCCGATTATAAAGTCGCCCGGAAGAATTCCGCCTTTATACGCAGGGCCGTCGAGGAATACCTGACTTGCAAGCGCACCCTGCTGTTTTTTGTCTATTCCGAGCTGCTCTTTGTACTCATCTGTGATTTCAACGAGACTGATTCCAACCCATCCGTAAGTTATTTTTCCTTTGTCAATGAACTGGTTTATTGATTCCTTGATGTTGTTTATTGGAATTGAAAATCCAAGCCCCTGAGAGCCACCGGAATTTGAAGCAATCCAAGTGTTTATCCCGATTACTTCTCCCTGAATATTTACAAGAGGACCTCCTGAGTTTCCCTGGTTGATTGCTGCGTCAGTCTGGATAAAGTCGCTGATTGAGCCGATTTGTCCTCCACTTCTACCTGTCGCGCTTACAATTCCCTGTGTTACAGAAGCAAAATATCCAAGAGGACTTCCAAGGGCTAGAACGATGTCTCCCTGATGAATTGTGTTGCTGTCTCCGAGCTTTGCAATTGCAATTGACTTGTCGCTGCTTTCAAATGAAACAAGAGCAATGTCCATGCGCTCATCTTTTCCGACGAGTTTTCCTTCAAATTCACGCTCATCGTTAAGTTTGATTTTTATTGAAGTCGCGTTTCCTACAACGTGGTTGTTTGTAAGAACATAGACTGTGTTGCCTGTTCTTCTTACAATTACGCCGGAACCAAGCGCAGACTGCTCAAGTTCTTTTGTTCCGTCTCCTTCTTCTTCATCGCGTGGAATTCCAAAGAAAAATGGAAGGTCTTTAAATGGAGAAAATGTTTTTACTTTTGTTGTTTCCTTTACATCAACTTCTACAACGGCTGGAAGCACTTGGAAAGTTATTGAGCGGAACGAGTCCTGTAAAGCCTGAGTGACTGCCAATGAGTCCTGCGGAATTTGCGCGGCTGGAGTTTCTGCAAAAGCGACGTTTGCAGAGCCTTTGTTTACTTTGCATGAAAGCGAAAATATTCCGGCTGCCATTACTGCGACTCCGGCTATATACGCAATTTTTTTTACTAAGTTTTTCATATTAAACTAAAACCTCCTGATTTTTGAAGTTTTCTATGCTAAAAATTTCTTTACTAAAATAATAAACAAATTTTGCAAAGAGTTACATAGTTTTCAGAAAAAAATATTACATTCAAATTGAAAAAAATCATATCATAAATTAAAATGTTTCTATGAATTTAGAAGATTACAGGCTTAACGCTTATTCAGCTGGAGCCGGTCAGAATAAAAAACTTGTCCATAAGCCGGTTTTTGAAAATGTAAATTCAGCGATAGACCGAATTGAAAAGCAGAACAAAGAGCATGCGGAGAGGCAAAACATCGAGCAGGCAAAAATTGCGGCAAAAACTGGAACTTGGTTTGAAAAGAAAAAATCAGCGACTTCAGACGATGTGAAAAACGCGGCAAAAAATCTTACGAGCGGCGGACTTGTAAAGATTCCAGCTTCTTCAACAGAAAAAGACAGTATATATAGAAGAGTTGCAAAATTTCTTGTGATAGTCGGAATTGACGAGGCTGCAAAAATTCTTCCGCATTTGACAGAAGAGCAGACAGAAAAAATAATTCCAGAAATAGCTTCAATTCAAAAAATCACGCCGGAAGAGTCAGCTTCGATCCTTGAGGAATTTGAATCTCTTGTTGAAAAGGCGAGGGAAGAAGGCGGACTTGAAACTGCGCGGAATATTTTGACCAAGGCTTACGGTTCTGAAAAAGCAGAGGATATGCTCAAAAAATCTGTAAAGTATCCGGACGGAAAACCTTTTGATTATCTTTCGGATGCGAATGCTGAACGGATAAAAGTTTTGATTGACGGAGAATCTGATGCTGTAAAGTCGCTTGTTCTTTCGCAGATTGAGCCTAAAAAAGCCGCAAAAGTCATAAACTTAATGGACGTTGATGATAAAAAAAAGATTGTCCTGCGTCTTGCAAAAATGAAGCCGGTTGCTCCTGAGGTCCTTGCGGAAATTGACAGGAGCCTGCACGAAAAGCTTCTTACCCAGAACACGGAAAATTCACAGAACATGGATGGACGCGGAGTTCTTGCCCAGATTTTAAAACGAATGAATCCTTCCGCGGAAAATTCAATTATCAATACATTGAGCGAGCAGGATCCGGAACTTGGCGAGGACTTGCGCAAACGGCTTTTTACAGAAGAAGATGTTATCGGCTCGGACGACAGGTTTATTCAGAATTATCTGCATGACATGGAAGACCGCGACATTGCAGTTTTGATTTATGGAAAAAATGATGCGTTTAGAGAAAAAATTCTTTCGAATGTTTCCAAGAACAGAAGACGCGTTATTCTTGATGAAGAAAGCATGATTCATCATTTGACAAAATCCGACAGTGAAAAAATGACTTCATCGTTTTATTCCGTTCTTAGGCGCGCTTGGGAAAACGGAGATTTGCGTGTTTCAGGAAGAGATGAAGGCGAGGTTTATGTATGAAAAAAAATGATGTTTACAAAGGCTTTGAAGTTCTGGATGTATTTAAAATTCCATATTACGATTCAGAAGGAATTTTCTTGCGGCATAAAAAATCCGGCTTGGAAGTTTTTCACATTCTGAACAACGATGAAGAAAATCTTTTTGCATTCGCTTTTAGAACTCCTTGCAAAGACAGCACTGGAGTTGCGCATATTATTGAGCACAGCGTTTTGTGTGGCTCAAAAAAATTCCCGATAAAAGATCCGTTTCTTCAGCTTAGAAACCAAAGTATAAACACTTACCTTAACGCCTACACTGCAAAAGACAGAACTGTTTTTCCGGCAAGCTCTCTTATAAAGACTGATTATTTTAATTTGATGTCTGTCTATGCGGATGCTGTTTTTTTTCCGATTTTAAATGTTGAAACTTTTTTGCAGGAAGGCTGGAGAATCGAAACCGACCAAAACGGAAATCCTGTAATTCAGGGAGTTGTCTTTAACGAGATGAAGGGGAACTATTCGTCTTTTAATTCTGTTGCGACTGACGCGGTTTTAAATGCTTCTGTTCTTGGCACTGGATACGAAAAAGATTCCGGCGGAGACCCTTTGGAAATTCCAACTTTGTCTTACGAGCGGTTTAGAGAGTTTCATAAAAAATATTACTGCGCGGCAAACTGCCTTGTTTTTTTATATGGAAACATTCCGACAGAAGAGCAGCTTGATTTTCTTGATGAAAATGTAATAAAAAGCATAAAATCTCCCGGCGAAAAATATTCATTTGCTTCTGAAAATTCTTGTGTAAAAATGAAGAAGCGGATTGACGCTTTTGGTCCTGCAGAGAATTCAAAAAATACAACGGCTTTAGTTTGGAAAATCGGAGATTCCGCGGAAAATGAAAATCTTTTTTCACTGCCAATGGAAATAAGCTTTTTGTCCGAGCTTCTTTTGGGAAACGATTCTGCACCAGTGATAAAACTTTTGCTGAACAAATTTAACGGCTGTGATATTGCGCCGCAAACTGGATGCAGCATAAGCTCAAGATTTTTTTCCATAGCAATCGGCGTGAACGGGCTTAAGCCTGAGCAGGCGCAGGAATTTCAGGATTGCATTGGTGACGCTATGAAGTCTATTGTTAAAAATGGAATAAAAGAAGAAGACATTGAGCGCAGTTTTATGAGCTTTGATTTTTCAATAAGGGAAGTGAAAAGGTCTCCATCTCATGGACCGTATTCGCTTGTTCTTCTTAAGCGTGTTTTGCGTTCCTGGACTTATGGAGCAAATCCGAAAGATGCGCTTGCTTTTATTGAATCATTTGAACAGATAAAGAAAAAAATAAAAGATGAGCCGGAATATCTAAAAAATCTTATAAGAAAGTTCTTTGTTGAAAATAAAAATAAAACTTTAGTAACAGTTTCACCGTCAGAAAAATGGAGCCTTGACAGAGCCGAAAAAGAAAAAAAACTTGCATCTTGCCTTTATAAAAAAATCGGGAAAAGGAACGTTTTTCTTTCACTTGAAAAACTTCACGCATTTCAAGCTGGCTCAGAAAATGAAAATTTGATTCCTGCTGTTAATATTGAAGAACTTGAAAATCCTTCTGAAAAAATTGAAACACGCAAAACTTTGTGTGAAAAAATTCCTTTCTATGTAAATCAGGAAGCCTGCAATGGAATTGTCTATGCTTCTGTTTCTTTTCCTGTTGACCGGCTTGATCCTGCGGACTACAAATTTCTTCCTTTGCTTTCCAGCTGCATTTCAGGGCTTGGAACAAAAAAAAGGTCTTGGGAAGAAACAATCTCGTATTCTGACAGAATTATGGGTGATTTTGGAGCTTATATACGAAGCGCAAAAGTTCCAGAATATTCCAAAAAACTTGCCGAAGAAAATCCTCTTATAATTGGCCGCGAGTGGCTTGTGATTCATTTTAAATTTATAGAAGAAAAATCCGCGCAAGCCTTTGACTTTGCAAGTGAAATTATTTCTTCAATTGATTTTTTAGACAAGCCAAGACTCAAGACAATTGTAAACGGCTTGTGCTCCAGTTTAAATGCGTCTGTTGTTCCCGGCGGACATTATTTTGCAATGCTTAGATCTTGCAGGCTTTTAAACCGTTCGTGCGCTGTTCAAGAAATTAAGGACGGACTTACTTCTGTCTTTGCGATAAATGAAATAAAAAAAATGAAGCTTTCTGAAATTTCTGAAAAGCTTGAATCGATTTATAAAAAAATAATCTCAAGCGATTTTAGGTAATCTCCTATTCCCTATTACTTATTCCCTATTACTTATTCCCTATTACTTATTCCCTATTACCTAATGTGGGGTTACTCTCGCTACGCTCGGTACTGTCTTCCAGACAGGCTTAGTAGTTTTGTGGTCTTGTTGATTGTCTATATTGCTGGAGGTTAACTACAAACAACCAGACAACCGAACGAACCTTATCTCACCCTCGAAAGATTGAGAAGGCGATAGACAGCGGATGTCAGAGCTGGGGCTTTATAGAACGGGAGGCTTGCGAGAGTGTTGTAAGCTTCCTTGTAAAGACCGGAGCGAGCCTGCGCTGCTGCGAGATAAGAGATGGTGCACTGCGACGGGGTGTGCTCGAAAGCCAGATGGGCGAGCTTGAGAATCTGTTCTTTCTCTGCTTCCGAAGGACTGTAACTGTCAAGGAAGAAATCATTGATGATGAAAGAATAGAACATATTGGTGAAGAGATATGGATGGTCTGCCTTGTATCTCTCGCCGATGGAAATCGCCAATGCCAATGCTTTCGCATAGTCATGGGATGCGAGGACAGACTCCATCCCGCGTACTTCACGAAACATTTCCTTGTTGGGATAGTCGAAACCGTCAACGCATTTCATGTCCGCCTCATATTGCACTGGGTCCTTCGTGCGGTCAATGCCCGGTATTCTCACCAGATTCATGTAGAGCGTCCTGCCGAAGTCCTCGCCATACATCTTCAGATATTCCGGATTGTGCGTGGCGATGGTCCTCCAGACTGCATCGTCCTTGATGCTGTGCATGAAGCAGATTATCATGTCGGCATTCTCCTTCTTGACGCAGTCGGCAGGGGAAAGTCCGCGGAGATACTCGTTCATCATCGGACGGACACTGTCAGAACGCAGATCGGAGACATACTCGAATATCAGTTGCTTGACAAACTGCGGGTCGCGTCTGCCACCTTTCCATTCCTGCATTGCCTTGCTGTAGGCCTTGCCGATGTTGGCAGAGAGTGCCTTCTTCGACAGATCGATGAACTCCGCCGCCTCATGATAACCGGTCACGATAGACAGGATATTGCCGTCGGCATCATAATAATAGAACGACGGATAGGCAGTAGGCGGAGTGTTTCTGATTGCCTCATGCTTGGCTTGCTTCTCTGCATCAATCTTCAGGCAGACGAAGTTGGCGTTGAAATAATTGCCCACTTCGGCCTGTGTAAAGACGGAATTAGCCATTTTCCTGCATGGACCGCACCATGAAGTGTAGGCATCCACGAGGATGTACTTGTTCTCTTTCTTCGCTTTGGCGAGGGCTTCGGCCCAAGGAATGTCGGAGAAGACAATCCCTTGGGCTTCAGCAACCTGCTGAAAAAAGAAAGAAAAAACGATAGTTACTATGATTGTTATTGTCTTTTTCATCAGTATTTCTGTTCAAAATCCACAATCCTGTCAGCCACTCCCTCATGCTTTGCCACGAGAGACATATTGATGCCGCCGTCAGTTCCGATGGAGAATACGGCAAATCCAGCCTTCTTTGCGTCCTTCGCATTGTCGGTGAAAGCCACCCACAGCTGGTTTCCCTTGTTCTCAAGTTCGATTCTGTTGATGCTGCATGAAGCGTCAAGGTCGAAGAGTCTCTTGGAAGTCATGTTGCCGGTGTTGAGCACATAGATGCCGTTGTCCTTGGAATAGAACATATATCCTGCGAATGAAGCGGAGCAGGAGAAGGAAGAAGCGGCAAGGACGGCAGGGTCGGTGATGACGTCATTGCCGAGATCCTTGAAGTAAGTGGAAGGTGTCGCGTCCTTCACCCAGAAGCCTATGCCGAACTTCAGCAGATGATATTCTCCGGCTGCAGTCCTGAATATGCCGAGATATTCACGCGCTCCGCTCTCACTCCTGGAATTGATGTTGGCATAGACGCAGGTCATTCCGGTGTTGTCAGGATTGAAGAAACCTCCGTCCACGTATGTCACGCCATTGGTTTTCTTTGCCGTAGTGAGGAAAGCGGTGGAGATGTTCTGGAGCATATAGAAGCAGCCGTTGGCATCATCATAGAGCGCCATTCGGCTCGGGAAAGAGGCATCATCGCCGAGGTTGCACTCAGGAGAGATGCTGTAGTCGCGTCCCATCACAGTCATGCTTGGCTTGACGGTGGTCACCGGCGTGTAGCTGTTGGTGGCGCGGTCGAACACCTTGCCTCCGTCGATGAGGTATTCACGCATGCTGCATCTGAAATATCCCTGCGGATTGATGGCCTCCGGCTCTGACATGAAGAAGTCGGAGTACTCCCGTGTCTTGGTCATCATGATGCTGTTGAGCACTTTACCTCCCTTGCCGTCCTGGCACATCACCACCACTTCGCTCGCTTCGTCGTTGGTGTATTTGTTGAAGAACACGCGCTTCGGATTCTTTCCGAGTGCGGCATTGTCATTGAGCTTGCCGTAAAGTCCGGTGGTCAGCCTGTCATTGGTAGGGCTCCAGAATGCCAGTTCAGCGTCTCCGCCATTGTCGCAGAGCATGATGACGCCGTTGGTGAATGTGTTCACCACGTTCACAGTGGCTTCCTTCTCATAGAATATGCCTGTGGCATTATCGACAGCCTTGAATTTCAGGGTGTGCTCACCAGGAGTCAGCGTCACCTTGATGTCGAGGTCCTTGGTGTGGGAGAGGGTGTCGGCGTGATAATATGTCTGCTTGTCGTATGTAATCCAGAAGTAACTGAACGCGTCCGGATTACCAGTGGAGGACACTACGGTAGGAGTGATGGCGAGTCTGTCATCGACATAGACATTGTTATAGACATCGGCGATGCCGGAAATAGCAGCCTCGTTCAGCTTATTGACTGAATCATTCGAGTCATCGCTGACGCAGGAAGCGCACAGCATGGCTGATGAAAGCAGCAATATGGAAAAGTATTTGTTCATTGTCTGTTTCGTTTTATGGGTGGAAATATGTTTCAGTCGCCGTGATGGATTACATCGGTGACCAGTCTGCGGTAATCCAGGTCTGGGTATCTTCGTCCCATACAGGATTCTTGAGCAGGTAATTATATACCATTCTGCCGTAGGACATATAGTCAGAAATCTGGTTGTAGTCGAGGGTCTTAGGGAAGTCAAAGCCCTGAATCTGTATGCAGAGGCGATGCTTTGCCTTGGAATAAGCACCATAATAGAGTGACAACGGCATCTTCCAGTAGGAAGGCTGGACGAGCTGGTTGGTGATGACAAGCTTGGCTTTCTGCCTGTCAGTATAACCATTGTCGAAGTCGGCATTCGGCACGATGTCAAGTATCAGTGAGACATCGCCGTCCTCCAGTTGCTTGTCATAGACCTTAACTGTGGCATTGGCGGTCACCTCGCCCGGCTTGAGGGTCACTGACGTGGTGAGGTCGGAGTAATGCACGCCTTCCTTTGCGGTGGAAGCAGGGTCCACGCTGATGGCCACGGTGCGCTCGGTACCTGTCTTTTCTCCTATTATCATGACAGGAATCTCCACTATGTCGCTCTCCACCGTTCCGGCAGCGAATGAATATGAGAGGCTGTCCTCATTGGTGAGGGTGCTGAAGTAGGCCTTCGCCTTCTCCTGATATACCAGATGGTCATTCTCGCTGCATGATGAAAAGGCGATGCAGAGGAATGCCGCCATTATAGATAAAAATGATATTTGTCTCATAGTAATCGTTCAATTATTGGAAATAAGTGTTGTCACTTGGGAGCGGCAGTACATATACTGCTTCCGGATCAGCCACAGCGGAATTGCCGACAGGGCTCTTGCTGGAGTCCAGACGCTTGTAGGCATAGAACAGCTGTCCCTCGCCAATGAATTCCTTGGCATATTCCTGCAGCAGGCGAGCCTTGAAATCCACGCCTTCGAGGCTCTCGTCAGGCAGTCCGCGATGGTAAAGCAGCTGGTTGAGCCATTTCTCCTGCTCGCCTGTGGTGGCAGAAGTCTCAGCCATGATGAGATACATCTCGGAGACCTTGAGCAGTGGAATGCGCTTGGAAGTGTTGTATTTGGAGAGAATATAGTAGGAACCTGTGTTCTCAATCCACCATTTCAGGCGGTAGTCCATGTCGAGAGTGGCAGGGAACACCTTGTTGATTGTGGTCTTGTTGGCGGCAAGGAAATTGTTGTTGTTGCTCGTGACGTAGAAATATTTGTCGGCCACGTTGTCCTTCAGTTCCTTGCTTTCGAGCGCGAAGATGTTCTCGCTGACGAATCCGTTGTCGTCACTGCTCTGGATATCAGCACTTGTGACCAATGGGAAGAGACCGCTCTCGATAACTTCCTTGGCGCAGATGCCGGCATTGGAGAGGTCCTCCGCCTTGCCTCTATAGAGCAGGGTACGGGCCTTGAGGGCTGTGACAGCATAGTAATTGAGGCGGTATTCGCGTCCTTTCAGCAATCCGGTGAGCGCATTGAGGTCATACTGCGCATGCTTCGGACCGTAAGGGTCCACGTCCTTCAGGAGTGATTGCGCTGCGGTAAGGTCGGCTATGATGCGGTCGAGCACTTGTTCCACTGTCAGTTGCGGGTATATCTGGTTCGTGAAATGATCGACATAAGGAATCGCTTTCGACTGGAGACCGTCGGTCATGGAAGGTGACTTCGCAAAGAGGCGGAGCAGGTCGAGGTGCATATAGGCACGGATGGCGAGTGCTTCGCCCTTGATTACCTCGTATTCTCCCTCCATGAATACGCCCTTGTCGCCGTCGATGTGGTCCAGTATGTTGTTGGCATTGGCGACGACGTTATACATATCCTTCCAGATGCCGTCCTTGCGGCTCTCCTCCGTGAGGTTGGAGTAGTCGTATGCGACTGCATAGGCGAAGTTGTTGAGCGCGGTCTTGGCAGTGGAATAATACTGTCCGAGCACGTCCATGTAAGTCATGGTCAGCTGGCTGCCGTAGAGATTAGCCCCTGCCATAGTGGCATAGCATCCGATGAGTGCGTCCCTGTAGCCTGTCCGGTTGGAGAGCATATCGTCTCCCTTGAGTTCTGACTTGGCAGTGACGTCAAACCAGTTCTCACATGAACTGATGCTGCACGCGAGCAACAGCAGGCAAAGAATCTTATATATATTTTTCATGCTCTGTAACGTTTAGAATGTAAGTTGGACTTGGAGTGTGTAATGGTGGGAATAAGGATACGTCGTACCCATCTCACGGTGTATGGTGGAGGAATACATGAAGTCGTTTGCCATTGCAGTGAGCTTCAGATACTGTGCTCCGAATGCCTTTATCCAGTCTCTGCGGAATGTGTATGAGAGGCTGAGTGAATTGCCTGAGAGCACGTTGTCCTTCTCCACGAAGCGTGATGTAGGTCTTGTCTTGGAGAGGTCGCTGATGCGCTTGTACTTGGCTGCGACGCCCGGTGTGGACCATCTGTCGTAGAGGGCTCTCTTGTCCACATTGCCGAACGGGTCAACATTCTCCACTTTATCCACCAGAGTCTGGTTGTAGGCATATCCGCCGAAGCGATAGTAGAAGTTGGCATTCAGCTCCCATTCCTTCCAGATGGCATTGATGCCGAATGTGCCTGCCAGTGTCGGGCTCGTGGTCTTGTAAGGCACGTAGTCCTCTTCGCTCCATGTATTGGTCAGCGAGCCGTCCTTCTTGATGAATATCTCATTGCCCGTGCCCGGGTCGATACCGGCAGAAGGGACTACCCAGATGGCATTGATGGAAGCGCCTTCCTCGTAACGGACGTAAGGAGCGGTGCTGCCGGCAGAGTCAGACTTCTTGTTGTAGGAAGACAGACCGGAGGAAATCTTCTTCAGTTCGTTGCGATAGTGCATACCATTGACGAAGAGGCTCACCGCACTGTTGCGGTCCTTATAGACGCAGGCCTTGACATTGAATTCATATCCCTTGTTCTGCGTCTCGCCAAGGTTTTCCTTATAGGATGTGAAACCGAGATAATTTGCCATATCCACATCCACGAGCAGGTCCTTTGAGCTCTCTATGAAGTAGTTGAAGTAACCGGTAATCCTATGGTTGAGGAATTCGAAGTCGATGCCGAGGTTGGTCTTCTGCGTGCGCTGCCATTTGAGGTCATTGTTGCCGTAAGCCTTTATCACGGCGCCGATATACTCCTGGTAAGCGAGGTTGCTGCTGTAGTTATACATCAGCATTGACTGATAAGGATAGAAGCTCTGGCTTCCAGTATATCCGGTGCTCAGTTTCAGGCGGAGCTGGTTGATTATCTCGCTGTCCTTCAGGAAGTCCTCGTTGTGCACGTTCCATCCCATACCTGCGCTCCAGAACTTGCCCCAGCGGTTGTTGCTGCCGAACACTGAGGAGCCGTCCACACGGATAGAGCCGTCCACAAAGTAGCGGTCGTCATAACTGTAGTTCACGTTTGCGAGGAAACCCATGAGGCGTGTGGTGGTGGCATAGCCTACCGGATGGTCACCATCCTTGAATCCGGATCCGAGTGAAGGGTGGTCCAATGACTGGTTAGGATAGCCATAGACGGTGTATGCGCTGTAGTCGTTGGATGTCTCCTGGATATTCCAGCCGCCGTTCACGCTCACTGCGTGCTTGCCGAAGAGCTTGAAATATGACAGGATGACATTGCCGTCATAGGAGTTTGTCGTGGTGTTTCCCTTGAAATAGCTGCCCTTATTCTCGGTGATGCCGATGAAGTCAGTATGGTCTGACGGCTTGAAGATGTCCGCCTGCCTGTTCTGTCTCTCGATGGAGAAGTTGCCTTTGAGCTTCAATCCCTGCATGATGTCCCATTCCACGCTGAAATCATTCTTGAAATCATCATAGACGGTCTTGTCCAATGTATGCAGCGAAGCGTTGTACATAGGATTGGTGACGAGGGTAGAACCTGTGCGTGTGGTATATTTGTATAGCGTGTCCTTGATATGTCCCGTAGCATCCGTAGGGGTATAGTAAGGGTTCAGCTTGGCATAGCTGTCGAAACTGCCGTAAGGTGAATTGTTTGCAGTCACCTTGTCGTAGGTCAGATAGTCCTTGAAGCGGAGGTTCTTGTATGTATATTGGAACTTCAGTCCGGTGCCGATGCGGTCACGGCTTGAACCTTTCATCACTCCGGAATTGCCGTTGTAGTTGAGGTCCACTCCATATCTGAAGCTATCGTTTCCTCCTTCCACCAGTATGCTGTGCTTGTTGGTCAGTCCCACAGACTTCAGAGGCTTTGACAGCCAGTCGGTGTCGATGCCTTGCTTCACCATTTTCAGGCGTTCGTTGTAGTCGGCGAGGTAATCTTCCTGCACGTAGATGGCGTTGCTGCCGTCGTAAAGGCCGGCCAGACGCTCGTACTCCAGTTTCTCGGAAGCATTGAGCAGATTGTAGGCAGAGAGGTCTGCCACCTCGAAGTCAAGGCTACCGGTGTAGTTGAGGCGCAGTTTGCCTGATTCCGGCGACTTGGTGTCGATGATCACCACACCGTTTGATGCACGCGAACCGTAGATGGCTGTAGCGGAAGCGTCCTTGAGGATGGAAATGCTTGACACGCGGTTAGGGTCGAGGTCGTAGATCTTCTCCACGCTGACCTCGAAACCGTCGAGGATGAAAGTAGGGAGATTGGAGTTTCCCTTGTATTCCGAGTTGAGGTTTGTCACGTCGGTCGTAGGCAGTGAGTTGACTCCACGTACCTGTACGTCAGGCATGGTGTTTGGGTCGGAGCCCATTGCCACGTTGTCCACCACCTTGAATGAAGGGTCGATGGCGGAGAGGGTGCTGAGCACATTCTTGTTTGAGATGGCGCGAAGCTCATCGCCGCTATAGCTTGTGGCGGCTCCGGTGAAGGTCTGCTTGCGCTGGTTGTAGTAGCCTGTCACCACTACTTCCTCTATCGCTGACTCATTTTCCATCACCACATCCCGCTTTATCGTGGATGTGCCGGCGGCAATGGCGACGTATTTCGTCTTCATTCCCACGTATGTGAACTTCAGGTCGCAGCCGCTGGAAGGTATCTTGAATGTGTAATGGCCGTTCTCGTCAGTGATGGTGCACACCTTTGAGTCGCCGATGCAGACAGGAACGCCAGGAAGAGCGTTGCCGGAATCGTCGCGCACCACACCCATTACTGTACGCGGACGCTCATCTACGGCCTTGCGAAGCACGATGATGGTATGCCCCTCGATGTCATAGGTGCAGTGGAAGCGTCCGAGCACTTCGCTGAGCACTTCGCGCATAGGCTTGTTGCTTACGTTGACATTCACTTTCGCCATCGTCTTTGCCAGGTCGCTGCTGATCACGAAATTGTAACCGGTCTGCTTCTTCATCTGCGTGAAGACCTGACTGATAGTGGCTGACGTGACGTTGATGGTCACATTCTCGCTCTTTGCCCTCTGTGCCATTGCCGATGGACTGCCCGTGGTGAGTCCGGCAGCAATGAAAAGAACGGCGAGGAGATACTTTCTCAGTTCAATTTTCATAAGTGGTGTTATTGTTTAGTATGTTAAAGAGAAATATCAAGATATAAATAGATATAGATATATGATGATATGTTTGTGTTGTTTCTTTGTCCAAAGCCGTGACTTTGATTGCCAAAGTCACAGCTAAGAGAGAATGTACTATGATATGAAATGTGGGCAGTGATACCCGCATTAAGTTTTTGTGCTTCTTCAGGAAACGTCAGATTACTGACCTACAGTAATGGCATCTGACGTGATCTTCATCCTTGTGCCTGTGGATTTCTCAAGGGCGGAGATGATGTTTTCGAGGCTTTCGTAGCGGTCCAGTTCACCGTTGAAATGTATCTTGCGCAGGCTATTGTCAGCGAAACGCACGCTCTTGCCGTGCCATCTGCCCACCACATCGAGCAATCTGTCGAGAGGGCAGTCGCTGAAGGCGAAGGTTCCGGTGTTCCAGGAAGTAAACGGAGTCGTGTCCACCGGCTTTATCTGAGGCACCTCAGCATCGTGGGTCACCACAGCGAGGTCGCCAGGCTTCAGCATGTATTCATCATTGCTGCGCGGTATGATGCTGATGCTGCCTTCCACAAGCACCACAGCGAGACCCTTGCCGCGTATGCCGTAAGCGCCTGGAGAGTCGTTGGAGTCATAGCGCGTGTTGACATCAAACTCGGTGCCGTATTCCTTCACGTCGCCATAGCGGGTGTGGACGATGAACGGACGGCGCTTGTCCTTTGCCACGAAGAAATAAGCCTCGCCATCAAGCACCACCTCACGGCAGCTGCCGGTGAAGGAAAGCGGATAGGTCAGCGAACTGTTGTAGTTCAGATGCACCCGTGTGCCGTCAGGCAAAGTCATCCAGAATTCCTTGTCGTGATGCGTTATGATGTCGGCATACATATCGTCAGGCATGTCGGACGACAGGCTCTCGCCCAAGGAATTGTAAAGGTTCGTCAGACCGCCGTCGTCTATGACGCTCGCCTTTGCGGTCGGAGTGGAAGCGTCCTTATGGCGTATCGTCACCTGTGCGTCAGACCTTCCGCTCTCGATGGAGGTGCGCCTTGCCATCATCGTGGCTTCATCTATCTGCGGCATCACCACCTTCGTGTAGTCTTCCCACCACTGATTGCCCAGCATGAAGGCGATTATCGCCACGGCGGCAATGCCAGCCACCTTCAGCCAGAGCATAATGGAGCGATGCTTTCCTTCCGTCTCGTCCGCTTCGTCGAAGCCTTCACCGCTTATGGATGTGGAAACCTCATCCCCTGTCATTTCATTTCCGACCATGACCTGTGTCGGTATCGTCTTGCTGTCCTCTTCCTCCTTCATGTCGCCTTCGCCGTTTCCGGTGCCCATCTCGTTCTGTCCGAACGGACTGCCCATCCTGCTGTGGCTCCTGGAGAGGGAATAGATGGAGAACATGTCCCTTCGCTTGAGGAAGTCATCCATCAAAGCTTTATGATGAGGGTCCTCCATCCAGGCGTCCAGCTGGTGCTGCTCCTCATCAGTGATATGCCCCATCAAGCTGCGGGCAAGTATATCCAGTATGTCTTTCTCTTGATGCATTTTCTTCAATCTTTTTTCTTATAATACGACCGAAGTGTAAGAAAGTATGATGCAAAGCTGATAGTTTTTCTCTTTCTTTCTATTACCTTTTCCCTATCTCCTATTACCTATAAGGTTTGGAAGACAGTACATATACCGTAATCATGTATCATGTGCTTATCGCTACGCGACGACCACAAGCGTTCAAAGAGGACACGGATAGCACAGATGCAACGGATTTGTTCTTTCACGGATTTTCATTCTATTGCATCGGATATTATGCGTCTGTCGGGCGCTGGGATTTCTACGGATTTCAGCTGATTGTGCATTATGAATTATTTTAGTCTGACCACGGATTTCACGGATGAAACGGATAGTCTTTTCTGCAAGATTTGCCTGGAAGGCAATACAGAGCGTAGCGAGAGTAACCCCACATTAGGAAATAGGGAACAAGTAATAGGGAATAGGAGATTACGTTCACACCTTGCGGTTTTCCCCATAGCGAGAAACCATGAGCAGCAAGTGTAATCTCCTATTACCTTTTCCCTATCTCCTATGACCTTTAAAACCTGGAAGACAGTACCAGACTCATGAAAACATCAATACATAAAGACAAAATATCAATGGATAAAAATAATTTTTGTATGTTTTTATCCATTGATATTTTTTATTGTTTAGTCTGTCTGGAATACAGTACCAAGACATTCG
>OQVL01000264.1_pt1 | contig 25223 bp, 11 predicted proteins | sample 1691501 | NCBI WGS metagenome assembly OQVL01 (sample SAMN03418253, study PRJEB22391) | human gut metagenome | biome: human-gut; feature: organic feature; material: feces | host: Homo sapiens | place: Tanzania | collected 2013-01 | reverse complement strand
CCTTCGGCGACGCTCGCTTGAGATAATTTCCATTTATTAAATGCGAAAGTTCAATAAAATTACTTTTCAAACGCCTTTGTCAGATCCTCCACAATGCGGTTATAAGGTTCCGAGGCGAGGAAGCCTACACTCTTTTTTAGGGTGTTGGTGATGTCGCTGATGCTGCTCGAATAGCAAGACAGCTCGTTGCGATACTGGGTGTTGTGAACACTCTGGAGAGAGATTTCGCGCTCACGCTCGCGCACCAGTCGGGCGCAGACATTCTTCATAAGCGGCATGACCACACGGTCGAAGAGGTGGTGGCCCTGAATGTAGAGGTAGGTGGTGTCGGGTGTTACGCCGAGGCGCTTCAGCTCATCCTTCAGCGCGAGATAGCTCTCCTTCGCCTTGGGGTTGTGGCGCTGTAGCCACTGTACCTTCTTGGCAACCTTGCTGCGCAGACGCTGCAAGGCATCGTTGGCATTGTCGGGCGTCACCTTGCCCAGCTCTATGACCTGTAGGAAGTCGGTGATGGAAAACTGTGCATAGCGCGGCGTGCGATAGTACCAGATGCTCCAGATGAAGAGCGGGAAGATGGCTTGAGAATATTGTGACAGGAAATCGACAAAATCGAACTCCATGTGGTCGTTAAGCGTCACCGCCACGCACACGCCGTGTAGCGACGGGGCATAACATTGCAGGTTCTCTATGGCGTAGGCATAGGTATGGAAGACATAGGGGTTGGAGAGGATAATCTTAGATGTCTCGCTGGCTCCCTGTATGAGGTAGTCGTAGTCGGCATCGACACAGGCAATCATGTCACACCCCACCCCATCGTGAAGCAGCTGCATGACAGCAGCCTTCTTGCCCCGCTCCAGATGGTTGTTGCGCGAGGGAAGCATGACCTCAAAATAGCGTGTGGCGTTCTCGAAGCGCGAGAGGATGGCACGCCACACGAACACGTCGTCGTAGCTCTCGACATAAGCGATGATGCGACGACGTGTCTGCCGCGACGTGAGGCGGTTTGCTGCCTCTACATAGCGCGATGTGATATTTTGATTCAGACGTTTCATGCCACTCACTGGTCCGTGATGTCGCTCACCTCTGTCACCCTATCCATCCATCCGTTCATGACGAGGGCCGGACTGTGGGTGGTGAGAATAATCTGAACGTTGGGGTTAAGAGAGAGGATCAGTTCGATAAGACGCTCCTGCCATTCCACATGGAGACTCACCTCAGGCTCGTCCATGAAGAGGACATAAGGCAGGTTGTCCTCCACGAGGACGGTCAGGAGGATGGCGAGCATCTGCTTCTCACCGCTGGAGAGCTGATAAGGCACGAGCGTCTCGCCAATCTGCGAGAAGCGTATCTCGTTCTCCGTGCGCACAATCTTCTTGCCCGTCTCGCTGAACAGGTCGTCAATGAGGTCCTGGAACCGCTTCTTCGGTGCCGACAGCTCCTGCGCCTTCTGCGCTGCGTCGGGCTCACCGCTCTGGAGGGCAGCAATGATGCGGTTGCCGATGTTCACCTGATAGTCGAGATACTTGCGTTGGAGCTGAAACAGCTGGAAGTCGAGCTCGGTGGCAAGGCTCACGTTCATCTTGCTTATGGTGTCCATGTTGAGGAGCGGCCGGTCAAAGGACCTGATGACGTCATATCTTATCCATCTTGCCTCCTCAGGCACCACGGTTATATGCACGCCCTTGAGCATGTGGCTCGGGAACTCGCCCCCAGCCGTCAGCCCTTTGACCACCTTATTGAGGATGGTGCTCTTGCCCACGCCGTTCACGCCGCTCAGGATGTTAACCTGTCGGTCCAGATTCCACACTATGTGCTTCCTGCCGCTCCATAGCGAGTCGATCTCTATCTGTTTTATATATTCGGCGTATTTCATATTGAAAAAAATTTATGGTTTGCTTTTCAGAAGCCCCTGTTCATTTTCTTAATCGGCGCATCTCATGTCCACCCCACATGGTATCTTCCACATATTCGAAGCCAATGGAGCGGTAGAGACGTTCGGCCTTGGGGTTGCCCTTGTCAACGAGCAGGGCAGCGGGCAGACCGTGGTCGGCGGCACGCCGGGCGGCAGCCGAGAGGAGCTGATGGGCTATGCCCTGTCCTCGAAACTGCGGGAAGACGGCAAGGCTGTCGAGGTACCACTCGCCAGCGGCTGTCTCGTCGTCCAAGCCCGAGTGGTCGACACCAAACTCGCGGCGTGCACCCTCGATGAACGCCTCTCGCAACTCGTGCAGCTTCGCGCCGTCATAAGACACTATTGCTCCTGCCACCTCGCCCTCGTCGGTCACGGCAAGTAGGGTGTTGCGGTAGCTGTACTGTGTGTCGTCGGCGGCTGTGAGCTGGGTCATGAGCCGTGCAAAATCGGCAACGGTGCGGCCCTCGCCTGCGAGGTTGAGGCAGCACTCATCGGTCATTGCCATCATTATGAGGTTGGCGATGACAGGTGCGTGTTGTTGAGTTGCTTCAATAATGTTCATTGTTGTTTGGGTTTACTGGTTTTTATCGTTTCCGACAAAGATAGACATTTTCTGCTGAACAACAATAGCAGGAAATATTAAATAATGGTAAAAGGAGGAAAGAGATGGCGCGAGAGGATATAAAAAAAGACAATAGAGACAATCTTTATCTTGTGATTAAAGAATTGTCCCTATTGTCTCTATTGTCGTTAAAAAAACGCAGGTCTTTACTCGTCCACTTCCTCCCAGAACATGTTGGGCTTGGCGTTCCATGAGGGTGCCGAAGAACCATAGCGGTAGATGCCCACAAGGCCGATGTCGAACACGAGGGTCGAATAGGCAGGTATCGCACCGTTGGCTTCTTCGCCGTAACCCAACTGGTGAGGGATATAAACCTCCCAGCGGTCGCCAAGGTTCATGTGCTGAAGGGCGGTGGTGAAGCCCGGCACCAAACCGCTGACCTTAAACTGTGCAGGCACAGCCACGTCCTTGTTGAAGGTGCCTTGGTAAGACTGGTCGAACACATAGCCCGACGCATACGACTTTGAGGGGAGCAGATGTCCACGATAGTGAACACGCACCGAGTCGTTATATTCGGGTTTCACGTTGCGGCTGCCGCTCTCTACCACATGCACGATGATGTGGTCGTAGCTATGCAGCGCCACCTGTCCGCTGTCAAGCGTCCAACACTGGTAGATCTTCCACGAGTTGTCGCCGCTTGCAATCTTTGCCTTCGTTGTGGTGTAAAGATTGTCGAAGTAGGTCTCGTTGGTGGCCTGCCAGTCGACATACTCCTCTTCCACCCCGTCGCTCTCGCTGCACGCCGTGAAGGCGAACACCGCTGCCACGAGCGGAAGGAAGAATGATAAGAAAAATTTGTTCATTTATGAATGTTAGAATGTTGTCAATAAAAACTATTGGCTCCAACACGATTACTGCAACTTCTTCAGCAGGCTGGTGATGCTCACCTTGTCTTCTATGATGGCGCGCAGCTGGTCAATGCTCACACGCTCCTGCTCCATGGTGTCGCGGAAACGCAGGGTCACGCAGTTGTCGTTCAGCGTGTCGTGGTCAACGGTCACACAGAAAGGTGTGCCGATGGCATCCTGACGGCGGTAGCGCTTGCCAATGGTGTCCTTCTCGTCATAGTGGGTGTTGAAGTGGAACTTGAGGTCGTTCACGATCTCGCGGGCCTTCTCTGGCAGACCGTCCTTCTTGACCAAAGGCAAAACGGCCAGCTTCACGGGAGCGAGAGGTGCGGGCAGCTTGAGCACCACGCGGGTCTCGCCGTTCTCGAGCTTCTCCTCACAGTAAGAGTGGCACATGACGCTGAGGAACATGCGGTCCACACCGATAGAGGTCTCGATGTCGTAGGGAGTGTAGCTCTTGTTCTCCTGCGGATCAAAATATTTGATGCTCTTGCCAGAGAACTTCTCATGCTGAGAGAGGTCATAGTCGGTACGGCTGTGAATGCCCTCCACCTCCTTGAAGCCGAACGGCATCTTAAACTCGATGTCGGTGGCAGCGTTGGCATAGTGGGCGAGCTTCTCGTGATCGTGGAAGCGATAGTTCTCAGAGCCGAAGCCCAGAGCCTGGTGCCACTTCATACGGGTCTCCTTCCACTTTGCGAACCACTCCATCTCGGTGCCTGGTTTGACGAAGAACTGCATCTCCATCTGCTCAAACTCGCGCATGCGGAAGATAAACTGACGTGCCACGATCTCGTTACGGAAAGCCTTGCCTATCTGTGCGATACCGAACGGAATCTTCATGCGGCCTGTCTTCTGAACGTTCAGGTAGTTCACGAAGATGCCCTGAGCTGTCTCTGGACGGAGGTAAATCTTGCTTGTAGAGTCGGAAGCCGATCCCATCTCTGTAGAGAACATGAGGTTAAACTGGCGCACGTCGGTCCAGTTTTTTGTTCCGCTGATGGGGTCTACAATCTCCTCGTCAAGGATGATCTGCTTCAGCTCGTCAAGGTCAGGACCCTGCATGGCAGCCTTGTAACGCTCGTGCAGCGCATCGCGCTTCTGCTTGTGCTCCAGCACGCGCGCGTTGGTCTCCATAAACTGCGCCTCGTCGAAGGCATCGCCGAAACGCTTCTTTGCCTTGGCAACCTCCTTGGCAATCTTCTCGTCATACTTGGCGATCTGGTCCTCAATGAGCACATCGGCACGATAACGCTTCTTTGAGTCGCGGTTGTCGATGAGAGGGTCGTTGAAAGCGTCAACGTGGCCGCTGGCCTTCCATATAGTAGGGTGCATGAAGATAGCAGAGTCAATGCCCACGATGTTCTCGTGCAGCAACACCATGCTCTTCCACCAATACTCCTTGATGTTGTTTTTCAGTTCCACACCATTCTGGCCGTAATCGTATACGGCTCCCAGTCCATCGTACAGCTCGCTGCTCGGGAACACAAATCCATACTCCTTGCAGTGGCTCACGATCTTCTTAAAAACATCTTCCTGTGCCATTGTTATATGTGTTATTTGTTACTTTTTTCGTTTTTACAGCCCGCCCGTGAAAGCAGACTTCTGTATTTAAGTTGCAAAGTTACGCTTTTTTACCTTATTTCCTCACTTTTATTGAGTTAAATGTTATTTCACGAATGCAAATAATCATTTACAAACAAAAAAAGCAGCACTTTTCAGTGCTGCTTCCCTATATATCATGTTCTCAAAAAATCTCTCTCTCAATATTTTCATTTTCTGTTTCATTACTTGCGAAGCTCCTTGCCTCTTCATTTCAGACATCTCGCATCCGCGTTCTCCTTCCTTTCATTGTGGGCGGGATTTTGCTTATTGCAAATCGTTGTTTCCCTTCACCCACATCCCTATTGCAGCAAGCGCTGCGAATAGGATAATCGTCATCATTTTCATCTCTTCTAAAATCAACTTTGCCTATTACCAATCCTTAAACCATCTTTACAAATAACTAAACCTAAAAACCTTCTAAAACCTAATAACTAAAAACCTTCTTAAAACCTAAAAAACTAAAAACCTTCTTATGCTTCGGCTTGGCTTGCTGCATCGCGCAGCGTGCTGCGGCCTGTTGTTATCCAAAATTACCAATCTTCTTTCTTTTGCCTCTACAAAAACTAAAGCCTATTCATCTTTCTACATCTCTATCCTAAATCATCTTTTACCTTTTTCTACTAATACCTCTTTTTCGAGATGAATCTTTAATCTTTTAACCTTCTTAAGTGTTGTCTCTCGTCTAACGACGAATCATTTTATTATATATCATCTTTCTTTAATACAATCACCTAATGCTTTGCAATCGTTACCTTGCTAATTTCAATCATCTTTCTCAACGCATCGCTGCGTCGTCTTTATCTTTTTGACGATGCAAAGATAGAATTGTTCGCGCACACACACAACATTTTCAGCATTTTTTATCATCATTTTAACGTTATTTTGACTTACATCAACAATCTTGTTGTGTTCGCACACATTTTTTAAGAAAATCATCCTGCTTTCTTCTTGCAGAGCTTTAAGAAGCAAGATAATCGTACACCTTATATATATAGGGCACATCGGCTCCAGCAACCGAAACGATAAAGATACGCAACAACAAGGAGAATTTTGGACAAGCGAAAGTTGTAAGACTGCTTTTTTTAGCTTATCTTTGCAACAAAAATCAAACAGATATATATGAAGTACGATTTCGACAAGCCGGTTGAAAGACGGGGCACCGGCACCGTGAAATATGGCATGCTCAAACAGATGTTTGGACGTGACGACCTGCTGCCCTTGTGGGTGGCTGACATGGATTTCGAGACACCGCCATTCATCGTCAACGCTCTGCGCAAACGCATGGAGCACCCTGTGTTCGGATACACCGTCATGCCAGAGACCTACTGGGCCACGGTGGCAGCATGGCTGAAACGGCAGCACCAATGGAAAGTAGACCAGAATTGGCTGGCGTTCATACCCGGCATCGTGAAAGGCATAGGCATGGCGGTGAACGTGTTCACCGAACCAGGCGACAAGATCATCATTCAGCCGCCCGTCTACCATCCCTTCCGCCTTACGCCCCAGGGCAACGGACGCGAGGTGGTGTTTAACCCGCTGAAGCAGCACGAGGACGGCTCTTACGAGATGGACTTCGAGAACCTGGCAGAGGTGGCAGACGACAAGTGTAAGCTGCTCATCCTGTCGAACCCCCACAACCCTGCGGGCTTGGTGTGGAGCAAGGAGACGCTCATGAGACTCGCCGATTTCTGTCACGAGCGCGGCATCATCGTCATCTCTGACGAGATACATTGCGACATGCCCCTCTTCGGCCACCACCACACGCCGTTCGCCATGGTCAGCGACAAGGCAGCCCAATGCAGCATCACGTTCGGAGCGCCATCGAAGACGTTCAACATAGCTGGCATTGTCAGCTCTTACGCCATCGTGCCAAACGACTCGCTGCGCCGCCGCTTCTTCACATGGCTTGAGGCCAACGAGTTTAGCGACCCGACGATGTTTGCAACCATCGCCACCGAGGCGGCGTTCACCGACGAGGGCGACGAGTGGCGCAAGCAGATGCTCAGTTATGTTGAGCAGAACATCTTGTTTGTGGAGCAGTTCTGCCGCGACCACATGCCTGCCGTCAAGCCCATGCGCCCGGAGGCGTCGTTCCTGGTGTGGCTCGACTGCCGCGCCCTCAACCTCTCTCACGACGCTCTCATCGATCTCTTTGTCAACAAGGCTCACCTCGGCCTCAACGACGGTGAGATGTTCGGGCAGGGCGGCCAAGGCCACATGCGCCTGAACGTCGGCACACAACGCAGCGTGCTGGAGCAAGCCCTCAAGCAGCTTGCAGAGGCTGTAAAGACGTTGTAAGATGCAGAAAAAGAACCTTTTCGTTAAGCCAGATGAGCAGAGCCAAGCTTGCTTGAGCTTTGCCATGGCGAGAAAAGGTGCCATGAAATGGAAGTTTAAGAAAGTTTTAACCCAAATCGGTCGTTAGGGCTTGTATTTTGGATTTTTAGAAGAGTGGATTTTGTTTTGGTTTAATGAGTAATAGCGAGCTATTGCGAATTAAAAATATGTAAAGAAAACAGGCTGCAAGCAAAAATATGATATTTTGCTTACAGCCTGTTTCTTTTTTAGAGTTTCAGGTAAACGCAGAAGGTCATGTCACTTCACCACAAACTTCTTGTTCTTCGTAATGTACACGCCTGGTTTCAGTCCGTCGAGCGACTCGCCGCTCGAGCGCACCTTCTTGCCGGTGAGGTCGTAGATGTCGCCGGCACCGGCAGGCAGGAAGTAGACATTCTCGATGTTTGTCGTGCCGTCGCCGAAAGCCAGGCTGAGCTTTGCGGCGTTGTGTACGTCGGAATGGAAGAATCCGCGGTAGCGTGTTGTCGGCACGGGCACATCGACGAAGTAGAACTTGTTGCTGCTGATGTAATAGTAGCCCTCGTTAGCCGGCAGCTCCTCTACTTTGTATGCTCCGATGAACGACACACCGCTCTCGGTTTCATACGTCGGACGGTCCTTGCCCACGGGCAGGTCTTCGAGCGTGCGCATGCCGAGGTCATAGAGCACCGTGGGCGAAGCCACGTTAGCGTAGGCAGCACTGTTCACCGCTGTAGGCTTGATGATGTACGGCGTGTTGGCCTCCATCTTCACCACATACTCGAAGGTGAGCGATGTGGGTGTCATGCCTGTGAGCTTTGCCACCTGCGTGCCTGTTCCGAACACCTCTTCGGGGTTCTCCACGGCGCACGGCAGACAGATCGTGTTCCATGCGTTCTTGAGGAACGATCGGTAGAACTTCACGTTCGTGCCGTTCTCCAGACTCGCAGCACTTACATACTCTACGGGGCGCTGATAGTCCTTGCGTTCGTCGAGAATAACGTCTACCGGCGAGAGGTCGTGGAAGATCACCTCCACCTCGGTCGGTCCTTCAACTGTCAGCTCATACGGAGCGGCTGTCTCGGTCTGCACGCCGTTCAGCTTGTAGCCGTCCAGACGGAAGCCCTCGTTGGCCTTGGCGTCGAGCGTGAGCTTCGTGCCGTACTCGTAAACACCGGATGCCACGTCCATCGTTCCGCCGTCGGCGTCACAGTTCACCGTCACCTTATAAGTCTCAGCCTCGAACACAGCCGATATGTCGAGCGTGTTGCGTGCCTCCACATGATATTCGGCATCCTTTGAGAGCACTTCGCCGGTGGCGTTGTCCTTCCAGCATACAAACTTGTAGCCCTTGCTTGGCGTAGCCTTGAAGGTCATTCCGCCGCCGTAGGTCAGCTGTCCGCTGTTGGCTCCGGCCTTCTTCATGACGCGCTTTGCAGATGCGGCCTGCGTCTCGGGCGCAGCGTCCTTCACACAGTCCACATGTCCACAATCGGCAAGCGGCAGAACATTCACGTTGTAGTGAACCAGTCCGTCCTTGAAGAGCATCCATCTCACCATCTTTCCCTCAGCACCCAGATAGTTCTCGGTGTCGCTGATGTTGTCGGTCTTCACCTGCAGCACATAGTAGCCGTTCTCGCTGAGCGCGCTCGTGTTGAGGTTGAAAATGCGCTTCGAAGCATCGTCCTTCGGAGTGATGGCAATGTCGCCGCTGAAGAGCTTGCCCTCGTGGCGCACCATGATGTCGTCGCGTGTGAAGGTCTCGGGCTTTATTTCCTTGTTAAACTCCACGGTGAGCTGCTCTATCGGCTTCTCCGCAATCTGGTTGTCGGCAGGCACCGTCGTTATGCTCTTCACGTCGAGTCGCAGCTCCGGTATCGGTTCAAACTCCACGATGTATGTGTTCGTGCCCTTTCCCGAAACGATGTCGGCAATGTGCAGACGATAGTCGAGCTGCGGGTCTATGCCGTCCTTCATCGTGTAGTCGGTAGTCCAGAAGTTGGCAGCGTCGAGCGGTCGGTTGTTCGTCTCGTCGGTTATGCTGAGAATCTTCGCATACTTGCCGGCCGGGTTGGCCACCGTTGTGTAGAACCAGTTGCGTGGCACGTTCGTAGGCACCGTCACGCGGTAGTGGGTTGCGTCGATGCGTTCCATTCTTGTCTCCTCGCTCAGCGTCGCGAGCTCCTCGTCGGTGCCGTTGGCGAAGTAGATATGGTCGGGTGCATCCTCTGCGTCAGGCTCGTCGTTCGTGATCCATGCACGATACACCTTGTCGCCGATAGTGGCGTTCATGCTGTGTATAAGTTCGTGAATGGTTACGCGGTCGAGCAGCGAGAGGTCGGGGTTGCCGTAGTCGGTCACATGTGTCACGCTCACATCATACTCCGTGAAGTGACCCATGAGCGATGCTGTGAGGTCCCATGTGGCATACGAGGCAGTGCCGGCAGCGATCGTGCCGAACTGCGTTGCGATGTCGTCGTCGAGCGCCATCGTCTTCTCGCCTCCGTTGAGGCTCGAACTGATGATGTCGAAGTCGATGAGCAGTCCCTTCTCGTTCTCCACGATCTTCGGCTTCTTCGTGATCATGCGCACGTTGTTGGCGTCGCCATAGCCCTTGTTGTGTATGAGCACCGAGAACTCGGCTGGTATCACCGGCTCCACAACATCGGTCGTGAGCGGGTTGTCGCCGTAGACGTCGCGCTGCATGAAGTAAGTGAGGTCGAGTTCCGGCGTCGGCTTCACCTGCAGGCTCACGGGGAAGAGCGAGCGGTTCTGTGTCGTGCTACCGTCCTTGAAGCTCAGCGTTCCGCCGAAGCTATAGGTGGTGAGGTTCTCGGGCGCTGCATACTTGGTAGGAATGAAGAGAATGGTAGCCACGCCCTTCTTGCCAGCACCCAGTCGCCATGCGCCGTCCTTTTCTCCCTCGAAGCCTTCAATCTTCTCTATAGATATCTGCATCTCGCGCGATGTAGCCATGAAGCCCGTCTCCATGTTCGTGGCGTTCACGTTGACGAGAATGTCCTCGATGGCGTTGCTCGATCCGTTCTCTATGGTTAGCGTGCCTCGGAACGCCTGACGCGTGAGCACCAGCTTCTGCTTTATCTCGAGCTTCACCTGTGCGCAGGTGTTCTCCGACTGCGTCTCCATAAACTGCAGCATGTCCTTGCGAGCGCTGCCCATGAGGTCGGTCCATGTGGCTATTCCCAGGTTCACCAGCTTCTCCACACAGTTCTGGCGGGTCTTCAGGATGTCTGCCACAACAGCCTCGTCCATGTGGTTGTCGCTGATATATCCTCGTCCGTCTTCCTTGCTCCATGTGTTGCGCAGACGCTCCACATAGTTGCGCAGCGAGAAGTCGGCAATGTTGGCGTTCTTGTTCGGCATGAGCGATGTGAGGTATGCGCCCATACCCTGGCTCTTGTCGTCTACCGTGGTGTTGTCCGGAATGGTGCTCAGGTCGAACGTCCACAGCGTGCCGTCCTCGCGCATCTTCTGCAGTTCGAGGTCGGCGTTGTGTATTGCCGCCATCAGCTCCACACCGAAGTCCTTCATGCTTATCGCCTTAGGCGCCTTGGTGAGCTGTCGGTTATACTCCATGTAGGTGTCGAAGTAGCTGTAGAACAGGAACTGCTTGTAGCCCGACGACTCCATCAGGGCGGGCATGGGCTTGTCGTCCTTGTCTCCCGCCTTCCGCCTGGGCGCCTTGCTGACCATTCCTGCCAGTTGCTTGCCCCAGTTGCCGAGACAATCTACCATGTCAGGGCCGTAGTTGGATGCTATTCCCTTCAGACAGTCGAACAATGGAATCTTGTCGCCAATCTTACCGTTGATAAACTCCATCGCGCAGTCGCCGGCAAACTGCAGGGCCGAGCCTTCCAGTGCGTTAGTGATGGCTGGTGACATGCAGAGCGGCAGGTCAGGAATAGGCACACACTCTATTGCGGTGCACACCAGCTTCATCAGCGCCTCGGCATCTGTTCTGCCGCCGCTTGCTGTTGCATAGCTGCCAAAATCGCCATAGGGGCCACCGCCCAGTCCGGGTTGTGTCTGAGGATAGCTTACTGAGTGTCCGCCACCTGCTGGTGGTGGGTCAGAACATTCGGCGTTGTCTTGCACATAGCGGATAATAGAGCCGATCCATGCAAACTTGGCGTTATCGCCGCAGGGCCACTCAAACCTGGTGCCCATGTTGCCGAAGCACTTCTTCTTTGCTCTGCCCTCGGCACGTTGCACCATGTGGCGTTTCACGTTCTGTGCGAAGTTGTCGCTGTTGAAGTCCTCCTCGTGCATCACCAGCACGGGTATGACGTAGCTCTGCTCAGGTGCGAGCGTGAAGCCCTCATATTCCACCATTGGCATGAACACGAAGCCGTCGGCCGTTGGCGGTGTGTACTGCACGTTCTGTGCTGCAATGAGTCCGCGGTTGCGCAGCACTACGTTGAAGAGTGCGCTCTTGCCGCGGTTGATGTCGGCAAGGATGATAGCTTCTGGAGCGTTCATCTCCACAACCGGCACAGGCACCTGCGTCTCGTATGTAAACTTGGTGGTTATCTCATATTCGTCTTCCACCTCTGTCTCCTCCACGGTCCAGTCGACCCTGATAGCCTGGTAGCTGATTGTGGCAAGATGCTCGGTTGTCTCGCCCGGGCTCACCAGCACGTTCTGGTCGTAGGTGTCGTGGCGGTCTGCCGTAACGTGCAGATGATAGTAGCCCTCGGTCAGGTCGCTGAACGTTATGCTGCCGTCCTCGCCCGTCACATCCTGCATCACGAGTGCGCCGGTGTTGTAGTCGGTGAGCCGCACGCTGGCGTTGCTGACATACGGATGCTCGCCGTCCTTGTTGCCGTAGATGGTGTTCTCGTCGCGAACGCGGATGCGGAGGTTACCCTTCTCCTCGCTCACCACCTTCACGTTGAAGCCGATCTGCTTGCCGTTGCCCTCGCTGCAGTTGATGGCTATGCTACCCTTCTGGTAGACATTCACGTCGTAGTTGGCAGCGTTAAACTTAAGCATCACCGTAGCGCTGTCGCCCGTTGCCAGCGACGGCATGGTGGCAGGCGTAGCCAGACTGATGAAGTCGGAAAGTGCTGCAGGCAGCGACACGCTTATCTTGCCTGTCTCTGCAATGCCGGTGTTGGTGAGCACAATAGGATATGTGCGCACCTTGCCCTTGGTCACGGTGGTGTTGATGCTGTTGGTCGACACCACGAGGTTCGGCGTATGCTTGCGTGTGTAGTTGTAGGTCACGACGCTGAGCGATGCTCCCTCGGCTGTTGCGATGTTGAACGTCAGGCGGTCCCACTCCTTGGTCTTAGAGAGCGAAAGCGGCTTGATGGTGTAGCTTATCTCGGCCGTTCCGCCTCCCGCAAGTTCTGTGTCGCCGTTGAACGTAACATCATACTGTTCGTTCTTTTCGCAGGTTGCTTTCAGGTTGTGCTGCGGCAGACTGCTCATGTTCTTCACCTTGATAGTGCCGCTAACCACATCGCCTTCGTACATCTCGTGTTTGATATACTCGGTTGTGGTGCGTGAGATGCCATACACGTTGAAGGTGCCCTGCTGGGCGCTGATGTTCTCGCCCGGTGTACACACGCCGTAGCCGTACTCGCCGCCCATACCTGCCTGTAAGGTGTACTCTACCGAATATTTGCCTTCGGCATCGGTGATGGCTTTCAGAGCTATGCGCGAACCGGCATAGATGATGTACGGTTCTACCTCAACGCTGGCTGCCGTAGCACCGCCGCGTGTCTTCACCGTGCCGCCCAACACAACCTTGTCGCCAATGTTATATGTACTCTTGTCGGCTCCGATGCCGTATGTGTAGGCTGTCGTTACGGTTGTTTCGGTATAAGCGCTGTTGTTGATGGTCTGCAACTCGGTAACGGTGCCGTTCGGGTTTATTTCTGCCGTCACCCTGTAGCTGCCGGGCACGCTCGGTGCGTCCAGTTCCACAACAGATGTGTAGGTAGCGCCCACCGCAATGTCGGCATCTGTCTGCGTCATCGTAGAGCTTGAGCCGATGCTTGTGCGTATCTGTGTGCCCTTAGGCATGTTGATGGCACCGATGTTCTTCACCGTTACCGTCACTTTCGCCTTGCTTCCGGCCTCAATCTCTGCGTTGCATGAAGGAGTCTGCATCTCTGCGTCGGGCAGAGTCTGGTCGGAGATGAGCATCCACACCGTACCTGGACTGTAGCCGTCGCTGCTTGCGATGACAGAAATGGTGCGGTTGCCCTCGCTGGTCTCGTTGCTCAACGCCACGAACGGCGTCGTGACGCTCTCCTTTCCGGCAGGGATGGTCACGGTCTTTGCAAACTGTAGGTCGTCGCCCTTTGCGCTCAGCGTAACCGTGAGCGGACTGGTAGTTGCGTCGTTGCGACTGATGGTGAGCGTAGCGCCTGTCTTGTCGCCTTCGAGGATAGTTGTCTTGTTCGAAGTGACGCTAAGCGTTGGTCCGTCGTTGTCAAGGATGGTTATGGTGTCGCTCACCACGGTCTGCTTGTCGCCTATGGCAGAGCAGCCGCAATCGGTGATGTATATAGCTGCGCTGAACTTCACCTTGCGTGTGCCGTCAACCTTCTGGTTGTCCTTCACACCGATGGGGAACGTCACTTCCTCTGTGCCTTCGGGCATGGTTATCGGCGTTGTGTAGTAGAGTTCGCCGTTGCTGTCGTCGCTCAGCTTCAGCGTGATCTTGCTGTTCTTTGCCTCGGTGCGCTTTATCGTGGCATGAATGGCGTTGTAGCCTGCCGCCTCACTTACTGTTGTGGGCAGCAGAGTCATGCTGATCGCCGGCACGTCGTTGTCTCTCAGCACAAACAGCGCTGTGCCCGTCAGATGATGGTCTGCCGACACGCTGAGCTGCAATGTCTCGTCGTTGGCAGCGATGTTATCGTCAATGATCGGAATATCAATCACGGCTTCTTTCGCTCCCGGCTCGAAGGTGTAGCTCTTTGGCAGACGGAAACGCTTCGGCTTCTCCACGCTGAAGTAGACCGTAAGCTCATCGTTGCCGATACGGTAAGGCACGCTCACGGTTGCTTTCATCGTTTCTCCCTCGTTATAGTCGGTCTTGTCGAGCTTCACTTCGAGGGGCAGCAGTTCGTCGTCTTTTATGTTAAACGATGCGGCGACATCCTGCGGGTATCCGTGGGCTTTGTTTACGGTGACGGTGACCTTTGAATAGTCGTTCACCGCGTTGTTGTCGGGACAAACCACGTCGAACGACGCTGCCGACTGACCTTTAGCAATGGTCACAGTGGCTGAAACCTTGGCGTGGTCGGGCAGCGACGACGTTATGCTGAACGTCTCGTCCATGCTGCGGTCGCCGCTTCGCTTCAAGGTGAGGCGCATCGACTGCCCTTCCTTCACGCTCGTGTCGGGAGCGGTAAGGAACAGGTGCTTCTCAAGCTCGGCTGTTCCGCCGGTTGCGGTGTTGTTGGCACGGTCGGCGTTGTACTCGCCGCAGCCGCTGTTGGGCTCAACCACCACTTTCGCCGTCACTTCGCCTTCGAGACCGACGGTCTGCGAGAGGCTGAAGGTGGCGTTGCGTGTTATGTAGCCGCCCTTGAGCAGCGTGTTGCTGAAGTAAGTGTTGCCTACATGCACCACTTCTTCTGTCCCGGTACTCACGAGATATACGCGTTCGGTCCAACCGCTGCGCGTGTCGGCGTTGCCGATGTTGCTCACTTTCCAAGAGACAGTGACCGAGTTGCCCGGCACAAGTGTGCTACCGGTGATGTTTACATCGGTAGTGGCAAGGTCGGGAGCGTCTTCTCTCTGCACCGTGTAGCTGCCGTTCACGTTAGAATTGCCCTGTATGTTGTCGCCCTTGCGGTTTGTTATGATAACATCCGACAAGCTCACGGCATACTCGGTGCCAGGGTCCAGGTCTGTAGGCACAGCCATCGGGAAGTTGATGATTGTGCCAGCGTTGCCCGACAGCGGACGGTTGCTCATATTCACGACAACCACTCTATATTTATGGTTGCCGAGATTTCTTACCGACACCGTGTGCTCGTTTATACGCGATTGGCTCAGCGTCGGCACTGTTCTTGACGATCGGTCGAACGGCAGCTGCAGGTCAAACTGCAGCGCCACCACCTCGTCGGTGTTCTCAAGGCTGATAGGTATCAGCACGTCCTTGCCCTGACCGCCTGTCAGCTTTCCTACCGACAGGTTGTTCTGAGCCATTGACGTGATACACATCAGCAAGAACAGCATCATGGTTATGTATCTTCTGGTCTTCATTTCATTTGATGTCTGTTAATAGCCTTTTTCTTTCCGTTCACAATATAGATGCCTTCGCCTGTCACGCCGTTCAGCTTGCGTCCGTCGATGCTGTACACATCTTCGCGGCCTTCGGCACCGGTCGTCACGGCGTCGATGTCTGTGGCCTGACCCTCAAACGCTATGCCTACGGGCTGTGCGTCGATGTCGGCAGCCATCGTCTGGTCCACTCTTGCCGGCTTGGCGAGTTGCAACAGCTTGGTGCGTCCGCTGATGATGTCGCCCGTAGTGCTTATTATCACTACGCGAACGCCGTTGGCCGTGTTGTGTGTCACGAGCTGATAGCGCTGCTTGCTGAGAGCGAGCTTCACATCGTTAGCCTTTACGCCGGCGAGTGTGATGTCGAGCGCAGCCACCTGGTCGGAAGCGTTGAGCCACAACGCGCCGTCTTCCACGCTGAGCACGTTAGCCGCAGAGGCCTCTTCACCCAGACTCTCCGTCCAGCGTCTTTGCGCTGCCATAACAGTCTTCCGGTCGGCGTTGTCGTTGCTGCCGATGAAGATGTTGATGGTCGCCACAACGTCCTGCACATTTATGCCGCTGCCCTCATAAGTGTCGGCTGCGGGATAGTTGAAGTTGCCGTTCTGCGTGCCCATGATATAGTTGAGCGTCTGCTGCGCGTCGAGCACATCTACCGATGCGTCGGCATTCACGTCGCCCTTTGTCCATGTGAGTTTCGCACGCAGGCGGTTGTTCTGTGCCACACCGCCATTCGAGCGGATGCAGAACTCCGTGCCGCTTGCGTAGGTGTATGTGCCGCTGAGATAGTAGCGGTAGGCTCCGTCTTCGTATCTCATCTCGCCTACATAGCTGTTGTTATTCGTTGTGTAGATGCTGAGCGACGGGTGAGCCTCGAAGTTCTGGTTCTTATGGTCGTAAGCGATGAGCGATCCGAGCACTATATTCGCCTGCTTGTCGCCCATAGCCCACTCCTGCAGTGTGAAGGTAGAGAGACTATAGCCTTCGCGCTGATTCTGCAGATTGAGCGAGGTGATGTGTGTTGGCAACGCCTCCTTTATCTCGGTAAAGAGATTGTAGCCGAGATTGAGCGTCTCAAGCGCTGGCAGGAGCTTGCAGAACGCAGCCACATCGCCCCTCAGATTGTTGCGGCGCAGATTGAGCGTGCGCAGACTCTTCATCTCCATTCCCTCTGTAGGCAGACTGCCTGAGAGGTTGTTGTCCTGAAGATCGATAGCCAGCACATGACCCTCTTCGTCGAATGTGACGCCAGGCCAACCGGTAGACGTTACGGCATTGCTGCCAATGCGCCATGTCTTGCTGGTCCATGCGCCGCCGTTGGTTGCCTGATAAAGCACTTTCAGAGCCTCGTAGTCGGCGGCATCAATGTAGCGATTGACAATTGCGATCGGGTCTGTGGACATTATATTGTTGCTTTCATCAGACTCGGTCTCTGAGCCATAGAGGTCGGTCTGCACGAAATAGCCGACTTCGTTTTGCGTGGCGTCAGGACTCGTGATATTGAAAGTAACTGTGTACGAATCGTTAGGCTGCAACACACCGTTATGAGTTCGTTCACCAACACGAACCGCTCCACCAGGTCTCTTTTCATAGAGTGCGTCTGTCCAACCGCTGCTGCGTGTCGCGCCCTTACCGATGTTGCGGACAACAGCCGTGATCTGGAACGCAGTGTTTGCCTTCACCTCCGCCGGCACCGTCACCGACTCAACCGTAAGGTCTGAGCGTTTGCTGATGCTGAACGTGCGGTGTTCGCTGTCGACAGCCTCGCTGCACTCGCCATGAGCTGTAGCATACCACTCGTAAGACGCGCCTTCTACTGGCACGAACGTTGTTGAGGGCGATGTCGTCTTCACTTCCTTCCACTCTGCTGCTTCTCCGTCTTCGGTTGCCTGAACATCGGTGCGGCGATAGTGGAACGTGTAGCCCACAGCAGCCTGACCGAGGTTGCTGCAGCTGAGCGTAACCTGTCCGTATTCGAGCGTTGCGTTGTTGGACGGCGAACTGAGCGCGAGACTCTTCAGCAATGGCTTCACATACACCTTATATATATATGCTAACGCGACAACGCCGTTAAGCTCTACGCTCACATGATATGTAACGAGATCGGTCTTGCTGCCTTCGTTCGTGAGCGTCATGGCAGGCAGATCGCCGGTGCCGGTGAGCTGGTAGCCGCGCACGGTGCAGCCCTCAGCCACACTTGCCGTCCACTTCACCTTCACTTTCTCGCTGCTGCTTATAGCGGTGAACGCTTCGGGCTGCGTACTTGTGCCAGAACAGATTGTCTGCTCCGAGAAGCGGTCTATCTCGCCTATGTTTATTGCGGCACCGTTGAGCGTTACCACAACGTTTTCGAGCGAGATATGGCGGAAGAAGTCTGTAACCTTCTGCATATCCGCGCTGTTAGCGGCAGTGTTGAACTGCAGTGTAACGGGGTTCTGCGCTTCGTTCTTGAACGCCATCACAACGCCCGTCGTGCCCAACTTCTCCGTCAGCGTGCCGAGCAGCGCCAGCGAGTCGGCTGTCTGAAGATTGACGCTGAACGCCTCCTTGCCGCCGGGCTTTACGTTGATGGTGCCCTCGGGCTTACACTGCGACAGCAGAGAGAGCATTTCGTGCATCGACTTGAACGCACGGGCGCTGTTCACGGTGGGGTCGAGACGGTAGTCGCCGCTCGCCGACCATGTGTTAGCCGGGTTTATGATTATCTGCTGTTCGGCGGTGACGGTCTTCACGATGCCTCGCGCCGTGAGACGCACGGTGTATGTGCCGGCTTCGGCGTAGATGTGCATAGGGTTGCGCTCGGTGCTTGTTGAGCCGTCGCCGAAGTTCCACTCGAATGTCTTTGCGTTCTCGCTGCTAAGATTGGTTAGCTGTGCGCGGTTCATGTATGTCTCTACAGAGAACTTCGCCTGCAGGTCGCCTTCCTCGGGTGTGCTCACCACGAGGCGTCCAGAACGGCTGGTGAAGTTGATGGCGGCGTCTTCGAGCGTTGTGCCGGTGATGTCGCTGAACCTCACCGTGTACACGCTGTCCTTCAGTGCTTCCTGCGCGCTCACCGGTATACGCACAACTACTCCGTCGTGCTCCACAATCTGCGTTCCGCCCTCCAGACTCACGCTCAGCACGCTGTCCTCCTGCACCGCCTGAACGGTGTAGGCATCGGTGCGCAGCGTCTTCTGTATACCAGCCACATCCACCGTCAGATTCTTCGGCAGATGCAGCTTGAAGCTGAGCGTCTTAACGTTGCCAGTGTTCTGCATGTAAACAGGCAGGAGCGTCGTCTCACCGCGATACATGGATGTAGTTGTGGCGTAGAGACTGTGGCGCTGCTTAGTGTCGGTAGACGGTTCGCTGGGCGACGACGGCTTGAACTCGAAGTGTGCCACGAGATGTGCATCTCTTGTGCCCATATTGACGTTCCATGTATACGAAGTTTCGAGAATTTTTGTTTCGCCTTCCCATGTCCAGCCCTTGAACTCATAGTCGCTTACGCTGTATACCGTCACGCTGTATGGGCTACCCTCAGACACCGAGAAGCCGCTGGTCTTGTTGAATCCTGTCAGACCTGCGGGGTCGCACCTAAAGAACACCTTATGCTTCGGCTTTGTTTCGTTAGGTTCAGCCGGACTGCCCGGCGTGTAGCGGTAGTGGGCAGTGATGGTCTCGTCGTTTTCGGTGAAGGTGTAGCTCACCTTACGGTTTGTAGAGATAACCGTTCCGTCGCTTGTTGTCCAGTTGACGAACGTATAGTCGGTATATGTAGACGCCTGGGTAGAGAAGGTCACGCCTACGGCATACTCCTTCACCTCGCTCGTCCCTATCGACGACGGGTCGTAGGCTATGGTCAGACGGCTGGTCTTCTGATACTCGTAGTTGGCGGTGAGCGTCTCGTTGCTGTTCAGCTTCTGGTGGGTGAACGATCTTTTTGTGCTCACCACCTTGCCCTCAGCGTCGGTCCAGTTGATGAAGCGCCAGTTGGAGCTTTTGTCTACAGCCTTCACGCTCACATTGGCGTTCACAGCATACAGTCCACCTCCGCTCACAGTGGCAGCCTCAGCGGGCTGGGCTTTCACCGTCAGCTTGTAGCGTGCTCCCGGTTCGGGAGGACTGTCGGGGTTGAAGTCCTGTCCTCTCGCCACCATGCTTAGCAGCATGGCGAAGAGAGTCAGTATATATCTTGACTTGATCATAGTAGCTTTACTTTACTATTTTCTTATGATTCTGAATATAGATGCCCTTCTTGTCGGTGTTGCTCACGCGGCGTCCGTCGATCGTGTAGATAGCGTCGTCGGTCTTTGTGTCAGTAGCTACGGTGTTGATGCCCGTAGTGCTCGTCTCGAAGGTTATTGTGAAGCGGTCGTCTGCGTATCCCTCGGCAGCGCTGAAGGTGTACGGCATCTCTACCTCCACACCGTAGTCGAGCAGTTTTGCTCCTAACTCGTCGCGGTCTATAGCGATGGTGTATGTGTCGTCGGCAGGCAGATACATGCCTAACGCCACGCTACCGCCACGGTGAGCGCCCTCGTTCACAGCCAGCTGGTCTGCGCCGGCGATGGTGTATATCTGCGGTGTGCCTTCGTATGCCATCATCTTCACAGCGTCGTTGTCGGAGCAGAAGTCGTCAGAAGCGTTGGCGTTCACCACGACGCGTGTGCGGTCGGTGCGGTCGGCGCATGTCAGCGACACGTCTACCAGCTTGCGCTGCACCTGCTTGTTGCTTGCTGCGCGACGCTTAGCCAAAGCCGAGTGGTCGATGGTCTTGTTGATCTGTCTACCCGCCGGCTGGAACGTGATGGCGTCTACCAGTTCGGGCTTCTGAACGAAGAAAGCCTGCGACGGCATAAGCACGAATTCATCGTCGGCAGCACTGTATGCCTTGTATGTGCGGTTGTCAACATCCCATGTTGTTATAGGTGATGCGAAATCCATATAGTAGATGTCATAGAAGCAAGGATAGGGGTTGCCCACGAAATTCCATCCTGCGTTTGCGCTCTCTACGGCTGGATACTGAACGAGCGGTGTAGTTACGGCTTCGCTGCGGAAGATGTCGTTATGTGTCTCCTCTGTTGCTGGAAATTCTACAATAGCCCAATCGCTTGTGCGGAAGATATAACCCTTGCCCTTTTGCAGCACAGCGTCAGCAGGTACGTCTTTCCAGTTGCCGCTTGCGCCGTTTGTTGCACGCGACTCAGAGTCGTAATAGCGCACAGCGATAGCTCTGCCTTCATTCAACGGAGTAATTTCGCTGCGCTTCACATCGAACGGCATACATACATAATGCCAACAGCCATAGCCTGAGCTTGTTGCATCAAAATAATACTCTATGGTTGAAGCTGCGGAAGTCATAGCGTTACAACGGCTGATAAGCGACGAAGTCCAACTATCAGCCTTATCCATACGCTGCTTATAGTTGCCAAAAGCCTGCGGGTTGTTGCCGTTTACGATAAGCGCAGAACCATAACCGAGGTAGAGATCCGGCGAGTTCGGGATGCGTGCATTGCTGGTAAGCTCCAGCTTCTTGTAGAGGTTCACCTCGTCGGGAGTGTTCGGATTCGGCTCCACCTTTGTGAACTTGCTCCAGTCGTTGTCGAGCTTGTAGCTCACCATCGCATAGTCGGGAACGTAAAGCGTTACGCTTGTAGGAGAATAGAAAGCTTCACCACCTACAGTTGGAGGTGCTGGCGCGGTGATGTACACACGCTTCAAGGCGTTTTTGTCGTTATAAAAACAGTATGATTCCAAACTTTTGACAGAAGAACCAAGGATCACTTCCTCAAGAGAATCACAACCATTGAAAGCGCTACTCTTTATAGTCGTAATGTCGTTTCCAAATGTCACTTTCTTAAGACTCGTACAAGCACAAAAACTTCTGTCTTCAATAGATGTAAGAGTTGTCAAGTCGGCTTCTTTCAAAGAATAGCATAGATAGAAACTTTCATAACCGATAGATTTGATACGCGAAAAGTTGAAATTTTCCAATTTCCGACAATTTGAAAATGCCTCCCTATCTATAGTGACCGGAACAACATCCTTAATATTTCTCAACGAATCGCAACTATAAAAAGCACGATAAAAAATATTTTTCACATTCTTGCCACCATGCACAACAGCAAGGTTTTTACAGTTATTGAATAATGACCGAACAATTGTCTCCATGTTGTTATTCAATGTAGCGCTCTGCAAAGATTGGTTGTCATAAAAAGCAGCCTGTCCGATACCTCTTACACTTTCCGGTATTGTCACCTCTGTTATATAGTTCTTCTGAAACGCTTCTTTACCAATGCTGTCCAATCCTTCAGGCAACACAAGCGGACCGGTAAGAAAACGATTGTCGAAAGCATTGTCGCCGATTGTCTTGAGCTTGGTCGGTAAGTCGACAAAGCGTATCGAAGTTTTAGTAAACGCACTGGCAGGAATTGTTTCAATGTCGGCATTTGTCATATCTATAGCCCAAAGACCGGTCATCTTGCTGATGTCATTCCAGTCGGAAGCATTCATCTTGCCGGAAAGACGCAGATACTTCATCTCAGGCAAAGTGTTGACATGCGACAACGCCTCCACACCAAGTGTGCCAGGTGCAGAGAGATTGATTGTCATATACTGGCTTTCTATGCTTTTAATGCAGATATTGCCGACAGAGAAAACTTGGCTATAGCTGTTATTTGTGTAAGTGTTATGACTTTGAGTGAATTGCAACACATGCTCGCCTTCATCGAACACAAAAAAATAGGTTGCTGTTGTTTTGGTTTTATATGTGTTGTTATCATACACTTGGTTCACGCCATCCACGGTTACTATACGATAGTCGTAGCTGTAATAAGGATCGAAGGTGGAATCGTAGGCTATTGCAGTACGTCCCTTAGCCTTAAACTTAACTGTGATGGTGGAACGTAAATATTCGTTTGTCTTACCTATTGTGCTCGACGCCATTCCGTCTGCGACGGTCCACGGGTTCGCCTCGTCGTTAGTCACTTCCGTCACCTCGACATCAGAGGAGGTGGTGATGAGCGCTCGCAGCTGTTCGTCTATTGCTGCTACGGCAAATTGCAGCCCTGACAATATCAAGACCGCAAGCATGAAAATTCTTTTCTTCATATTATGTTCTGTTTTTTGGTTTTGCTAATGGGTTATCGTTTAGTTTTACGGTTGGTCGTTGCCCGACGGTGTCTGTTAGTCGTTGCCCGACGATGCAGAGCGGCGCCTACCAATCGTATTCGTACGCCGTCTCGTCGTCATCATCGGTTTGGAAGCTGCTCCCCCAATAGTTGCGCGGACTCTGCATTGGCGGCGCTGTTCCTCCGCCACCGCCGCCACCGCCGTCTCCTCCACCGCTGGCATTGCCGCCACCGGGGACAGTAACACTACCACCCGGCGAAGCAGCGATGGGAAGAATTTGCCCCACCTCTACCAAGTGGATCACAGGTTTTTGATACTTCATTTTTTCTCTTTGCATAGTTACAATACTCTGTTTTTAATTACTAAATCGTTTGAAAATAAGGTAATCGTTTGGAAATAAGTTAGTTGATTAACGAACTATTACAAAACGGACTTCCGTAATTTTTATGTTGAAGTTTTATGTGTTGTCTTTAGACAAAGGCAGATGTCGCCATTTGTCTGATGCAAAGATACATATGAAAAGCCTTTTGATTGTTTCAATCCAGGAACATAATATTTCAATATAGGAACATAATCGTCTCATTCTTAGCAATAATGCCACTCTGACACACGCTACTGCCTGCGGTTCTTGTATTGCATGGGTGTCATGCCTGTCGATTTCTTGAACAGCGTGCAGAAGTAGCTGGCGTTGTCCATGCCGCACTTCATGGCCAGTTCGGTGATGGTGAGGTCGGCAGTGTCGAGCAGGCGTTTGGCCATGGCGATGCGCGTGAACAGGATAAACTCGGTGGTGGTATAGCCCGTGATGGCCTTGATCTTGCGGTTGAGCTGCGCGCGAGAGAGGCAGAGGTCATAGGCCAGTGCGTCGTAGTCGGTCTTGCCACCCACTATGGTCTGTTGCACGGCAGCCGTCACCTTCGCCATGAACGCGCGGTCGGCATCCGACGTGAGCGCGTCCTCAGCCTGACCGCTCTCCTCGACAGCCTGCGAATATTTGCGGCGCAACATACGCCGCTGCTCAAGCAGCTTCTCCACACGCACGCTCAGTTCATCGGCATGGAACGGCTTCTCAAGATAAGCGTCGGCCCCGGCCTCCAGACCCGCTATGCGGTCAGCATGGGTGGCGCGCGCCGTCACCATGACGAGAGGCACATGACAGAGCAGCTGCGACGCGCGCACACGGCGGCACAGCTCGTAGCCGTCCATGCCCGGCATCATCACGTCGCTCACGATGATGTCGGGCACCAACTCTTCCGCCTTGCGCAGAGCCTCGCTGCCGTCGGTGGCGAAATAGAAACTATACGCCGCGTTGAGCTGCCGCGAGATGTAGCGCGCCACCTCGGGCGTGTCCTCCACGATGAGTATGCGCACGGCATCGGCGGCGGCGCGCTCGTCGTCGCTCTCGTCATCACTCTCGCCATCGGTGCCGTCGTCGGTGCCATCGGGGCTCTTGTCGTCAGGCAGGGCTGTGGCTGCATCCGCCTTGTCTGCAGCACCAACTTCTGGCAGCGGAGCAGCCCCAGCGTGCGCCGTCATTGGCAGCGCGACGACAAACTCCGAACCCTTGTCAGGCTCAGAGCTTACCTCGATGCGTCCGTTCATGCTCTCCACCGCCAGCTTCACCACCGCCAGACCGATGCCCGTGCCCATGCCGCCCATGCCCGACGAAGCCTGGTAGAACGGCTTGAAGATGTTGACCTTCTGCTCCCCAGTCATGCCTATGCCCTCGTCGGCTATGCAGAGCAGCAGTGTGCCGCCGTCGGTCTTGATGCTCACCGTCACGCGTCCGCCCTGCTGTGAGAACTTGATGGCATTGGAGATGAGGTTCTGCACGATTTTCAGAACGTAGTCGGGACAGAAGTCCATGACCACGCTCTCCTCGCACGGAGCGTAGACAAGCGTTATGCCCTTGGCGGCGGCATAGGCCCTGTAGCTCTCGCACAGCACCATGACAAAGCCCACGATGTCGCCTCTGCACCATTGCAGGTTGCGATGGCCGACTGCCGTCATCTTCGCTATGTCGAGCATCTGGTTGATGAGGTCGAGCAGGCTCTGTCCGTGGCGCATGATGTCGGTGGCGTTGCGGTGAATGTCGCCGCCCCCAGGCGAGAGGCGCAGCGTGTCTTGCGCCGCCGACAGGATGACGGTGAGGGGCGTGCGAAACTCATGTGTGACGTTCGTAAAGAAGCGCGTGCGCATCTGTTCGGCCTCCTTCAGGAGCTGCTGCTTCCGCGAGCGCGCCCTCAGCACATACCAAAGGAAAACGATTATCACCGTGGCGAGCACCAGCACCACCACGAACACCACGAGCGTGGCGCGGCGTGCGAGCCGCTCGTTCTGGTAGTTGCGCTGCATGAGGTCGATCTCGTTCTGCTTGTTGTCGCGCTCGTAGCGCAGACGCACGTTCTGCATATGGCGCACATTCTTGTCGTTGAAGATGCTGTCGGCATACAGTCGGCTGCGCTCATAGCTTGCCAAAGCCGCGCGGCAGTCGCCCCGGAGAAGGCGAAGCGCACGGCAGCCGACGTGTCCTCGC
>OQVL01000261.1_pt1 | contig 25257 bp, 16 predicted proteins | sample 1691501 | NCBI WGS metagenome assembly OQVL01 (sample SAMN03418253, study PRJEB22391) | human gut metagenome | biome: human-gut; feature: organic feature; material: feces | host: Homo sapiens | place: Tanzania | collected 2013-01 | reverse complement strand
TTGTGAAAGAAAAAGAATATAGCTCGTTTCTAAATCGTTAGCAGTTACATTCTTTAAAGTACTTAACTCGTTGATATACAATCAATAAAAGATTTTGTTGTGACTTAAGCAGTGAAAGGTGATATGCTTTTCGATACCGCACTCTTTCAGCCAGCTCTGCATCACACCATACGTCATAGTACGTTTGAAACCTTGAAAGATATATGTTCTGTTGGTCTTTGGATGGATTAGAGCATAAGCATCATCGCCAATTGGAACCTGGGTCTGGCATTTTGTCTTCACGCAAATGAAATCCAGATAATATCCACCATCAGCATAGCTACGGATGTTTTCCCATTTCAATCTCAGGATGTCGCTGATACGGAGACCAGTCAGACAAGAGAACAAAGCTGCCTTTCGAACCACCGGAATAGAACATTCAGTGGCATACATTCTTCTAACTTCCTCCAATGTAAGACTTTGCTTCACTGGCGTTGTACATGAAATGTTTTCCAAAAGGCTGGCAAGATCATCTGTCAGCCTTCGCTCACGGTATGCCTTTGTCAAGACCTGCTTGAACACATTCCAATAGGCTGATGCCGTATTTCTGGAAATAGACTTCTTGATAACATGTCCACCTCTTGATGAAACTTTGGTATCAAGGAGATATTCCATATACTTGTTACAGTAAAGTACATCAAGCATCTCAAATGTACATTTGCCTTTACTGAACTTCTCGAAATGCTTGTAGGCTGCATCACACTTCACATAGTTGCGATTGACCATATTTCTGAAATATCCGAGAAAGTCCTCCTTCAATCTGTCACGGTTGAAGAAATCATACTTCTCATCGAGAACATCAATGTACACCTTACAACGAATAGCTTCTGCCTTGGCGAGAATCTTGTCGTTGTAGAGCTTCTGCTGCTTGTTGGCAGGATCGGCATAAATGTACATGCCAAGTGAGCGGCGGCGTATCAACTCCATCGTCTCCGGGTCTCTATATCCTGGCCAAAAGTCCAGGAAAAGTGACTTTGTTCCGTTGCGTCTGTCACGCATACGGAGCTTAACGGTTTTACATACTTGCATAATATATCTGATTTTTGTATTAATAAAATTCGGTTGCAAAATTCCTAAATGATACTACATTGACAGCAGTAAAGAGAAAGTAAATCATACTATTCAGTATAATCTGTTTTCAAATCATCATTTTTGAAACGTTTTTCCATGAGTCTGTCGAATTCTTCTTTTCTAAAGAACATGAATTGCCCCTTCTTTACTTTAGTGACTTTGTAATGCTTGACGTAATAATGAACAATATCCTTTGTCATTCCATACTTCTTCATTGCTTCTTCTACGGAATAGTAGCGTTCTCTTCCTTCGAAATATCCAGTCTTCAGCGCCTGGATGTGCTGCTTTGAATAGTAGGTTACTCCATATTCAACTTTTGATGGTATCTTATGCCTGTGGATGAATGAACGTACTGCGTCATGCGTCATCTTGTAGGTATCTCTCATCTCTTCAGGAGTGATCCAGTCATTTATATCCGCATACTTATGCTTTTGATTATACAGGATGTCAATGGCCTTCTTCTCATAGAAGTTGAAATTCTTAAGAGCTATTTTAGGAGTTTTGTTCTCTCTGGTCATCACGCCGACATGCTTGATGGTAATCTTGAACATTTCTGCCACTTCCTCAGTTGAGTAATATCCTTCTGGAGTAGGAGGCCATGCTCTCTCCTGTGCTTTTGCTTGGAAGATGACACGTTCTGTTCCATCCAAGTTCTCAACTTTCTTGGTGTTGCCCATTCGCTGTTGTGTAATCTTGTCGAAGTCGGTTCTATAGATCATCGTGAACTTACCTCGTTTCTCAGTCCTTACATCATAATTTTTAAGAGTGTAGCTAATCTGATCCTTTGTTAGGCCATACTTTTCTGAAATCTCTTCGTAAGTGTACCAGTCCGGATCTACCTCATTACCTTTTTGCTTGATACTATCGATATGTATCTTTGAGTAATAGGCTTTACCATTTCTGTTTACCCTTGGTACCTTGTGATAGGTTACAAAACTCATAGCGTTAGTTCGAGTCATACCATACATCTCCATCACCTGATCCATTGTATAGTAGTTGTCGAGATCGATTTCTTCAAGAAGGTCTGCAAACTTTGCATCAACTGCCTTTTTACTGAAGAAGGTGTTACGTCCTACATAGACTTTTGGAATACCCAAACGGTCACAGCGTCCCCATACGGCCTTGCGACCGATATTATATTTCTCCATGATTTCACGCAAAGTATAATACTCCTGGTCATCTTTGCGTTTATAGCTTTTCTTCTTGTATGCACCAGCTTCCTCAAAGTACTTATCAAGATCTTCACGACGAACATATGTCTTACGTCGTAGTCTGACAGCTTTGAGTGTTCCAGAGTAAAAGCATCGATACACAGTAGTAACACTAACACCAAGAAGAAATGCGACATCTGAAGGTGTCAAGAAAGGTCGAGAAGCGATTTCCAGACTTTGCAAATTCTGAGCATCGTCCTTCTTACTTTCTCTTGCTTTTTTCTTTTTCTCAGCTTCTTTCTTCCGATGTACAACACGAGCACATCTCTTGGAGCAATACTTATTTGTGATTTTGGTAGCAATGAACTCTTCACCGCATACCTCACATTTTCTTAAAATTCTCATTTTTGCTTGCTATTTAGTACCCTATGAGACCCCCTAATTCTTTTGCAGCAATTTTCACGTTTTTGCAGCAATTTTCATGATGGTGTCCAACATGAGAAATGTCGGTCACTGGAAAGGTTTGCAGATTTTGCAATTAGTGTCCAAAAATAGAATTTTGGCTTTCCATTTGATCACAGAATTGAGGGCCACGAATGAAATTTGAGCCAAAAATACACCAAAATATTGGTTTCTACAAATTACAAATGGAATGTGTTAAGACGAAAAAAGCCACCTAAATAGGTGGCTTGCAAGCAGTTATAAAAATGTTCGTTTTAGTGCTGTCCAGGGGGTTACTTCCCGATGCAGAAATGGCTGAAGATGTTGTTGAGTGTTTCTTGGCCCGAAATGGCGCCACCCGTGATGTCGCCAAGCTCAATGAGTACGAGCTTGAGGTCTTCGGAAATAAGGTCGCCACTAAGTCCGAGGTCGAAGGCTTCACGAACACGAGCCAAATGGGATAGGGCGCGAGTTAAGGCTTCGTAGTGGCGGATGTTGTTGACGATGATGCTATTCTCGGTGAGCTGCGGAATGTCGGCAACCTGGATGAGAAGGGCAGTGAGAGCATCGATGCCGATGTTGGCTTTAGCACTGATTTCAGCGTGTGGAATATCGGTATGAGAAAGGGTGAAGGGGGAAGCAATGTCACATTTATTCTTAACGATGATGAGCTTCTTTCCTTCGCTTTTTTGTAGCATGTCGGAGTATTCGGCTTCGGTAGGTTGCTGCTCGACGACCCAAAGGATGATGGATGCTTCGCTGATTTTGTTGTAGGTTCGGGTGATGCCGATTTGCTCTACGGTGTCGGTGGTTTGGCGGATGCCAGCAGTATCGATGAAGCGGAATGTGACGCCTTCGATGTCGATAGAATCTTCGATGGTGTCGCGAGTGGTGCCATGAACGTCGGAGACGATGGCTTTGTCTTCGTGTAAAAGAATATTTAGGAGGGAACTCTTGCCAACGTTGGTTTTGCCAACTATGGCTACAGGGATGCCATGCTTTAGAGCCACGCCTGTTTCAAAGGATTTGGCAAGCGAAGAGATTTTGCTCTCGGCACGATGGACGAGGTCGAGGAGCTCTGTGCGGTCGGCAAACTCAAGTTCTTCGTGGTCGCTGAAGTCGAGTTCAAGTTCAAGTAGAGAGTTGAGTTTAAGTAGTTGAGCACGAAGTGTTTTGAGTTCTTCGCTAAAACAACCCTTTAACTGGCTCATAGCCATGGTATGGGTGGCTTTGTTGGTGGATGCAATAAGGTCGGCAACAGCTTCGGCTTGGCTCAAGTCCATTTTGCCATTAAGGAAAGCACGCTTTGTAAACTCGCCCGGTTCTGCCTGTCGGCAGCCAGATTGGATGAGGGCTTTGAGAATCTCGGTCATGATGTAGCGAGAGCCATGACAAGATATTTCTACCGAGTTTTCGCCTGTGTAGGAATGCGGAGCATGGAAAACGGATACGAGGACATCGTCGATTTCCTGACCATGAGCATCGAGGATGCGGCCATAGGAGAGCGACGACGGGCGAGCTTTGGCGAGTTTGTTTTCAGGTGCGAAAAGCGAGTTGGCTATGTCGATGGCTTTAGAGCCTGATATTCTAACAATGCCAATGGCCCCTCCAGCTGGAGTGGTCATTGCGCATATAGTATCGTTGTTGTCGATGATTGTCATTCAAATAAAAATGTAAGGAATATTGTGTATGAGATTACAGTCGGTCGAGGACTGTCTTTATCAATTTGTCGATGGTGTTTTTGTAGCCTGTGTTAGCCTCCTTGATGCGACGGTTGGCAATAACCATGCAGCAGGTAACAGCTTTGTGACCCATGAGGGCTGAAAGACCGGCAAGGGCGGAGCTCTCCATTTCGAAGTTGGTGATGTGGAGACCGTTGTAAGAGAACGACTCTACTTTCTCGTTTTGACGAGGGTCGGCAAGAGGGATGCGGAGTTCGCGACCCTGAGGACCGAAGAAGCCACCGCAGGCGATGGTGATGCCACGTACCATATCGTCTTTGGCAATGCGCTCAACCATTTCTTTGTCGGCATCGATAGAGTAAGGGTAAGGCTGACACATGTTGCCCGTCCAACCGAGGTGAGCAACGAGCTGGCGCTCGAGTTCGAGATCGCAAACCTGATTGCGTCCGGCATAGAAATTGAGCAAGCCATCGAAGCCTACTGAGGTCTGCGAGCAAACAAAGGTGCCAACAGGTGTGTATTCCTGCAGTCCGCCACAGGTGCCGATGCGCACGAGCTCAAGGGTGCGATGTTGGTCGTTTTCGTAGCGAGTGTTGAAATTGATGTTGGCAAGAGCATCGAGCTCGTTCATCACGATGTCGATATTGTCGCAACCGATGCCGGTGCTCAACACGGTGATGCGTTTGCCCTGGTAGGTGCCGGTGATGGTGTGGAACTCACGACTTTCTATATCACACTCTTTGGTTTCGAAATGTGAAGCTACGAGGTTTACTCTGCCTGGGTCGCCAACGAGGATTACCTTGTCGGCTAATTGCTCTGGTTTTACATGAAGGTGGAATACGCTACCATCTTCGTTGATTATCAATTCTGATTCTGCGAAACGTTTCTTTTCCATGATTAACGATTGTTTAGTTCTGATGATCTAATGTTTTTTTCTAATTGTTTTATCTCATTGAATAAGGACTCTTGTTTGGTTTCAAGGGTGCGAATCTTGTAGGAATCCGCCGACTTGTTGGAAGACTCACGATAGTTTTTGCGGGCTTCGTCGAGTTTGGAAGATACGGACTCGAATGTGGTATTCTTGTCTTTCCATTGGCGATACATCTCTTTAGCAGCAGCCGATTTGAAATCGTTGGCTGAAGAATAGACGGTGTTGTCGTTGATGACGAACTTGTTGGAAGACTGAGATTTAACTAACTTGGAAGCTATTCGCTTTTTGATGTCGGAAAGCTTTGCCAAGGCTGCTTTGCGGTCGCAAAACTTCCATGTATCGGAGATGCTGAGAATGCGGGAATAGCGCTCAATCTCATGGTCGGCGAGGTTGGTGTCTTCGAAGCCCTGACGCGAAGCTGTAGGCACGAAGGTATAGATGCAAACCTTGTCGTCAGGCTGACGGCGGTCGGTGACGAGCCAACCGAGATGATTGATGTCGTCGATGGCAAGGAGATAGTCGTTGGCTGTGGAATTGAATGGCAAGCCAATATTCTCAGGAGAATAGAAAACACCATTGTCGAGGTCGAAAGTAGACATGAAAATGTCGTAGCCGCCCATAGAGTTTTCGCCTTGAGCAGCAAAATAGAGCGTTACGCCATCAGCCATTAGGAATGGATAGTTGGCACGCTCTACGCCTTCGGATTTCTTGAAGAGAGGGGTAGGTGAAGACCATTTGTCGGCAAGTTTGTCGGCAGAATAAAGAGCTGAAGAGGTGCTGTCGCCATGGGCAAAAATCCAACGGTCGCCAAACTCGTTGAGGTATTGAGAGTGTTGGGCGTCGCGCATGGTGAGTTTGCCTGCTTCAGAAATAAGAGGTATCTGCGACAAGAAGTCTTTTTTGTCGACAACAACGCTATCTACAAACATGAGTTTTGCTGTAGATGGTATCATTGACTTGTATAGTTTAAGGCCTGGCGACTCTACTTCGGTGGTGGAAGGACGCTTGGTTTTCACTTTCTTTTGTGCTGTGGCTGACAGGGTTGTTGACAACGCAATGGCGATGGTTAATATTTTAAGATTCATCTTTTTTACTTTTGAAATAACAAAGATAAAGAAAAAAGATGAGAGAAAGAAATTGTTTAATATCTTTAACTAAATTAAGTGAAGAGGGAAGTACGAAGAGTGAAGAGGGGAGGAAAGTGAAGAGGGAAGAGAGGAAAAGAGAGGGAAAGCGGTGCAGCCGAGCTGCACCGAACCCAACACCATGGGTATTTGATTCTTCACTCTTCGTTCTTCACTTAAATACGAAATAGACGGCGGCAATGAGGCAGGCAAAGGCTGCGAAATGATTCCAATGAAGACCTTCGCCCTGGAACAGCATGTTGGCAATGACGGCAAAGACGATGAGCGAAATGCACTCTTGAATAACCTTGAGCTGAACAAGAGTGAAGGGTCCGCCGTTGCCCACGAAGCCTATACGATTGGCTGGCACCTGACAGCAATATTCGAAGAACGCTATCAACCAGCTGAATATGATAACACCAAACAGAGGCCAGTTTGAACTGACCCCTGTTTGTTGAAGTTTAAGATGTCCGTACCAAGCCAATGTCATGAAGATATTGCTCAATACCAACAACAAGATAGTGTATAACATTTATTGTTTGTCTATTATTACGGATTAACTGTGTAGGGCTGTGAGCCTACAGAAAAGATTATTTTCCAAGAGCCTCGTCCATGTTGAGAGCTGCTCTGCGACCGTCGCCCATGGCGAGGATGACAGTTGCGCCACCACGAACAATGTCGCCACCAGCATAGATAGAATCGCAAGAACTCTTCATAGAGTCGTCGACAGCTATGGTGTTTTTGCGACCGAGCTGCAAGCCCTGGATAGAGTTTGGCACCAATGGGTTAGGAGAAACACCAACGGCAACGATGACCTGGTCGCAATCGATGGTGACGGTGTTGCCTGTGGCAACAGGACTACGACGGCCACTTGCGTCAGGTTCGCCAAGTTGCATGACATCGAGCACGGCAGCCCTTACAGCACCATTCTCGTCGGCAAGGTATTCCTTAGGATTGTGAAGGGTGAGGAAGTTGATTCCCTCTTCCTTAGCATGCTTAACCTCTTCGAGACGTGCAGGCATTTCGGCTTCAGAACGACGATAAACCAATGTGACTTCAGCACCAAGACGCTTGGCGGTGCGGCAAGAGTCCATGGCTGTGTTGCCACCACCAACAACTACAACCTTTTTGCCAAGGTTCATAGGAGTGTCGGTGAGAGGATTGGCTGCATCCATGAGGTTTACACGAGTGAGGTATTCGTTAGACGACATGATGTTGATGGCGTTTTCGCCAGGTATATTCATGAAGTTTGGCAAGCCTGCGCCCGAACCAACGAAGATGCCCTTGAAGCCTTCTGCCTCGAGCTGGTTGACTGTGATGGTTTTGCCCACGATGCAGTCGGTTGTGAAGTGAACACCCATCTTCTTGAGGTTTTCAATCTCTACGTCGACAATCTTGTTAGGCAAGCGGAATTCAGGAATACCATATTTCAACACACCACCAATTTCGTGGAGAGCCTCGAAGACATGAACATCGTAGCCCCTCTTAGCCATGTCGCCAGCGAAGCTCAAGCCCGAAGGACCCGAACCAACTACTGCCACCTTGATGCCATTGGCAGGTGCCAACTCAGGCAATGAGATGTTGCCACTCTCGCGCTCGTAGTCGGCAGCGAAACGCTCAAGATAGCCAATGGCAACAGGCTTTTCGCCCATCTTCAAGTGGATACACTTGCTTTCGCATTGTTTCTCCTGAGGACAAACACGTCCGCATACAGCAGGGAGAGCAGAAGTCTGCTTAAGCACCTTGGCAGCATCGAGGAAATGGCCACGCTCGATGTTTTTGATGAACGAAGGAATATTGATGTTGACCGGACAACCCTCAACACAAGTTGGTTTGCCACAGTCAAGGCAACGCTTAGCCTCGAGCAACGCCATGTCGGGAGTGAGACCGATGTTTACTTCCTCCAAACGAGTGGTGGCACGATAAACAGGGTCGAGCTCAGACATCTGCACACGCTCAATCTTCTTTCGCTCTGTTGGCTTCATCCCGGCACGAAGCTGCTTGCGCCATTCAGCATCGCGATTGGTGAGAGAAGACACGTCTGGGTCGCAATCGTCGTATTGAGAAGGAGTGTGGTCAATAGAGGTTGTGACCTTGCTGCCAAATACGGCTTTGCAATGTTCTTCGTAGTGTTCCATCTCTTCGCGCTCAGCAGCCTTGAATGTGCCCATGCGCTTGAACATCTCGTCCCAATCGACCAAGGCTCCATCAAACTCAGGACCGTCGATACATACGAACTTGGTTTTGCCGCCAATGGTGAGTCGGCAAGCACCACACATACCTGTGCCGTCGACCATGATGGTGTTGAGAGAGACGTCGGTAGGAATGTTGTATTTCTGTGTGAGCAAGCAGCAGAACTTCATCATGACAGGAGGGCCGATGGCAAACACCTTGTCGATGTGTTCCTGCTGGATGAGCTTTTCGATGCCGATAGTGACAACACCCTTTTCGCCAGCCGAACCATCGTCGGTCATGATGATAACCTCGTCGGAATTCTTGCGAACCTCGTCTTCCAAGATTATCAAGTCTTTGTTGCGACCTGCCAATACGGAGAGCACTCTGTTGCCTGCAGCCTTGAGAGCCTTGATGATAGGGAGCATTGGAGCTACGCCAACACCACCTCCGGCACAGATAACGGTGCCAAACTTCTCGATGTGGGTAGGGTTGCCAAGCGGACCAACAACGTCGGTGATGAAGTCGCCCTCGTTGAGATGGCAGAGCTTGGTTGACGACAATCCCACCTCCTGTACAACGATGGTGATGGTGCCTTTTTCGGTGTCGGCATCAGCAATAGTTAGAGGCATACGTTCGCCATTTTCGCCAACACGCACAATGACAAAGTTGCCAGCTTTGCGGCTCTTTGCTATCAGCGGAGCTTCAATCTCGAAAAGGAATACCTTTTCTGAGAATTGCACTTTCTTGATAATCTTGTTCATTTCAGTTTCTTTGGGTTGTTTAGTATTTGTTTATTGATGTTTCGGTTAAAACAAAAATGTTGAATGCTGAGAGGAAAGTAATCCATCTCTCAACATTCAACATGCAATATACGATTTAATTAAAAGTTATTGTCGTCGAGCATCTCGAAGCCACAATAAGGCACCAAGCACTTAGGCACGCGGATGCCTTCTGGAGTCTGATTGTTTTCGAGGATGGCAGCAACGATACGAGGCAAAGCCAAAGCCGAACCATTCAAGGTGTGGCAAAGTTCGATCTTCTTGTCATCAGCATGACGATAGCGACACTTCAAGCGGTTGGCCTGATAGCTTTCGAAATTAGATACAGAAGAAACCTCGAGCCAACGCTTCTGAGCTGCGCTCCAAACCTCGAAGTCGTAGCAGATAGAAGATGTGAAGCTCATGTCGCCACCGCAGAGACGGAGAATGTGGTAAGGCAACTCCAACTTTTGGAGCAATCCCTCAACGTGAACCAACATTTCCTTCAAGCTCTCGTAAGAGTGCTCAGGCTTGTCGATACGTACAATCTCTACCTTGTCGAACTGGTGAAGACGATTCAAACCACGAACATCCTTGCCATAAGAACCAGCCTCACGACGGAAGCAAGCAGAGTAAGCACAACGCTTGACAGGAAGATCCTTTTCGTCGAGGATTACATCGCGGAAGATATTTGTTACAGGAACCTCGGCAGTAGGGATGAGGTAGAGGTCGTCGAGGTTGGCATGATACATCTGACCTTCCTTGTCAGGAAGCTGACCTGTACCGTAGCCACTTGCCTGGTTGACAACGAATGGAGGCTGAACCTCGAGGTAGCCACTCTTGCGAGCTTCCTCCAAGAAGAAAGCTTCGAGAGCTCTCTGCAAGCGAGCCATCTTGCCAATATAGAATGGGAAACCAGCACCTGTGACCTTAACACCAAGGTCGAAGTCGATGAGGTTGTACTTCTTGCACAAATCCCAATGGCACATAGCATCTTCTGGTAGGTTAGGCATTTCGCCACCTTCTTTTACCACAACGTTGTCAGAGGCATCCTTGCCTTCAGGAACATCGTCGTTAGGAATGTTAGGTATCTGGCAGAGCAACTGTGTCAAGTCGTTTTGAGCTTTCTCCATAATCTCCTCAAAGGCTTTGCATTCAGCTTTGAGGTTTGCAACTTCGTTCTTAGCCTGCTCGGCAGCCTCTTTGTCGCCAGCCTTCATGAGCTGACCAATCTTCTTAGCCAACTGGTTGGCCTGCTGCTTAGTGGCGTCAGACTTCTGTTGTGCGTCACGTCTGATTTTGTCGTATTCCAATACTTTGTCTATGGCCTCGCGAGCACCATTGAAGTGCTTCTTCTCAAGACCCTTGATTACGCGTTCAGTTTCCTCACTGATGAGTTTAAGTGTAAGCATACTTATATTATATTGTTGTATTTATACCCATTAATAATGATATTGCTTGCAAAAATACAAAATCTATCTGAAACAGCAAAATTATTGTGTTTATAATATTAAATATCGTTAGTAAGGACTGGCACATTATATTATAAATAAGGTGTGGGAGTAATGAAGGTTAAGAAAATGCTGCAAAATGACAAAATTTAAGTGTTATTATAACTTTTTGGTTCATTTTCTTGTTTCAATGATAAAAATAATATAAATTTGCAAAATAAACATCAACTAATATAACTAATAATAAAATTAATAACGTTATGAAGAAAGTAATTCTCTCAATAGCACTTGCGATGATGTCGGTAAGTGCTATGTTTGCTCAAAGTGAAGAATTTAAGTATGGTTTGGGTAACAGAATAGGTATAGGCGTTGGTGCTGGTACAGAAGGTATTGGCGTTGACGTTTCAACTTGCTTTAACAAATATTTTGGTGTAAGAGCAGGTTTGAACTTTATGCCAGATATTAATATCAAGACAGATGTTGATATTGAGCCAAATGTAAAGGGGCTTCCACCACTTAGTGGCGATGACGCAACTCTGAATGTGAAGGGCTCTTTGAAGCGCACATCGTTTGATGTGAAGTTTGATTGCTATCCAACAGGTGGTACATTCTTTGTTACTGCGGGTTTCTCTGTAGGTGGCGAAAAGCTTGTTCAGGTTACTGGTCATAGTGATTATATTCAGAACAACTATGCATTGGCTGATAAGTATGGTATTCAGATTGGCGACTACAACATTCCTTTTGATGAGAATGGTGATGTAAACGGTGGATTGAAGGTTAACAATTTCCGTCCTTATCTTGGTCTTGGTTTTGGTCGTTTGATTCCAAAGAACCGTATTGGTTTCCGTTTTGAAATGGGTGTGCAGTTCCATGGCAAACCAAAGGTTTATGCAGATGGAGTAGATGCTGACGATTTGCTCAACCAGCTTGACGAGGAAGCATCTGATGATATTTCCAAGATCATGAATGATTTCAAGGTTTGGCCTGTCATCAAGCTCAGCTTCCGTGGCAGAATATTGTAAGGTTCTACACGTTAAGGGAATAGAAAAATAAGAGTGGAAAGTTTAGGAGTTTTGTCCTTAAACTTTCCACTCTTTTTATGGTTTTATTGTTGTGTAAATCCAAGCATGCTATACTCTTTGCCGTAGATAGATACGGAAGTCATGGATCACCCGATAAACCAGGGGGAAGATTCTTTGATTCTACAAAAAAAAATTATACCTTTGTGCCATGAACAATCAAGGACTATTAGCATTGGCGCAGTTGATTCTGCCATCAGAGATACTTTCAAATTTTGAAGTAGTACGTGTAGAAGAAGAGGACTCCCTTATCCGCATCTATCTTGATGAATCAGTTAAGGCTGAATATAAAGAGAACCCTGAGATTGAATCCAAAGGGTTCTGTGAAGCCGTAACTATACGTGACTTTCCGATTCGCGATAAAGGTGTTGACCTGATTGTCAGAAGACGCAAATGGTATGACAAGCAGAATAACCGATACTTCTCCGACTCTTATGACTTGAAGGCAGAAGGAACCCGCTACTCCAAGGAGTTTGCGGCTTTTTTAAAAGGAGTGTATGGAGACGATTCCTACGACCTCCCGTTCGCTTGACCACTATTATCACATAAACGGGGATACGTTTGAAAAGCAATACAAGGAAGTGCTCAGCGGCTATCGCGAATGGTCCGAACTCTCGCATGCAGAAGACTGGCTTGTCTTTCCCGAAAACATAGGTGAAAGCATCTGCATTGACGAAACGGCTCCAAGCAACGGTGAACTGTACACGATAGTGAGCAACAGATCCTCACGTGGAGGCAAAGGCACTCTCATTGCGATGGTAAAAGGTGTGGCAGCAGATGCCGTCATAGAGGCACTTATGCGCATTGACGAGGACAAGAGGCTGATGGTCAAGGAAATAACAATGGATATGTCAAATTCCATGCGACTTATAGCCAGACGCTGTTTCCCGAATGCAATGCGTACCATAGACCGCTTCCATATACAGAAACTTGCATGTGATGCCTTGCAGGAGATGCGCATCGCACATAGATGGGACGCCATTCAAGCAGACACGGACGCCAGGGAAGAGGCCAAATGTTTGGGTGAAGCATACACTCCAATTGTGCTTGCAAACGGTGACACCCACAAGCAGTTGTTGGCTCGCAGCAGATATCTGCTTTTCAAATCTGCCGACAAATGGACAGAAAGTCAGAGACAAAGAGCTGAGGTGCTCTTTGAAACGTATCCTGATCTTAAAGAAGCATATTCGCTTACGCATTCATTAAGAATGATATTTTCCAAGAATACCGTCAAAGATGTTGCAAGACTCTCGCTTGCACGCTGGTATAACAAAGTGGACGACTCTGGTTTTAAGAGTTTCAATGTTATTGCCGCCACGCTTTACGAGCATTATGATGAAGTCTTGAACTTCTTTGTTAATAGGGCAACTAATGCTTTTGCAGAGTCATTCAATGCTAAAATTAAGGCGTTTAGAGCTGCTTTAAGGGGAGTAACGGATATAAAGTTCTTTCTTTTCAGACTTACAAAGCTATATGCTTAATCCCCCTGGTTTATCGGGTGAGCCGATAAAGGCTCACCCTATAAATCTAAGCTCAGTGGAAAAGTGGCTCATCCGATAAACCAGGGAGAAGACAACTTGTAAACAATAAAAAACGCCCTGCAAAGGCGAAGGCATCATTCAGATAGCCTTCATCTTTGCAGGGCGCGTTTTTGTTTTATGATCTTTTAATCCTCCACCTCAACCTTAGCGTTGGGGAAGTCTTTCTTAAACACATCTTCACTCTTTGTGAGCGTTCCTTCGTAGCTATAGCGCACGTTGTCGTCAGCTTTATCAAGGTCAGAATACTCATAACCTATCGTTACCGTAACCATACGTATCAGTTTGCGCGAGTCAGACACGTTGGTATAAAACTTCTGTTGCCAGTGACCCCTCAACGGCACAAGGGCTATAGCCTCGTTATTGGCCGTAACGTCAAGTGTGCCATCGTCGTTAAACTTTGCTGTGACAACATACTGTTTATGTCCCGTTTTCGTGCGATCCATATTACCTGCATACATATAGCACTCGTCTTTAGAGATGGCATAGAGCTGTTTGCCCGCCACCTCGGTCGAGTAAGACGTGCCCAGCTGCTTGATGGTGCCGTTGCCAGCATACACGCCCGAATACTTGTTTGTAAAGTTCAGATAATACAGCGCCTTGGTGTAGCGCGATGGGCCTACCACTTCGCCCTCTGACGAGGCGATCTTTACGGGCAGCACATACTCGTTATAGATGTTGTGCTGGCGCAGCGTAGCCAGGTCAATATGGCACACCGCCTTTGCGTTAAGGTCGCCCTTAGGAATGGTGTACTGCGGCTTATCAAAGGTATAGCAGCCGGCGGGCAAGAGATCATAGTAAGAGGCTGTTTCGTTTTTAAACTTATCAAAGTTGAAGAGCGACAGTGTGTCGGCATCAACATCCAGCTTTACAATAATATCTTTATCATTGCCCGAGGTGCCATTCACGCCAAAGTAAACAGGCAGGTCAACCGTATTATCGTCGTTGATAGGCATCTCAATGTTTTCTTGCCAGCCATTGTCCATCAGATACGAGTATTTGGTGAACAGCTCTGAGTCGAGTTCATCCTCACACGACACTGTGCAGAGGGCCACCGCAGCCAGCAGTGTGCCCTGGCAGATATGCTTGAAAATATTACGTTTCATATCTTTTATCGTTCAATAAAAATCATTTATTCTAAATAAACATTCCACCGATAGGCTTACCAACCAGGGTTCTGTGTCAGGTTAGTGTTTCGCTTCAGCTCGTCTGTGGTGAAGGGCCACAGATACATTTTCTGTACAAACACCTTAGGCATTGAAGCCACCACCGTGGGACGATAGAACTGCTGCACGCGGCTCTCGTCGTTGCTGATGTTGATGTTGCAGCCCATAAACGGCTGGTTTTCTTCAATCAGTGCATCCTTCCAGCGGCGCAAGTCGTAGTAGCGGAAGCTGTTTTCGCCCACGAACTCAACCTGACGTTCGTGCTTGATGGCTGCACGCATCAGTTCCGGGTCGTTGTAGGTCATGTCGCTAAAGTCGGGCACACCTGCACGCATACGTATCGGTTTCATTGCGGCACGCATCTCGGCAGCATCACGTCTCACGAGCACCGGCTCGTTGTTATATCCATCAATGCTATATTCTTTGCCCGATGTAAGCTCGTTCAGCGCCTCGGCATAGATGCACAGTATCTCGGCATAGCGGAAGGTAGGCTCGGTTTTGTCAATAATGTATCCGCCCGTGGTGTAGGCATCTTCATCGTTCACAAACTTTTTAAAGCCAATGCCCGTCAAGGGGCAGTCTTCTTTAAAGCCCTGTTTGCCATCGTTCAGGTCGCGATAGTAGAAAATCTGCTGGTTGCGATACCCTTTTTCGCTGGCGCTTGAACACTTCCATATCGATCCACAATAAGCTATTGAGGCATAGAAGCGCGGCTCACGATGTGCATATTGCCACGACACGCCCGCAGGCAAGAAGGGTGCACCGCCCTCGTTCAGGGCGCTGGCCGACGTTGTAAATCCGTCTTCGCGATAGTAGCCACTCTGCTTAGCCTCGGTCACCGTTTGTCCGTTATCCATCAGGTAGGCATCAACCTGTTTCTGCGAGACACCTATCGAGTTGTTACCGCTCAGTGTGCGCGGCATGCTCTCCTTCACCCAGTATTTAGTTTGGTTACCACCATTCTTGGTACGTGTGAAGATAAGTTCTGGGTTCTTCGAGCCCTGAATAGTGCCATCAAAAATCGACTTATACGAGAGATAGGGGTCAACATCAGCCCATCCGTCGGGGAATTTCTTGTCAGAGTATTCGGCATTGTAGGGTGGGCGCTCATAGTCGGGCGTCGTGGGGTTGGGCTCAATGGTGTATAGGCTATACATACCAAGGTTCATTACCTCCTTAGCGGCGGCAGCGGCCTTGGCCCATTTAGCCTCATCATACTCTTGCGGAACCAGCTGTCTTCCCTGCTTATCTTTCACGTTGAAGAGGTCTTTGTTGCCATTCATCAGCGGGCTGGCAGCCCACAGTAACAGTCGTGCACGCAAGGCCAGGGCGGCACCACGTGTGGGATGTCCCATGTTGTTCACGGTGCGACGCAGGGGCAGCGAGCGAGCCGCAATCTTCAGGTCGTTGTCAAGAAAGTTTACAGTCTCGTCGATGGGCACGCGGGGCAGCGACAGTTCTTCGTACGAGAGGCTCACGTCCATACCCTCTTCGGGTACCAAGGGCACAGGTCCAAAGTGGCGCAACAGAGCCCAGTAAGCATACGCTCTTACAAAGCGCATCTGTCCCTTCATATCTTCTTTCTCGCTGCTGGTCAGTTCTGGGCAGCGATCTACGTTATTAATCAGTGTGCTGGCCTTACGTATACACTCATAGCCTTTATACAGCAGTTCTTTGCTACGGTCGTTGTTGGTCGAGGCCGAGTAGTTGCCGTTTTGCAGGTCGTGGCCATCATATTTTACAATATCGTCGCTAAGGAAGCGTGTGATGCCGTCTGATTCGGCCAACTGGTCGATAGGCTCAAAGGCATTCGCCAACCATCCCTCCACATACAGGCGTTTTGAAAAGGCCGAGTCGAGTGTCATCTGGTCGTAGAAGTATTTATCTACGTCGAGATAATCAGAGCAAGAGGTGAAGGCCATTCCTGCCATGAGGACGGGCATTATTAATATTGATATTTTTTTCATATCGTCATTTTTTATTATTAGATACTGAAGTTGACATAGAACGAGAAGGTGCGGCTAATGGGGTAAGCATTGCCCGACTCGTTGTTGCCCTCGGGATCCCACCATTTGAATGGGCTCCAGGTGAAGAGGTTTTCGCCCACAAAGCCCAGTCGCATGCTCTGCATATGTATATGTTGCAGCATCTTGCGGGGCAGGTCGTAGGTTATCTCCAGGTTCTTGAAGCGCAGGTAGCGTCCGTTCTTCAGCCAGAAGGTGCTTTGTCGGTTATTGTTACTATTGTTAGTGTAGGTCAGTCGGGGCCACAGGGCGTTGGGGTTTTCAGTATCCGTGGTGCCCGATATTTCGGCCGGTATCCAGCGGTCTTCTACCACCATGCGCTGCAAGATGTTGCCTGTAGCGCCATCGTGGAAGGCGTGTGGGCCGTTACCACCTACAAAGAAGTCGCGTTTGCCAGCACCCTGGAACAGCATGTTCAGGCCCCATCCGCGCCATGATGCGCTCAGGCCAAAGCCATACATAATGCCCGGTGTGTTCTTATAGCCTATTGGCACAATATCGTCTTCAGTAATTACGCCATCACCGTTTACATCTTTATACTTGATGTCGCCAGGCATGATGGGGAAGTTGGCCAAATTGTCTTGCGAGGGGCTTTGGTCAATGTCGGCCTGATCTTTAAACAAGCCCAAGGCAATGAGGCCACGTGTTTGTCCCTGACGGAAGCCACGGCTCATGCGATACCACAGTTCGTTAGCAGCCTCATCCATATTCAGCACCTCAGTGTTTTGATAGGTAAGGTTAGCACGCAGTGTGAAGTTTACCTCGCCAAAGCGTTTGTTGAAAGCAATGTTTCCGTCAACACCATACGACTCCATGGCGCCCACGTTAGCCATAGGAGTTTGGTCGGCCAAACCTGTTGAAAGCGGCATGTTGTTACGCTTCATAAAGATGTCGGTACGCTTGTCGTGGAAATAGTCGATGGTACCGGTAAAGAGACCGTGGAAGAGGTCCCAGTCGATACCCAAGTCCCACTTAGTAGCCACCTCCCATGTAAGGTTAGGTGTGCCCACGGTGGTCATACGGTAGCCGTTAACGTGGTTTGAGCCAAACTGTCCCCAGTTGTAGGAACTGCCTTCGTCCGGCCTTTCAGTAATGAGCGAGATGTATGGGAAGCGCTGTCCGGCGAGCTTATCGTTACCCACACGTCCCCACGAGCCACGTATCTTGAAGAAGCTGAGCCATGGTGCCAGTTTCTGCACAAAGGGTTCTTCGCTGGCCACCCATCCTGCCGAGAAGGCGGGGAAGAAGCCAAACTGCTTGCCTTTTTCAAAGTTTTCAGAGCCAGTATAACCAAAGTTAAACTCGGTAAGATAGCGGTTCTTATAGCCGTAACGCACCTGGCCCGAGTAAGCCAAATTGCGCTTAGGTATCGACTCAAGGATGTTGCTGCCCAGGTTTGTGTCAGAGTTTTCCTCTTGGTACACCATGAGCAGGCCGTTTATCTGATGTTTTTGTGCGAATAGGCGTTCATACTCGAGCTTAGCTTGCAGATAGTAGCGACGTGTGCCCGATGTTTCAGAGGCTTGCGTCATAGCCTGAATGGTTTGCTCGCGCTTCAAGATAAGGTTGCCGTAGGCGTCGCGATAGTTTTGTGCGCTCCACAGTTCGGGCGACTTGCTACGGGTGATGGTGTTCGAGTTCCAAGTATCGAAGGCAAACGAGCCGCTGAAGCTCAAGCCCTTAGTGATGAAGTCGAGTTTCTGGTCAAGGGTTACGTTAGTCTCCATCTTGTTCTGCCAGATGGTTTTGTAACCTGTTTGTGTGAGCAAAAACTCGGGGGTTTTCTTTCCGTTTACGATGGGCCACTGGCCAGTGCTCCACTTGCGGGGAGTAGACAGCGGTGTATATTGCGAGAAGGCGTTCCAGATGTCGGCCGTTGTTGAGCCGGGCTGTGTGCGGTTAATAAGATAGCCACCAATGCCTACAGAAAGGTTTGTGGTGGGGGTTATCGTCATTACCGAGTTGGCACGATAGTTATAACGCTCGTAGGTAGAGTTGGTGTTATACTTGTTTTCCTTGCTATGCGACTTGTATATACCATCTTCTTTATAATAAGCACCACTTACATAGTAGGTGGCGGCATCGCTACCACCAGTAAAGCTAAGCTGTGCGCGATACTGCGAGGCGCCATCTTTCAGCATCAGGTCTTGCCAGTCGACATTAGGATAGAGGTCGGGGTCAAGTCCGTTCTGAATAATGGCGAGCTGCTCGTCGGTATACAGTGGCGACTGATAACGGGCCAAGCGAGCCTCGTTAGCCAGGCGAGCATAGTCGTAGGCGTTAGCATAGTCGGGCAGTTTACCCGTGGCGTTATAGCCATAGTGTATCTTACCGTTTATCCGCACCTTTCCTTTCGAACCCTTCTTAGTGGTAATGATAACCACACCGTTAGCACCACGCTGGCCGTAGATGGCGGTGGCCGATGCGTCTTTCAACACTGAGAACGACTCGATATCTTCAACCGGTATCTCGTTTAGGCTACGCTCTACGCCATCAACCAGCACCAGGGCGCTGGCATTGGCACCAAAGGTGCTGATACCACGTATCCAGAATTCGCTCTTGTTCTCGCCCGGTTCGCCCGACATCTGCTGGGTAATGATGCCCGGCACCACGCCACCCAGCGCGTTGCTCAGGTTGCCTGTGGGGGCGTTCAGATGTTTGGTCTCAACGGTGGTAAAGGCACCAGTAAGGGTTTTCTTCTTCTGCGAGCCGCTGGCTGTTACCACCACCTCGTCTACCTTCTGGCTTTCTTCCTCCATCTTTACACTCACGTTGTTGGGGTCTTTAATGTTCACCACGGGCAGGTCGAGGGTTTTAAAGCCTATGTATGTTATTTGCAGCACATCATATTTGTTGGCCTTAATTTTAAACTGTCCGTCAATGTCGGTGGTCGAACCCAGTCCAGGGTTGTTCTTTACCACTACCACAGCACCCGTCACAGGGTCGCCATAGGGGTCTTGCACCACACCTTTTATATGTATTGCTGCATTTTGTGCCATAACGGCTATGTGCACGAGGCACAGCAGCATGAGTATAAGCAGTTTCTTCATAACTCGTTTGTGTGTATTTTGTTAGGTTTTAAATGTCACTCAACCACCACCTTGCGAATAACTTGGTTCTCGCGGTCGGCCACAATGATGCTTTGGTCGCTCAAGATGGTGAGGCCTTCGGGCTGGTTAAATTTGGCCACGTCGGGCAATCCATCTTTATAACCGCTTTGTTTCGGTGTACCAGCATAGAGCGACACCGTGCCGTCGGGTGTAATTTTGCGTATACAGTGGTTGTTTTTGTCGGCAATATATAGGTTTCCGTCTTCGTCAAACGCGCCAGCGCTGGGCGTGTCAAACTGTGCTGCGGTGCCCATACCGTTCTGATAGCCAGCCTTGTCCCACTGTCCGGCCCACAACTCATCGGTTTTACCCAGCGTGCGGGTGGCGGCATCGTAGGCGGTGCGGTATATGCAGTGGCGGTTCTTAATAATTTCGTACAGATACTTGCCATCGGGGCTGAACACCAACTTCAGTTCGGTGCCCGACTTGTTACCTACACGTTTCAGTCTCTGCCAAGCCTTGTCAAGGTCGGTGTTGGGCACATAGCGATACAGGTAACCGTCTGACTGGTTGTTGAAGATAATGTCGCCCGTGGTGGGATGCACGGCAATGCCGGTGCACTTGGGGTTGTCCATACGCACCAAGGCGCGGGTGTCCATAAAGCCACCAGCACGTGTAATGGCTACGAGGCCCACCTTCGAGGTACAGTTGTCCGGGTTATACAGGTGCACCATATACATGGTGTCTTGTGCGGCGTTGAAGGCGGCAGCCGTGGGCGACTGGAAGGGGCCAGCGTTATTCTGTATCAGTGTTTCAACATTGCCCTCATACAGGCGGCGCAGGGCACCATCTTTGTTGGTACCACGGCCTTCGTCCATCTCAAAAATGGCACCGTCTTTGTCGCTCAGCAATGCCCAAGGTCTACGGAAGGTGGCCTGAGTATACTCGCCATCGGAACGTTCGGCCTTACCGTTTTGTCCAGCCACGGTCGACACGTTGCGCTTGAAAAAATAGCGGAAGGGTGTGTCGCCCGTCAGCTCTTGAGCCTGGTCGCCCTTGCCCACAAACACTTTTACCAAACCATTGTCGGCACGAGCGGGCACAATGGCGTAAATGTGGTCGTTGTTAACACCCACTATGTTGGCACGCTTGCCGTTAACGGTTACACGCAGATAGGCGGTGTCGGTGCCCAGGTTTTCGCCTTTAATAACGAGCTGGGTGCCCACACCACCACTGTCGGGTGCGAAGGATAAAAACTTTGAAGCCTTGCTCAGATCGGGCGGGCTTACCACACGACGCTCTTCGGCAATGTCGTTATCGGCACACCCCACTAAGAAGGTGCCCACCATAATCGACATGACAGTGGCCTGAGCCATGCGCAATAGCAGCGATGGCCGTACACTAAGTTTACTTACCTTTGTCATTGATGTTTTTTAAGTTTTGTTATTAAATAATATAAAGTATGATTGTGCACCGCTCGGCAAGGCGTGCTACATATATATATATTAACAACCCATTTTACTATTTTTTAACCCTTTATATCGAAAAAAAATAGGTAACGAGCAAACAGGGCCACATGCGTCTTGCATAAATACCCCAGTTCGGGATAAGAAATAGTTACAGAATTATTTTGTATTATAGACAAGTTTTGCAAACATTTTGATGCAGAAAATGCAGGAAATTTGCTGGAAGACATTAGTAAAGTGATGAACATATTGTCTTGTAAATGAGATGATTTGTATGCAAGTTGATGTGCGTCTTTTCTGCTTTAACCCTAATCAGTCATACTGGCTTGTGTTTTGATTTTTTATAAGAACGGATTTTATTCCACCTAATATAATGTGAAAAAAGAAAGATGGAGTAAAATAATAAATTATTTGACAAATATTGTTGCGCTTTAACAATTATTCTCTAACTTTGTCATGCAATTAAGGGATTCTGATGGTTTATATGTGGCACCAGGACTGTGAGAATCCCATTTTGCCATAGCCTGTGAAGGTTTCGTCTATTATATGAATAGACAAAGGATAGACAGAACGTGGTGCCACAGGAACTAATAAATTACATTATGAGAAAGTATTTACTGCTTTTACTCGTTTTGGCGCTCTCCTTTACTACGGCATTTGCCGCCGATGAGAACACAATCATCATCAAGACGTCAAAACCAGTAGGAACTACCGTGACCCTCGATGCCTACACAGCCTCTAAAGACGAGGCGTTCACCGTGGACTGGGGAGACGGAGAAGAGAAAACCTACAACTTAGACCCTAATGGTTGGGGTTATTCCCGCCGCATCAACACCGAAATCAAGGGCGGTACTATCACCATCAAGGGAAAGTTGGTGTATTTTGACCTTACCGAGGCTGGAATCACATCCGTCGCCTTTCACGGACAGACAGCCCTGAAGGAAATCGACCTGGAGAAAAACGAAATAGCCACATTCAAACAAGACGGAAGAATGCCGGTGCTGGAGAAACTCGACCTCAAGGGCAACAAACTGACGACATTCTCAGGTAAGGGCATGACATCGCTGAATAAGCTCAACCTGCAGGGCAACCAACTCGACAGCTATGAGTTTGACATCACCGACGCTTCGGCAACGCTCACCGAACTCAACGTGAGCGACAACGGAGACAAGTTCATCAACCTGAACCTCATGTCGTTCACGGCGCTGGAGTATTTCTATTGCGATGACAACCCGGAATTCACCACGGCCGTATTCGCCGACAACAACGAGAAAATAGAGAAGATCAGCATGAACAACTGCCACGTGATGCACTTCTATTCGCGCTCGTTCCCTAACCTATCTTCGCTGAATCTCTCGAACAATGCTCTGTTCGAACTGGAAGAGGGCAACTATCCTAAGCTCAGCACTCTTTCCATCGACCACAACTACCTCACGACGCTCGACGTGACCAGGTTCCCGAAGCTCTATAATCTCTCTTGCGGAAATAATAATATAACGCTGCTCAACGTGGGAAGCAACCCCGAACTTAACTCGCTCAACTGCGACAGCCTCGACATAACGAAGCTCGACCTCTCGAACAACAAAGACCTTGCTTACCTCTCTGTGAACGGAACAAAGCTGACGCAACTCGACATCAGGGGAAAGAAATCCATCACCAGGCTCAACATCAGCAACACGGCGATAAGATACATAGACCTGGAAGACCAGTACAGTCTGCGCGAATTCCGTGCACGCAATACGCAATGTGAGTTCTTCTATTTCAACTACATCAGTTCTTGGGGCCGTTTCAACCATGTTGACATCCGCGACAACAAGAAGATGACCGGAAATTCCATGAATTTCACGCTTCGCACCATACCGAAGGCATATTCTGCATACACCAATGCCCTGCTTATCGCCGGATCAAACGGCGAGACGGCTGACACGGAATACGCCACATCACAGGACATGCAGTGGAAGTGTGACGTGAAGGGTGACGGTACGGCAAAGAACGAAGCCGTGAAGGTCACCGTAGACGGCACCGACACCGGCGAGAGAGTATCTGGCAAGGGCGAGTTCGGAGGAATTACATCTGAGCAGGAATACGACTTCACGAAATACTCCACCACGGGCGGTACGTTCACCGTATCACAGTGGACAGGAGCATATTTCCAGCAGCTTGCCGATGTGACAACGAGCGCCAAGGCTGGCGTGGCAATCCATATCACCCCGACTCCTGCCGAGGGTTACGTATACGACGGCGTGATCGTGAACGGCGAAAAGATAAAGGAGGAATGGTTCGTTGTGAATGGCGAGGCTACAATTAAGCCAGTGTTCCGCAAAGCAGACCGCAAGATTAGCTTTACAGCTCCTGCAGGACAGACTCTGTCGTTCGCAGTGGCTGTGCAGAAAGGAGCAGACAAGAAGGTGCAGGTAGACTGGGGTAGCGGTGCGAAGACTGAATACGACGTATCCGACACCAAGTACACCCGTCTGGACGGAACAGCAGAAACAGTAGCTGAAAGCGGAGCAACCGAGTCAACAGTGACCATCTACGGCGACGTTGATGCCCTCAACCTTGAGAGCTATGGCGAATACGGAGAGATGATAGGCGTATGGAACAACAAAGTTTCAAGCATCGACCTTACGAACAACGACCTGCTCATAGCGCTGAATCTCTACATGAACCCGATCAAGGCCCTCAACGTGACCAACCAAACAGGTCTTCAGGAGCTTGACTGCTCATATTGCGAGCTGACGGAACTCGATGTAACAAAGAATACGGAGCTCCGCTCACTCCAGTGCTTCGGCAACGAACTTACCACGCTCGATCTCTCTAAACTTCCTGAGCTGCTTGAGATGAATGCCCGTGTGAACAAGTTGACAAGCATTGATTTCACAAACAATCCAAAGCTTCAGCTTGTGAACGTGACGAACAACGAACTGAGTGCCATAGATGTGACAAACCTCACCGACCTTGTCAGCTTTGAAGTTGCTGGCAACAAGCTGACAACCCTCGATGTTTCTAAGAACGCTAAGCTACAGGTTCTTGATGTGGGCAATAACAAGCTCACCGACCTGAATCTCGACAACAATACGGCATTACGCTCGCTATCATTCAACGACAACTCTATCCAGATCCTTGATTTGAGCAAGCTGACAAAACTGTACAAGATCAACTGTGGAGGAAACAACATGACGGCGTGTGACCTCAACCAGTTCTACAAGGATCTGCCACAGTATCCTGAACTCACAAAGGATGAGCAGGAAGCCTTGAAGGGAGCATCTCTGACAATCCTCACCGGTACGGAGGAAACTCCAAACGATGCTGCCGGATCAGACACCTCTATCGCCATGGAAAAGGGCTGGACGACAAGTATGGTAGGAAACGGCTCCGGCTGCGATTTAACATGGATATACATCGGCAAGACTGAGAATGGAACTATTGCGTTGAAGGATGCTGAGGGTAATGATATCCACTCTGGCGACAAGGTGAAGCGCAACTCGCCTATCTCTCTCATAGCTACTCCAGACAATGGTTATGTCCTTGATAAGGTCTTGGTGAATGGTAAAGCCGTGAAGGGCACAGAGTTCAAGATTTCGCGCATCTCAACCGTAACGGCAACATTTGGTCTTGTTTCTGCAATAGATGCTGCCGCTATCAATGATGCACGTGTAACCACAGCAAGTGGCTCTATTATCGTTTATCTGCCAGATGGAGTTCTCGCCGAGGTATTCTCTCTTGATGGAACGAGAATATGTAGCCTGGCTGCCGGAACATCAATTATCCCAGTCGCCGGCGGCACATATATCGTGCGCACAAAGAATGGTGCTGACTTAAAGACAATGAAGGTAAGCGTGAAGTAACTCCGCACTTATTAATACACAAAAGAACTCTCGTAGCTTATTTATGGCTGCGAGAGTTTTTTGTTTTTTTGATTAACAATATCTGTCTTCACATGCAACTAATCGCTATTTTATCCCGAACTGGGGTAGCACATAAAAAGGACATTTAAAGGTAAAAAAGTAAAAAGGTAAAAAAGGGCTGACGCCGCATTAAGGGAAGCCCCTTTGGCGTGTCAAAGAGGCTTGATGGTCATCGTACCCCGACCGAGGTACGCATGTACCCC
>OQVL01000260.1_pt1 | contig 25286 bp, 15 predicted proteins | sample 1691501 | NCBI WGS metagenome assembly OQVL01 (sample SAMN03418253, study PRJEB22391) | human gut metagenome | biome: human-gut; feature: organic feature; material: feces | host: Homo sapiens | place: Tanzania | collected 2013-01 | reverse complement strand
TGCCCTTCACGATAATACCGCCAATCTCCTCCAGAGGAACGAAATCGGCAAATTCTAATCCGTAGCCGAAAGTACCCGATGCAGTCATCACAGGGTTCTTCAACTTCAAATCCTTTATCTTTACACTTAAATCAGCCATAATCTTCTGTTTTACTTAAAAATGTTTTTACAAACAAAGACAAGAGAATTCTTCGTTCTTCACTTTTCGTTCTTCACTTCCAAACGAATTCTTCACTCTTCGTTTTTCACTATTCCCTTTTCAAAGCGCCAGCCTTTTTTTACCTTTTTACCTTTTTACTTTTTTACTTTTATTTAACGCAGTTCTTCCTCAAGAAATCCTCAAACTCGTTGCGGTAGCCGTTGAAGACGTTGATATCGACCTTGGGGGTGATGCCACCGACGCGGCCGTCGGGACAAAGCTGCCAGTAGACAAGGTGTACGTCGGGCTTGTATTCGCCGTAACGGGCAATCCAGATGTTATAGTTTTTCTTCAGGTCAGGGGCGTAAGAGAGGTAACGGTTCACGAACATCTGACTGATGTAGAGCACCGGTCTGGTGCCTGTGCGACGCTCCACAGCCTGCATCCATGCCCTTACCATGCGGAACATGGCGGCGGGCCCTCCCATCATCTTCACCTGCTTTGGCGTTGGTTCAAGATCGAGCACAGGGGGCAGGTCGCCACGGTTGAAACGCGAGTGGCGCAAGAAGAAGTCGGCTTGTACCGTGCCCGACGACTTGGGCGAGAAGAAATGGTATGCTCCCACAGGTATGCCGTGGCGACGGGCGGCGGCATAGTCGGCAGCATAATAGCGGTTTCGTATCGTCCTGCCCTCCGTCGATTTTATATACATGAACGACACGGGGTAGTCTACTTTTCCTTGAACCGTCTTCTTGCTGATTGTGCCGAGATGCGTTATGCGCAGACGGTCCCAACGGATGGGGTAGTGGCGGCGTCCCACGTCGTGCTGGAAGCGCGATATGTCGATGCCATAGATGCGGTCGGCTGTGTAGTGGAGGCGCTCGCCGAGGTAACGGTCGGCTTTCCATTCGCCCACACGGATATGCTTCTTTGGTGTCAGGGCGAACCCCCATCCTGTGCGCTTGCCCTTACGCCACTGTCCGGCGTAGAAGGCGCCTGTGCTGTCGCGTTGTGAGCCGTAGCCTTCGGCCATGAGCTGTCGGTTGAAATAGCCGCTGTAGACGGTGCGGGTGCTGTCGGTGCGTACGCCCTGCGCCAAGGTGTCGGCACGCCATGTGCCCACAATGCGTGTGCCTGTGCTGTCGGTCACCGTGCCTTTTCCTGCCCTTATGCCGTGGTTCCACTGTCCCTCGTAGAGCGTACTGTCGCCCTTGGTGAGCTGTCCGTAGCCGTGAGGCCGTCCCTGCGCGTCGGTGCAGCCGGCATAGACGGTGCCGTCCTTCAAGGTCTTCGTGCCGCCGTCGGTCTGTATCCTGGAGCAAGAGGCAAGGGCGGTCAGCAGCAGAGCTGCAACAAACAAATAAGACGTTTTCATTGCCATCCTCCTTTCATCATTAGCAAGGACACGTTGCCGCGTCCTTCAACGTTTTGTCCCTCGGCAATGCCGGCAAACAGTCCGCGTGGGGTGAACAGCGGGCATCCGTCGGTCACGAGCACACGCGGGAAGTTGTGGCGTGCTCTCTTGCGGCGCCCGTTGATGAGTTGTGGCTTGGCAGCGGCTGACGCCATCTGCTCTATGCCTATGCCACCGAAGCCCACGGCTATGAGGCGGTGGTTGGTGGTGTTCCACGGCAGCAGATATTGCGCCTTAACACCATCGGGCGTGGTCTCGTCGAGCGTCTGCAAGAGAGCCATACGTTGGCGCTTGTCGGTGTTCACCAGACGACATTGCGCCGTGGCGTTCTTGCCCTCGCCGTTGCGATAGTGTACGGTGAAGGTCGTCTTGTGCCTGAGCCCTAAGGGCAGGGCGGTGTTGGCGAGCAAGCTGTCAATGGCTGCCTTGGTTTGCTCAAGCTCCTTTACCTTAGCTTTCACCTTGGTGGCGACAGCGGCAATCTGCTGGTAGCCCATGTCTTGCACGCCATGCACGCGAAGGTAGTATTGCAACTCCGAGTCTTCCGAATGTGCCCATTGCAACGAGTCGTTGATGTCGCGTTGCGCCTTCTCCAAAAGACCACGCACCTGTTGGCTCGTCCAGCTCGGCTTCACGATGTTTGCTTGTGTGACATGTGGCAGCACCGTCACCACACGTCCCCGGCATGACGGCACGGCAGGCCAACGGTTCATCCAGCAGCCGCCAGCAAGGGTTACGCTCTCTGCATCGCGTTGCGAGGCTGAGATGTTGTGAAGAGTGGTGTCGCTGTCGGCTGTTGCTAACCACAGCTGTGCCTTGCTGCCGGCTGTTATCTCCCAACAGGAGCGCCGTTCAACCACCACCGCGCTCTGCCTCATCTCGTCGCCCGACGACGGCAGCACCCTCATGGCAGCCCCTGCCACGATGGCTACAACGACGACCGTCACCACAAGACCTTTCTTGTGGCGACGCAAAAAAGAAAAACACTTATTCATCTTTTTCGCTATTTTTGTTCAACGCTATTTTTGTTCAACGCTATTCCTAAAAAAATGTATGCTTTCTACAAACGCGAAATTACAAATAATTTTCAGCAATGAGCAAAAAAGACGGCTTTTTTTTATATATTGAATTTCTGCAGAGATTAATAATTACATCGCGCTTTGCGCTCGTTGCTTTTTAAACATTAATTTCCATTAATTGAACATTCTTGCGCTCCGTGGGTGCTCAGGCGCTTCGCGGAGTATGAAACATTAATTCTTCTCCGCGCGAAGCGCGTATTAATGATAATTAATGGGCCATTAATGGAAATTAATGTTTAAAAAAATGCGCGAAGCGCAAAAAAAATATTGTTCTTTTATACACATGGTTAGCTGCTATCTAAGCTTGTAACTATCTGATGGAACACTTGCTGTTCATTTGTGAAAGTTTCGTTATTATCAAAAATCAGAGGGTCATGCTGTTGGGGTTAAGGCTTGCTGACGCCTCACCCCTTTATTCCTCTCCGATGATATAATCGATGGCATCGATAAGAATCTTGTCCTTGTCTTGCTCCTCTTTTGTGAGGTCGTCGAAGGGCACGATGTCGGCATGTAGGAACCGCTTCTTGTCGGTCTGTGGGGCGGGCGCGAAGCCCATGATAAGCTCCGACATCATCCAGCGGCGGTGCTCAGCCTCATAGATGGGTCGGCGGTCGCCGTTGAGGTCGAAGCACTGTCGGCGCAGGGGCATGGCGTTGGCACAGAAGATACTCGAGTATTTGTCGGCCTCGCTGATGGTGAACCATGCCTCCTCTGCCGATGCCAGTTTCTTCTCGGCATAAGCACAATGGTAGATGTAGTTGACGCGCTGTCCGCGCAGCGAGCGGCGTGCGAAGAGCGGGTCGTCGATGGTGCCGTCTGTCTGTCCGAAGATCTCGATCTGTCCGAACATGCCGGTGGCGTTGGCCCTGTCGATGAGCTTGTTTTCATGCGTCATGCTCACCGCCACCTTTGCCAGCGGGTAGACCTTACGCGGCAGGTGGAGCACAGCGTTCACCGCGCGGTCGGCATTGTCGTGACACACAATGATGCGCGTTGCCTTGTCTGTCTGTTCCTCCATGATGCGTCGTGCCAGAGGTGCGTGCTCGTCGGCATCGACAAACTGCCACTCCACGTCGATGAAGTCGTCGCCTTGAGGTAGCGAGTCGGTCACCGTGCCGTCGTTGCTGACGAAGGAGGTGTGGGAGAGGGCGAAGAGAGCTGGCCGTGATGCCATGAGGTGGTCGCGCCATTGCTCCATGTCTTTGGCAATGAACGTTATGCGTGTGCGCGTGCCGCGCTCTGTGTAGTTGGCATAATGGCAGATGTGTGCTGCTGTGTAAGCCACGGCTTGAGCCATGGGTCCTGTGCCGATGATTATGAAATGGGCCTTGCTGCTGTCGCCTTGCTTTATGACGGGTGTGAAGGCGCGGTTGGTATCGACGAGCAACTGCTCCGCCATATACTCGTAGTCGTTTATGGTGTCGACAAGCAGCAGTCGGCCCATCGGCTTCGTCTTAAGATATTGGAACACCTCGGTAGAGGCATAGTCGCGTAAGGTCAGGAAGCAGCGAATGTTGTGATTTGCCTGTTGCGATGCCTCCGTGAGGATGTCGAGACATTGCAGGCTGCGGTTGTCGTGGTCGCTCTCGTTTTCCTCACCTATTATATATATTGCTTTTGCGTGGTCCGGTCGTGCTGACAGCACGTCGGCTTCGGTGTCGCGCCGTCCCTTGTAGAAGATGAACGTCAGGTCGTCGCTCAGCTCAGGCTTCTCCGTTGCCATGACCACCGCCGTGTCGCCCTGTTCGTTTATCGCTCTCACGATAGCTTCCAGTCGGCGGTCGGCACCGAACACGAGCACATGGTTCCGCAGTTTGTAGCGTCGCTCACCGTTTTGTGCCGCCTCGCGTATGTTTTCGAAGAGGTTGGAGAACACGCTCACGAGCAGAGCGGAGAAGAGGAAGATGCTCAGCAGGGCGATGATGAGGCGGAAGAAGTCGTGATGTCCCGTAACGCCGCCGAAGCAGCCAGGGTCGAGGAAGATCGCCACCACCGTCTGCCATTTTACCTCGGCATCGTCATAAACAAAATAGGCCATTATGAGAGCCACGCCAAGACACAGGGCCGACACGCCCATGAGCCACACCAGCTGCATGCCGTTGCTTTTTGCCAACAGTTGGTCTATCTTACGTTTTATTGTCATGATGCAAATGTTTTTGTGGATAATTGGTTTTTGTGCAAAAATAAGCAATAGATTTGGCATTTGCAACATTTATGCGGTCGTTCTTCACATTTACATCATGCATTCTTCATTTTTCACATCATACGTTCTTCTTTTTTTCATCAAGCCTAAGCTCTCTCACGGCCAATAATTGCGGTCGAGCACCTGGTTCCCGTTGTTCAAAGAGGTGGTGTCGACCTTTGTCGTGTTTGGTCTTAAGGTGTTGTGTGTAGCAGCATCGCTGCGGTTGAAGAGCGTTGAGCCGATGAACAACAGCAACACAACGGCGGCAACAGACAGCAACGCCGTCAGGAGGCGCCATGGCAGACGCGCCACCGACAAGAGCGCCCGCACCTGAGAGATGTTTGACGGGCGGCTGTCGACGTCGGCACAGGCACAATCGGCTGCTATGCATGCCAGCGTGCGGCTGTGTGTGGCGTTGGCCATGTCCTCGATCACCTTTCCTAACGAATAGATGTCTGAGCGGGCATCGGCCTTGCCTTCGTTCTTGAGCTGTTCAGGCGCAATGTATCCCCGTGTGCCGGCTGGCGCTTTGAGCACACAGAACGCGTCGCTGTCGGAGAGACTGAAGTCGATGAGCCTCACGTCCTTGCCTTTGTGTGTGATCATGATGTTGGCGGGCTTTAGGTCGCGGTGTATAATCTGCTTGTCGTGCATATACTCTAACGCGTCGAGCAGCTGGTTCACAATCTTTATTGCCAGTTTGGCGGACAGAGCACCGCGCTTGATGAGCGTGTACAAGGTGTCGCCATCGACATAGTCCATGACGATGGTGTCGCCCAACCCCTTGACCTGCTCCATGCCTATGGTGCGGCAGATGAGAGGGTGGTCGAGCTGCAGACCGATCTCAAACTCCTTCTGCAGCGCTTGGCGGTAGATGGGGGTGAGAGCATAATCGGTCTTCAGACATTTCAGCATGAAGCGTTTGCCGTAGCGTATGGCTGTGAACAGACGTGCCGGTCCCGAATTGGAGACATAACACTCTTGCAGGTTGCTGAACCCGTTGTCCATGCAAGCTGCTGCCGATGTCATCTCGCTACTTATGTCTTTGATGAATCCCGAAGAAGGGTTGTCTGATTCGTTCATAATGTTGCTGTTTTGTTTTTAGGCAATGCTCAAAAGATTTTCGGTAATGTATAAAAATGCTGTTTCTGCCAATGCTTAAATGCCGCTTCTGCCAATGCTCAAATGCCGCTTTAGCCAATGCTCAAACGTAGAGTTTTCTCACAATGGTCAGTCCGCCGTTGCGGCCTGCCACGAAGGGCGGTGTGCGCTCCCCGTCGCGTTCAATGTAGGCGAGGTAAAGCGGTTGCCCGTGTATGAAGCAGCCTGTTGTGAACATGTCGTCAACCTTCACCTTGCTGTTCTGCGTCTCTATGACGCGGTAGATGCTGTTGCCGTTGTAGACAAGGCGCAGCAGGCGGTTTGGTGCCCATCCTATCTCTACAACGTCGCCTGTTGTCAGGTCGTTGCTCACCAGCTGGTTGGCATCGAAGAAAGACGAGTTGTAACGTGTGCTCTTCTTCAGCCATGCCACGAACGAGGCATAGTCTTTATGTCCCAAGTAGGAAGCGAGGGCGTTGAGCGTCACGACGCGTGGCTTATGACTGTCGCCCACATATCCATAAAGGCGTTTGAGTGTTGATGACGACACGTTGATGTCGTTCTTGCGCTGCAGGAAGAGCGAGAACTCGTCGAAGTCGGTCGTTGTCGACAACTTCTTTCCATATTTTTCTTCTATGAGCTTTTTCAGCTCCTCAATCTCCGGTGTGTTCATAAATTGTTAGATTCCAAGCCGCTGGGGTGTGAAACTTTTGTTAAAACTTAACTTTTTGCAAAAGTAAGAAAAAATTATTATTAAAGCAAGTTCATAATGGTTCATAAATGAAAATAAAAAAACTCCCCGCTTTGAAGATATAGCTCTTTGTTGTAACGAAAAGCTCCTTGTCATAAAAAAGCTCCCCGCACCGTGCCTTGTGGGCAGGTGCGAGGAGCTTGTGTGTTTATGCTGATTTTGAAATCTACAAATCAGAGTCGTAGTCAGCAAGTGTCTGGCTTAGTCCTCGTTGTGACGCTGCTCACCGCGGGGACGACGGTCGCCACGGGGACGGCGCTCACCACGGTCGCCGCGCTCACCGCGCTCGCCACGGGGACGGCGCTCGCGCTCAACGTAACCCTCGGGCTTCTCAAGAAGCACGCGGTGTGAGAGCTTATACTTGCCTGTCTTCGGGTCAATCTCCATGAGCTTAACCTTGATCTTGTCGCCTTCCTTGATGCCGGCTTCCTCTACAGTCTCCAGACGCTTCCAGTCGATCTCAGAGATGTGGAGCAGACCGTCCTTGCCAGGCATGATCTCTACGAAGCAGCCGTAAGGCATGATTGAGCGAACGGTACCCTCGTACACCTCGCCCACCTCGGGAATGGCAACGATAGCCTTGATCTTGCCAAGGGCAGCGTCGATGGCGTCCTTGTTGGGAGCTGATACCTGCACCTTGCCCACGCCGTCGGTTTCGTCGATGGTGATGGTAGCGCCGGTGTCCTCCTGCATCTGCTGGATGATCTTTCCGCCAGGGCCAATGACAGCACCGATAAACTCCTTGGGAATCTCGATCTGAACGATGCGGGGAACCTGAGGCTTGAGCTCTGCACGAGGCTCAGCGATGGTGTCGGTGATGCATTTGAGGATGTGCTCGCGTCCAGCCTTTGCCTGCATGAGAGCCTTCTCCAGGATCTCGAAGCTCAGACCGTCGCACTTGATGTCCATCTGTGTTGCTGTCAAGCCGTCCTTTGTACCGGTGGTCTTGAAGTCCATGTCGCCCAGGTGGTCCTCGTCGCCAAGGATGTCGCTAAGCACAGCATACTTCTCCTCGCCGGGGTTCTTGATCAGACCCATAGCGATGCCGCTGACGGGCTTCTTCATAGGTACACCAGCGTCCATGAGGGCGAGTGTGCCGGCACATACGGTAGCCATTGATGAAGAACCGTTCGACTCGAGGATCTGGCTCACCAGACGCACGGTGTAGGGGAAATCTTCAGGAATCTGTCCCTTCAGACCGCGCCATGCCAGGTGGCCGTGACCGATCTCACGACGGCCTACGCCGCGCTGAGCCTTAGCCTCGCCTGTGCAGAACGGAGGGAAGTTGTAGTGGAGGAGGAAACGCTGGTAGCCGCGCTCGAGCACGTCGTCAACGAGCTTCTCGTCCATCTTTGTGCCGAGCGTACAGGTAGAGAGGCTCTGTGTCTCGCCACGGGTGAAGATGGCGCTTCCGTGAGGCATGGGCAGCGGAGAAACCTCGCACCAGATAGGACGGATCTCGTCGGTCTTGCGGCCATCGAGACGAATGCCCTCGTCGAGGATGCAACGGCGCATGGCGTCACGCATAACGTCGTGATAGTAGCGCTCCATCTCTGCATGCTTCTCCTCCAGGTCGTCCTCGCTGAGGTCGGTGTGTGCGGCATCGTATGCCTCCTGGAAGTCGGCAAGAATCTTGTCGAAAGCCTCCTGGCGTGCCTGCTTCTCAAGAGCCTGCTTTGTCACGTCGTAAGCCTTGGGATAAAGCTCGGTGTTCATCTGCTGGCGCAGGTCCTCGTCGTTCACCTCATGGCAATACTCGCGCTTAACGTCGGTGCCAAGCTCCTTTGAAAGCTCTGTCTGGAGCTCACACATGGGCTTGATAGCTGCCATGGCAGCCTTCAGAGCACCGATCATGTCTTGCTCGCTCACCTCCTTCATCTCGCCTTCCACCATCATGATGTTCTCGGCAGAAGCACCTACCATGATGTCCATGTCGGCGTCTTTCATCTGCTCGAAGGTCGGGTCGATGACATACTCGCCATTGATGCGTGCTACGCGCACCTCAGAGATGGGACATTCGAAGGGGATATCTGAACAAGCCATAGCGGCTGAAGCTGCAAATCCTGCAAGAGCATCGGGCTGGTCAACGCCGTCGGCGCTGAGGAGCATGATGTTCACATAAACCTCGGCATGGTAGTTTGAGGGGAACAGCGGACGGAGCACACGGTCTACGAGACGAGATGTGAGGATCTCGTTGTCGCCTGACTTGCCTTCACGCTTTGTGAATCCACCGGGGAAACGTCCAGCTGCTGAATACTGCTCTTTGTAGTCTACCTGCAAAGGCATAAAATCGGTTCCGGGAACTGCATCTTTTGCGGCACAAACAGTGGCGAGAAGTACGGTGTTGCCCATACGCAGTACAACACTTCCGTCAGCCTGCTTTGCCACTTTCCCGGTCTCAATGCTGATGGTTCTTCCATCAGGCAAAGAAACTGTCTTTGTAATTACGTTCATCTAAAATAACATCTAAAATAAATAATGCGACAAAGTTACTCATTTTAAAGAATATAAAAGAACTTTAACGCGGAAATTTATTGGGTTGGGTGGTTAATAAAATATAATGTGCCGATGTGTTCGGGCTTTATGTTGTTTTGCCTCCTTGTTTGCGCTGTTTTTACCTGCTTAATTGGTGGCTTTATACCATGCCGTCTCGCTTAATCTGTCTGCCATGTGGTTGAGGCTACCCTGTGAGGTGTTCAAGCCCGAATAGTGCTTTATGTCGACGGGTGCGTCCTTCAATGCCGTGAAATATTGGCTGGTGTGGCCCTTGTAAGGCACCGTCTTTTCGAGCTGTTCGGCAAAGGCAGCGGTCAGCACGGTGCCAGCGTCTTTTAGCGACATGAGGTGTCCGAGGTCGTAGAAGAGGGTAGGGCTATAGCCGTCCATGATCTGCACGCCGTTGGGGACAAGCTGTTCTGCGGCAGCCGCGTTGATCTGTTGTGCTATGGCAGCCAAGGCATCGAGCTGTGTGCAGTCGGTCACAGCCACGGTTCCGTAGGGCAGATAATAAGACGAGTAGAAGCTGATGAAGCTGTCGGCAATGCCCTTGTAGTTGGGCGTTCCGAGCAGATGCTTGCCCATGGTGATGTAGGGGAAGCCGTAGCTTAACACCTCTGTCGGACTGGCTATGAGATAATGGGTTACGTCTTTCAGCTCGTATGCCACCTCCACCGACGACATGTAGCAGGCATCGAAGAGAATATACTCGGTGTGCAAGCCGGCGTCGGCCATGGCGTCTGCCAGGTCGGTGGTCTCTATCTGCGTCTCGGGGTATGTTCCGCCAATGAAGCGCGTGGTCACGGGGCCTTGAACCTCAAAGTGCATGAGGTCGTCCCCCTCCTTATCTATCCTTTCTTCCTTGTATAGCCCTTCCTTATCTATCTTTTCTTCCTTATATAGGTTATCTCCTTCATCTATCCTTTCTTGTGAGCCAAGTCTTTTCCGTGCGTTTCGTTGTCCTTGTACGGGCACCCATGCCAGTCCGTGGCATCCCACCACCATGCCGTAGCGCGAGGCGGGAGCCAGTGTCATGACCTCAGAAAAGAGCGATGTCAGCCATTGGCGCGATGTGAACGGTCGGTCGCTGTAGCGTCGCAGCGTGTCGGTGAGGCATCGTCCGTTCTGCTTTTTCAGTTCGAAGAGCACCGCCTCGCGCTCCGATGTTGCCATGAACACCATGACGCGCTCGTCTTTCATAGAGCGTTGAGCCACAACCGTCTGCATGTCTTCTACCGTTCGTCTGAAATCGGAAAGCAGACTGTTGCTCCATGGAAAGAACATAAAGACCGTCTGCCCCACAGGCGTTACAGGCACGTCGGGTCCGTCAGGGTTGTCGCCGTTTGAGCACGACACCCCGACCACGATAAAAAGCGTTGCTATGATGAAATCAAAAATTTTCTTTATATGCATGGAAATTTAGGATTTAAAGCCCCACCCCCGCTATAGGAATGTTGATTTTTGAATTTTGAATGTTGAATTGTCGGCTTTCAGCCGATGTTGAATTTTCGAATGTTGAATTTTTCTCTTTAAAAGAGACTATCGAATTCTTCACTCTTCGTTGGCTTTCCCTTCGGCCGCCGAACGTTGTTTCTTCCATTTTCCCTTAACTCAGGGCATTTGGATTTTTCACTTTTCGTTTTTCCCTTTTCCCTTATATCGGCGTCAGCCCTTTTTTACCTTTTTACCTTTTTACTTTTTTACCTTTAAGACTTCTTCCTCAACAATTCTCTTGAACTGTGCCCATATCACGTCACCTCTATAATAGATTCTGCGGTTCTTAGGCACATGCACGCGGCAGGTGGAGAAGATGTTATTGCCTGACGAGGCAAACGTGTTGTTTGAGCAGTAGGGCGGCGTTGGGGCAGAGATGTAGAGGTCGGTGATCGGACAGCCGTCGAACACATAGTCGCCCAACATTTCGGTGTTCTTGCCAAGATGCACCGTGGTGAGGTTAGCACATTTCTGGAACAGTCCTGTCGGTATCTGCTTGACGGTAGAGGGTAGCGACACCTCCTTCACGCTGCTGTTATAGAACGCATACTTGCCTATAGATTTCAGACCGTCGGCAAAATGGAACGTCTCTATCCGGCAGTTGCGGAACGCATAGTCGCCCACCGTCGTGACCGTTGAGGGCAGCGTGTACTCGCCTTCCTTGCCCATGGGGAACCACAGAATGCTCTTGCCGTCGCCACTGAGCAGCACGCCGTCCTTGCTGCTGTAATGGCTGTTGCCAGCCTGCACGTTGATCTCTGCCAAGGCGGTGCATCCCGCCGATGTCTCAATGCTCTCCACCAACGTAGGCACCTCAATGGTGCGTAGCGACGAGCAGTCTCTGAAGGCATCGGCCTCTATCTTTGTTGTCTGCAACGGCAGCACAATGCGCTTCAGTTTCTCGCATGAGGCAAACATGGCTTTGCCCACCACGTTGGCCTGTGTGAAATGGCCCTCGGCATACGCCTTTCCGCCTTCCACAATCTGTGCTCCCGACAGGTCAATGTCTGTCAGCTGTCCTGCGGTGGCTTTGCCTTCGTTGTCGCATCCTGCCATGTCGCGCAGCGTGCGCAGGTCATCGCCGTTCAAGAGCCCTGCAATAGACAAGGTGGTGAAGCTGTACTTGTCGTTGCCAACAAGCTCGGTCAGCTGTCCCGCAACGTTTATTATTGATGTCGATGTTGTGACGAAGGAAACTGCCTCGCCCACATCCTCACCGTTCTTGTTTGCAGCAAAGGGACGTATGCTGTAAGCCACTTCGGGCTGCAGTCCGCCTATGCGCAGACGGAACATGCCGTTTTCGTCGGCATCGCCGGTATGCACCAGCTTTATGGTGTTGCTGGAGCCGTTGCCCACGGAGCCATCGCTCGTTGAGCCGGTGCTCACAGAGCCGTTGCTTGTTGTTGCGTCGCCCATGGCTCCCCCGTCTTGTCGAGACAGGTAGCAGCCGCTTTCCGTTATGGGGTCGCCGCCCGTTTCGCCGATGCTGTAGCTCACGATGGCGCTCAGCGGACTGATGCCCAGCACCGTTACCTCGCCCGTCGTCGGTTTCGCGTTGGGCTGTGTGGTAAAGCTCAGCTGTTCGCCCGACAGCACAATGTTGCCGCTGCCGCCCTGTAGCTTATAATAATAGGTGGTGCTGGGCGTCAGTTGGTTCAGACGATAGACCACTGTGCCGTCGGGCTTGCCCCCGTTGTTGTCGGCAGGGGTCAGCACCGCTGTCTTTTGGCTCATGGACGGATCATCTCCGTAGCAGAACCACAGTTGGGGCGTTTCCGTAGCCCCCGTGGTGTGACATTGCCCCACCATCGTTGCCTCGTTGCGTGTAATGTCGATGGCCTCCAAGGTCTGTAGCTGAGGCTCAAAGTTGTCGGGCTTGTCGCTGCTGCACGATGCCAGGCCCAGCACGCACAGCACAGCCGAGAGGGCCGCCCCCAGCCATGTTCCTGTATTTTCAATGTTGCCTGTCTTCATCATCCTACCGCTGTTTATAAGGTTTCATCACCACCTTGGCCTTGCCCAAGCGTATGCCCACGCCTATGCAGCCTTGCCATTGCTTGCCGCCGATGGTCAGGGCCGAAGCACTGATGCTCAGCTTGCCAATTGTCGCTATCACGCCCAGCTCGCCGCTCACCCCTTTGTGTGACAGGCCCTCGTTGCGCAGCCAGCCGCCGCCTTCGCTGTCGGTCAGCTGCCATGCTGTGGTCTTGCGTGCATAGCCCACGCCCTCGAAGATGTCGATGTTGTTGCCCACGCGGTGTATCAGGCCCGCCGTCATGCTATAGGCGGCGTTCTGCGTGCGTCCTGTAAAATAAGGTTTGCGTGAACCGTCGGTCAGCGTGCCGTCGCGCAGACAGCTGCCCGTGGTGCTTTGTGCCGAATGTAGGTTGGTGCTTACATGCAGGTAGGCGCCCACCTTACGCATCACGGCCAGCATCACGCCCCACGAGGGGCCGTCGGTGTGTAGCGAGGCGGTGAGCAGGGCATAGCCATGCACCGGCACCACGCGATGTCGTGGCACCACCTTCACCGTGTCCACCACCGTTTGCGTGTACACTATCGTGTCGTGCTTCTCCACAACGGCTGCCAGAGGTGTGCGCAGACGCAGCTCGTAGGTCATGCGGCTCTCCAGCTTCATGCCCAACTGCCAGTTGCGCAACACGCCCCATTGCGGATGCTTTATGGTTATCTGCTTCGTGCCTTTAGGCAGATAGAGCCATATCTCGCCCACCTGGTCGCTACGCTTCACGATGCCGAGGGGTGAGGAGAACGCAAAGTCGGATGGTCCGACAACCTTTATAAGGGCGCATGCCTCGCCGTTAAGGTCGTGCACGGCATCGATGAACGCGCTCACGTCGGTGGGCAGCTTGCGGAAACTCTCCACCGTGAAGGTGCTGTCTGCCGGTGTTGCGGCACGCAACGTTTCGCACGGCATGGCGCAGAGGCACAGCATCATGATGATGAGCCTGTGCAGAGCCGTTGTCGGACGTTCTGTCCTGTTCTGTCCCCAGTTTGTTTTCATATCTTTCATTCAAGATTAAAATCGGAAATGTCGATCACGCCGTCGCTCCCCTCCACCGTGGCCGACGGTTGCCATGTGCGCACATGTATGAGCGGCATGGCGGCGTTGCGGAAGTCCCACAGCAGGAACAGGTATCCGTCGTCGGCATAGCGGTCGCTGTGGTAGCGTTGGCGCAAGGACACGCCATAGATGCCGTCTTTCGTTGGATGTCGCATGATGTGGAAGTCGGAGAAGCGCACGTCGACCTGCCTGTTTGCAGCAAACACCTTGGTGAGGCGGGCCAGATAGTCGCGCTTGGTGTGGAGAGCGTAGCTCACGCGGCTGTCTGCCGACACGCGCCCCGTCTCCTTCGACGTCTTCACCACGTTGCCGACAATAATCAGGGCGTTGTCGCTGAACACCTGACGCAGGAAGTCGATGTCCTTGGAGGTGTATGCCGTGCGCAGATGCTCACAGTAGTTGAGAATCTGTCGTCTGCTCGCGGCATCGGTCTCTGTGAGATGTCCCTTCAAGATTTTTGCTGCCTCGGCGTAGAACGGACTGCCTTTCGCCATCCTTCTTATGTCGGCAGCAGGCAATGGCTGGCCTCCATGCGCCCCGGTGTGGGCAGCCGACAATGACGGCGTTGTGCTCGCTTGTGTGTTTGCCCCGTTGCCCGCGGCTCCTTCCTGCGCGTTGCCCATGCTTGCCGCACGGTCTTCAGGCACGGCACCCATTCCTGTCTTTACGTCATCAGCCTTACTTTCGAAGGCCACCATGCCATGACTGTCAATGAATCCTTCGCGTCCTGTTGCCACCTCGCGGAACGCCAGACGGCCCTTGCGGAAGCGTGTGTCCAGGAGGCATCCGCGCAGCGGTATGCGAAACAGAATGTTGCCGTCGGCATCCTCCACCATCCATTGGCGTTCGCCCTGTGGTGTGGTCTGCTCCACCAGCTGCATGCCTTCGCTCACGCCGTAGCTCGTTTCTGAGGCAACGTTCTTATAACCTCCAAAGGGCAGCAGCCGTAAAGCCACTGCCCAGATGGAGAGAATCAGCACAAGGGCTGACAATATGTATATTCTTTTCTTCATTCAATGTCTGTTAAACAGGGGCTAAACGTTATGCCTCAAGAAGGCCGATATGAGCCTGAAGAAGGCTTGATATAAGCTTCAAGAAGGCTTGCTATGATCCTTAAGAAGGCATAACGTTAGCCACCTGTTTATTTCCAGTTTTCAACCTCGCCGCCAATTTCAATCTTTATCTTGTCGGGATTGTTGGTTATGACGAGGTTTACGAGATGCTCCACGCCGGGCTTGAACACAAACTTGCTTTCATACATGTAGCTCACGCCCCTCATCACCACCTCTACAAGTGGCTGGCGGTTTTCTACACGCTGTGGCACGACGATGGCCGAGTAGGAGTAGGCTCCTTCCTGTTGCGCCTTTATGGTTTGGCGCGTGCCTTTCACATAGCGTGTTGCCACGCCTGCCTGAAGATCTACGGTGGCCGTCGGCACGGTGTTGTGGATGTAGACATCTGCTGTTGCTGGCATCTCGCCCTCAAAGTCCTCGCCCTTAATGAGCCTTATCTTTATCTTGCTCATTATGTGCTTGAAGGTAAGGTTGATGGGCGATGCCGATGCCTTTATGCCCTTGGTGGTGGCAAAGAGCAGGTCGCTGGCCTCGTAGCCGCCGGGCGTTGTTCCTGTTTTGACCGTGCTCTGGTCAGTGGCCACACTGAAGGGCTGGTCGTCGATGCTGCTCACACCCTGCATGTAGGGATAGTAGGCATAGGCGTTATAGGTGCCGTCGTCCCAATAGAGCGTTCGTGCGGCGGTCCAACTGCTGCCGTTGTGGGTCAGCGCCTCGTTGTTCACCAGGTTGCCGCCTATCTCCAGCGGTGCATCGGCTTGTGCCACATACAGGCCTATGCGGTCGCCGTTCTCAAAGTCGGTTGCTGTGGCACGCGTCTGGCTTGGGTGCGTCACCGTGAATGTCATGGGCGTGTGCCTGGCATCCTTATATTGCTGTTCGCCGTCGTCGGAACAGGCCACCAAGCCCAGCAGGGCAAGAGCCAGACCGAAGCAGCTTATCTTGTGTCTGTTCATCTGTTCATGCTTTTGCAAAATTACACATTTTTGTCGAATATCTCCACTCTTAGCGATGCTTCCTTACCTTTGACATGTTCAGCGGATTGCCTCTGTGTATCACGGGCGCATGCTGGTGCATGCCGCTGTTTACGTTGCCCACGCTGCCGCTCCTGCCTGTGCTGCGTGTCACGTTGCCAGCCTCGCGCTTGTCGTTCTTCACAAAGTCTTCAAACGAGTAGGTCTCGCCAGCATAGCGCTTGATGCGTTTCACGATGCTCTCGCGGCTGATGGTGCTGTAATAAGGAATGTTGTTGTTCATGCACGAGTTTTGCTCTGAGCGGAACACGCCACGGCTGTGCATATAGCCACCCTCGTATATGTCGACAAGGTCGCTGTAGCGCGGGTCGAAGATGAGGTGGCTCCAGGGCACGCTCTGCATCTTGCCTGTGAAAGAGAGGTTTTCGTACCAGCCGAGGGCCTTGTACATATTGAAGGCATACCCGTGGTCGCAGCCATCCATACAATGGCAGTTGTCTATAAAGGCGTTGTGGTAGATATACTCGTCGCCCAACTTGCCGAAGCCGTGGCCGCCCGCCTCGTGCTGCACCACGCCACGCGTGTCGAGCGGATAGCTGTAGGTGCTAAGCGGACAGAAGGCTATAGCCGCACCGCTGGTCCACATCTGCGTCACGCCGCCATACTCGGTAGTGTTGGGCACCATGATGATGAGCGTTTGGTTCAGGTTTTCCTTGGTCACCGTTGGTGCGTTAAGGGCGTAGGCAAATATCTCGTCATAGTCGGCCTTCAGATTCACGCCACCCGTAAAGGTGGTGTTGAAGCGGTTGTAGCGTATGGTGTTCACCGTGCCCACGCCACTTTCGGTAGAGAGGGGGAAGGCCGTGTAAACATTAAAGTAGCCACGGTAGCTGGTGTAAGGCTCCAGTCCGAAGAAATACTCCATCTCCTGCTTCATGGTCTTGAGATAGCTGCCATCGGCAATGCTCTTTGCGTCGTAGCCATCGCCCAGCAGCACAATGTTGATGCCGCCTTTCTTGCCCTTGGTGGCCTTTTGCAGGGTGAGCCACTGGTCTTCACCATACGCGTAGCCATACTGGCTTACGCGGCACTCGTGGGTATACTCTTCTTCTTTCAGGCGGAACACCACCTTGCCCTCACGGCTGGTTCCGTTTTTGGCCATGGCATTGATGGTGAGCGTAACCTTTGTCTTCTTGTTGCCGCTCGCGGGCGACACCTCGCACCAGTCGGGCTTGCTGGCCACCTCCCATTCGCCCTCGGCATCCACTATAAGGCTCTGCTTATGCTCTGTGGCCAAGGCGCAAGCTATAGAGGGGCGGCACACTAACTCGTGGTGGGCGGCTATGCGTTTAAACTCGTTCCACCCTACAGCCGTCTGATATTGTGCCACGGCCGATTCGGGCACCTCTACCGTGAAGTTGTCTTTCGGCACACCGTCAAAAGCTCCGCTTTTTACATAGGCTGGGTAGGCACCCTTACAGACGATGGAGCCGATGCCATAACAGCCACTAAAAGCTCCGTTACCGATGGTCTCTATATTGGCTTGGAAAACTAAGCCCTCGATGAATCTACAACCTAAAAAAGCTTGGTTATTGATATTTGTTATTTTTTCGGGAATTTCAAGAATACCAGTCATGGAATTATAGGCAAAAGCCTGCTCTCCAATGGTTAATAATGAAGACGGAAAATGTAATGTGCCTGAGAAACTATTTGAAGAGAAAGCACTTTTCCCTATTTTCTTTAAGTTGTTAGGCAAAACAAGTTCTCCTCTGAAATTACAATTTAAGAAAGCACTTTCTCCAATTCCTGTTATTCCGTCATAAAGATTGAGAAGACCATTAAAGCGACAATCTTCAAATACCATTTCGCTAATTTCATTAAGTTTTTGGGGTATGCTTAGGTTACCTGTAAATCCTCTGCAAGAACGAAAAGCTCCTCTACGGATTTCCTTTAATGATTCTGGCAAATGTAATTCCCCATAGAATCCTTTACAATTTTCGAAAGCGAAATCTCCAATAGTTTCCAGTCCTTCCGGCATGCAGAGATTTCCAGTAAGAGAGGAACAATTATCAAAGGCATAATATCCTATTGTTTTCAATGTTGATGGCAATGTCAGAGTTCCATCCAATCCTGTGCAATCTTGAAAGGCTTCCCTTCTTATTTCTGTAACTCCTTCTGGAATAATCAAAGAACCGACTAAATATGTACAACCCTGAAACGCACCGTAACCAACAACTTTCAATCTGTCGGGCAAGACAAGGTTATTCAGCTTTGTTCTACTTAAAGCATCGTTTGGTATTTCATCCTCTTCATAATTATATTTATCATATTTTGTGATTTTTACCTCTTTCAAATTCAATGCTTCAAGAGATGACATCTGTTCTTTCATGAATTTGAAATCAATATAATTTATTTCTCCCGTAATCTTCAAGTTCGGAATTTTAGTATAGTCCAGTTTCGTTGCCGCAATAGCTTCTTTCAGCCCACCAGCCGTCGAGTTTACCACCACATACTCCTTTGCCTTGGCATTGTGGCTCACGAGGTCGTTCTCCCACGGCGTGATGCTCTCGCTGATGAGCGTGAGCTGATATTGTCCGCTTCCGGCCTTCTTGTCTACGCGAATAGAGAAATTGCTCATCTTGCCGGGCATATAGGTAAACGCCTCGTTCTTGGCAAACTTATAGGGCACGCCGCCTATGGTGATGCTGAACAGCGTTTCGCCAGCCTTTACGGTCTGCGGCACCACGATGGCACGCCACTCGTTGCCCGAGCGCGATGGCATGGTGGCCGTGGCCTCCACGCTGCCGTTGGCGGTCACGGTGCCGTCGGCCAGATTGATGCTGGCCTTACGTATCAGGTTGGGGGCCAGCACGGTTTTCTCCGTTCCGGCCCATTCGCCTGCTGCAAAGCCGCTACCCTCAACCAGCGTCATGCGGGCGTTGGCCATACGGTGTTTCATGGGTAGACGTATCACACTGGTGGTAGGCGCCACGTCAGCCACCTTTCCCCACAGAAAGTCGCTGGCCTCGTAACCGCCCATCTCGCCGTTATCAGAAGGCTTGCTCTGGTCGCGCTTCACCTCAAACTGGTAGTCGTCCACGCTCTCGGGGTCGGCAAACGGATAATATCCGTACACGTCGATGTGGGTGTGCTTGTCTTTCCAGTAGAGGTCGTAGGCCGAGTTCCACCTATAGTTAGGCTCATCGAAGGTGTGGCGCACATTGTCGCCACGGTTGCCGCTGGCCTTCAGCGTGCCTGGTGTGCCGCCGTCATAATCGACAATGTACACGCCCATCACGTCGCCGTTGCAGAAGCCGTTGTCGTTGACGCGCGTCACCGCCAGCTGGTCGATGTCGCCAGAGAGCTGTATACGGTCGTTACCGTGCTGTTGTTCACCCTCTTCAAACATGTCGTCGGAGCAGGCACCAAGCAGCAAGGCAACAACCATAGCAGCCAGATATATTATTGTGTTTTTGTGATTCTTGTTCATAAAACAGCCGTTTGGGTTTGTGTATATAATATGTAGGGAGTTATCGGAAGGTAATGGAAGTTAATCCGCCTGTGGCGGATGGAAGTTAACGGACAATACCTAACCTAAAGGAAGTTATTGGAAGGTAATGGAAGTTAATCCGCCTAAGGCGGATGGAAGTTAACGGACAATACCTTTTTTATTTCTTCCCTCTTCACTCTTCCCTCTTCCCTCTTCCCTTTTCCCTTTTCACTTTACTTTACGAGGAAATAAGCAATAGGATTTTTCACTTTTCTCTTTTCACTTTTCCCTTAAATAGCCGATCCTCCGTTGTCGTTGCCGTCGTTCTCCCATGCACCGATGGTAACGTTCACGCCGCTGCTGGTCTTGTCGAGCGTTACGGTAAAGGTGTGGCGTTTGCCGCTCTGGAAGGTGAAGGCCTTGGGCAGATTGAAGTCGCGCCCGTTCACGTTCACGGTGATGAGGTTACACTGTGCCACCTGCTGCGGCACGATGATGGCGTGGTAGGCCGATCCGTCGTTGTAGGGTGTGATGGCAGAGGGCTGTCCTGTGGCCGTGGCGGTGGCGGTGGCCAGGTCGACGGTGGCCGATGTCTTGATGTTGTTCAGACTCACCTTCACGTTAGCGGCAGCCAGCGAGCTTTCAGTGAAGCCAGCGCCTGGCTTGAGGCGAATGTCTACCCGGCTCATGATGTGCTTAGCCTCAATGCGCACGGCCTCGGTTGAGGGAGCGGCATTGAGCGTAGAGCCTACGAGCAGGTCGCCAGCCTTATAGTCGGCCTCGGTGCTCTGGTTGGCCTTGGTGCTGAAGGGCATAACCGTTACGCTCTCTACCTGCTTGCGGTAGGGGTAGTAGAGGTAGAAGTCGGCGTGTGTCTTATTGTCTTTCCAGTATATCTCGGTGGCGGGTGTCCACACGTTGGTGTAGGTGTAGAGCATATTGTCCACATAGTTGCCCGTGGTTAAGAGGGCTGCTTGCGAGCCATCGGTATTGCGGTTCACAACAAACAGGCCCACCTTGTCGCCGCTCTCAAACGCTGTCTCCGTGGCGCGTGTTATGTTGGTGCTTATGCTTATAGGCATCTTAGCCGACGGTTTGTCGGGGGTGGGTGGGGTTACAGGCGACACGGGGTCATCGCTTCCTCCACAAGACATGCAACAGAGCACTGCCATGCAGACAGATGCTATAAAAGACGCTTTTTTCACAACTTGTTTCATAATAATAAATTTTAGATTTTACAAATCGTTATTAACACTTTTGCAAAATTACAAAAAGGTGAAACACAAAACAAGTCCATAATGGTCCATACGGTAAAAAAGTTGATCGTTAGCTCCCGGCACGGTTGAATGTCAGTCCCTCATCTGTCTACAGTTCCGCTCCAAACCTTGCTGTTGGTGCAGGAGCGCAGAAGCGGTAGTCTTGGTCCTCGTTGGTGTTGTTGAAGATTACCTTCTTCATGCCGATGAAGGCGAGACCTTTGGGGAAGACTTGCTGAACGTCGACGGGCGCTCCTGTGAGAGCTGGGCTGCCGGCCTTCAGACAGAACGACCACGAGCGGTCGAAGGGCAGGGGAGCGCCCTTTTCGGTGTCGTCGACCTCGCAGTTGATGTTCATCTTCGGGTTTTGCGCGAAGGCGGTGAACAATGGGTCCTTGTCGCCCGCCACAGTGCTCTTTATGTCGAGGTCGCTCCACACCGCCATGGCAGCATCGCGGCCCATCTGCTCCACGCCTGTTTCGGTAGAAGCGAAATAATAGTTGGGTGCTATGGTAGAGTGTGCAATGTCGGCCCCGTTCTTTGTCGGCTGCTTCATGCCGAACCGGCAGTCGTAGATCAGGTTACCCACAAACACGGGAGCTATCGCCTTCTCTATCCACACGCTGCCGCCCTTCTTGTTTTTTGAGCGTCGCCATCCGCAGTTTACGATGGTGTTGTTGTATGCCACAACCTGAGAGAGAGGCACCGTCTCGCTGTTGCCTTGGTTTGAGAGCTTGAATCCGTTTGTGCAGATGTTGTAGAGAACGTTGTTCGCCACATCCATCTTGCATCCGGCCTTTATGTTTATGCCCTCTCCTCCGTCGGCGGCGTTGCCGTTGTCAGCCATGATGTTGTCGTAGATCACGCCCTGTCCGCCGCTGAAGTAGGTCTGGTCGTTATAGTTGTCGTGCATGAAGCATCCCACCATGGCGAGTCTGCCGTTTGTGTTGCAGAAATGGAAGGCCGGCAGCCCACCGTCGATGGTGGTCTTGTAGAGCTTGTTCTGGAACGACGGCGACGACTCGGTGGGCGTTGCTCCTGCATAGGCGAGGTCCACATGTGCGAGCACCACCTCCTGTGAGTTGTAACCGCACACTATGCCGCCCCATGATGCCGGCTTCTTCAGGTCAGAGGTGAAGACCACGGGCTTCTCTGCCGTGCCCATGCAGTAGAGGTTGCCGAGCACCACCAGCTCTACGGGCACCTGCACGTCGGCCTTGCACGTCACGGTGACGCCCGGCTCGATGTAGAGCGACGCCCCTTCCGCGATCTCCACGCTCTCTGTGAGCGTGGTGTCGTGTGTCCAGACGATGGAGCCTTTGGGATATTGCGCCAACGCCGTGTTCACCACGTCGGCCGATCCTTGTTCTGTGCCAGCGCCGCTGTCGGGGTCGGCATAGTCGTAGGGGTTTATGTTGTTTGTCTCGCACGCTGTGGCGAGCATTGCCGTTGCTGCCATTATGGCAAGGCGGGTTATGGTTTTGTTCATGATGTCTTGTTTTTTTTAGAGGCTATACCTTATTCCGATGAGCAGTGTCCGCCCATAGTGGTAGGTTCCAACGACGGTGCGGTCGGTCTTCTGACCCTCATACTGCAGGTTACTCTCGTTCACCGTCTTGATGTAGCGTTCGCGCTTCGTGTCGGTGAGGTTGTTGGCTTTAAGGAAGATGCTGAGGCCGCAGGCGAATCGCTTCTCGGCACTGAGGTCGAGGCCGAAGGTGCCCTTGTCCCACTGGTCGGCATCCTTGAATGGCGACACGATGGCCAGGCGGGTGCCCGTGTATGAGGCGGCGAGCTGCGCGTTCCATCCGTAGGTGGTGCCACGGTAGAGCAGCGACAGGTTGGCGGTGTGTGGAGCCTGGTTGACGAGCGGTCGTGTCTGCTTCACACCCTGCTCAAACTCGGCGCTGCCCGGCTTATACTGTCGCTTGCTTGTGGTTATCGACGAGTGGGTGTAGGTGTAGTTGGCTTTCAGACCGAAATGTCGGATAAACTTCACCACGTCAACCTCGAAGCCCATGTTCTTGGCGTTGCCGAGGTTTTGCGGCTGGTAATAGGTGTTGGAGCCTGTCACCATCTTCGAGTCGGACGTCACGAACACCTGCTCTATAGGGTCGCGCAGATACTTGTAGAACACGCCCGCGAGCACCTGTTCCGACGGCGAGGGGAACCACTCCCATCTCAGGTCCACGTTGTCGATGCGTGCCCGTCGCAACGCCGGGTTTCCACACTCGGTATATTCCTCGCCCATGATCTGGTAAGGCACGATCTCGTAGAAGCCCGGCCGGTTGATCGAACGATAGTAGGAGAGACGCAGGTTCATGTTCTTCGCCGGTGTCCACTTGAACGATGCCGACGGCAGCCAGTCCCAGTAGCTCTGTTCGCCCACCTGCCCCATGTTGCGAAACTTCTGCAGCATGGTGTAGATCTGGTTCGTGTGCTCCGCTCTTATGCCCGCATACAGCTCGCCGTAGCGGTTCTTCATGGTGAACATGGCGTATGTTCCCCCGATGTGCTCCTTCGAGTTGTAGTTGAGCTGCGATGCTTGCGAGTAGGGGGTGGTACATTTCCAGCTGATGTCGTCGAACACGTCGAAGCCGTTGCCCGGCAACTTCTGCGATATGTCCGACGGGTCAAACTGGTACGAGTAGTATCTGTTTTCGCGCTTCTTGCGGCGATACTGTGCTCCCGCCTTCCACTTGATGTCGGACCCAAACAGCTGCGTGGCATAAGTTATGTTCACATATCCCGCCAGGTCCTTGTCGCTGTTGTGCTGGTATCGGCGTTCCATGTCCATGGGTTGCGTCTTGAGCAGCGTCTTGTTGCTTGCCCACATGCTCTGTCCCTCGGCGTTTGCCACGCTGCTGGTGAGCGTCAGATATGTGCGGTCGGGGTCTTTCTCGCGTGCTTCAGAGAAGATGCCCGCCCAGTCGACGGTGAGGTTTTCTCCCAGACGGTGCGTGCCTTTGAGGTGTGTGGCGAGCACCGTCTGCGTCTGCTCAAAGGAGCGCGTCTCGTCGTTCTGGGTATAGTCGTCAGCCGTGATATACTCGGTCGTTATTGCGCTCGTGAGACGTGTGTTTCGCGAGTTCTGCCTTATGAACATGTTGTACCACTCGAGCTTGTGCCCGCCCGTCTGTAGGTCAAACTTGGCATGTAAGCCCGACGTTAGGTCGTGTATAGAATAGAAGCGGTGCTGCATGGCTCTCACAAACATGGCCTGTTCTCCCGATGCCATGCTCATGGTGTTGTATGTTCGTTCCGTTCCGCGGAAGTTGTTTTGCACGCTCCCCGCCACCATGATGCCCAGCCGGTCGTTCCAGAAGCGGTTGCCCGCCGCTATGCCCGCGCTGAAGTTGGGTGCCGGCATCGAGTGGGCCGCTATGCGCGTCGGTCCGTTGGCGAAATCGTCGGCCGTAGCTTTATAGTTTGGTCCGAAAGCCTCGTAGGGTGCCTTGCGTGTTATGTCGGAGCGGTCAGATGACAGATACTGTCGGTCCGAGTGCATGAAATAGTCGGTCAGGCCCACCGATGCGTTGGCTTGCAGCATGCGTCGGCTTGGGGCATCCTTCATGACCATGTCGACGACACCGCCGGCAGCATCGCCCTCCATGTCGGCAGTGAGCGACTTGGCCACCACCAGACGGTCCATGAGGTCGCTGGGGAAGATGTTTAGCGGTATGTAACGGTTCTTGTCGTCGGGGCTTGGAATCTTCACGCCGTTCACCAGCGTGTAGTTGTAGCGTTTGTCCATGCCTCGCAGTATGGCGTATGACGCCTCTCCCGTCGCATCCTTCTCCATGGTCACGCCCGAGACACGTTGCAGCACGCCCGCCACGTTCATGTCGGGCGAGAGCTGTATGGTCTGTGCGCTCATGACGTTAAGCACACTTGTTGCGTTCTTCTCTTGCAGCAGTGCGCTTCTGTCGGTGCGGTTCTCCTGTCGTCCTTTGATGACCACCTCTCCGAGCGTCTTCGTGTCTTCTTCGAGCGGTATGTTGAGGCGTTTGCCGTCTTTCACGTCTACCGACACCTCCACGGTCTTGTAGGCCATATACTTGATGACGAGGGTGAATCGTCCCTCGTCGGGCATCTTGTTGAGCGTGAACGATCCGTCCAGACCCGTTGTTGCCCACATGTCTTTCAGCTCCTTCACCGACACGACCGTGCCGATGAGCGGTTCGCCGGTGGCCTTGTCTTTCACCACGCCAATGATGTTGCCGGCCGTCGCGGCCGTTGCTGTCATGGCTGTGACGAGAGCCACCGTCAGGGTTTTAATATTCATTGTGCTGTTTTTTCTTCCTTTTTTCTTTTCTCTGTCCTGACCGTCTCGGGCTCGGTTGTGAGAATAGATTCTATCTTGTCAATATCAAGCATATCTGGATATCTCTCTGCATATTCCTCGAGAACGTCCATTGCATTGAAAACAGGCTTTGCTCCGTCGCGCAGGAGCTTGTTTGTGCCCATATTCATGCTCGATGTTATATCGCCCGGCACGGCAAAAATGTCCCTGCCCTGCTCGATAGCATGATTAACGGTTCTCAGCGATCCGCTTCTCTCATTCGCTTCTATAACAATCGTTCCGTAGGAAAGACCCGAGATAATACGGTTTCTGAACGGGAAATTGTGTCCGAAAGCGGGAGTTCTCGGCGGATATTCCGTAACAAGTGCGCCGTGGTGTGCGATCTCTCGTCTGAGCGGCTCGTTTTCGGGAAGATAATCCGTTCCGAATCCGCAGCCGAGAACAGCGAC
>OQVL01000259.1_pt1 | contig 25294 bp, 31 predicted proteins | sample 1691501 | NCBI WGS metagenome assembly OQVL01 (sample SAMN03418253, study PRJEB22391) | human gut metagenome | biome: human-gut; feature: organic feature; material: feces | host: Homo sapiens | place: Tanzania | collected 2013-01 | reverse complement strand
CAATCTGAACCTTTCTCGGTGCAATACGCACGTAGGTTACTTTTGCTGTTGCTTCCATGAATACACACTCCTTTCGGCTAATTATTTACCATTATTTGTTGTTTTTGAACCTGCATGACCTCTGAAGGTTCTTGTAGGTGCAAATTCGCCCAACTTATGACCAACCATGTCCTCTGTAACATATACGGGAACGTGTTTGCGTCCGTCATGAACCGCAAATGTGTGGCCGACAAAGTCAGGGAAGATTGTGGAGCTGCGGCTCCATGTCTTGAGAACTATTTTTTCGCCCTTCTCGTTCATGGCCTGTACTCTCTGGAACAACTTAGCCTGCACGTAGGGACCTTTCTTTACGCTTCTGCCCATAGATCTTTATCTCCTTTCAACTTATTTGCCGTTACGACGTCTTACGATCATCTTGTTGGAAGCCTTCTTCTTGTTACGAGTCTTGTAACCGAGAGCCGGCTTGCCCCAAGGTGTAACAGGGCCGGGACGACCGATAGGTGACTTACCTTCACCACCGCCGTGGGGGTGATCGTTCGGGTTCATTACAGAACCGCGGACTGTAGGTCTCCAACCCATATGACGTTTTCTACCTGCGTTACCGATCTTAACGTTCTCGTGATCAAGGTTACCAACCTGGCCGACTGTTGCCATACAGGTTGCGGGAACCTTACGAAGCTCGCCCGAGGGAAGTCTGAGAAGAGCATATTCGCCTTCCTTAGCCATGAGCTGTGCAGCGTTACCTGCAGCTCTTGCAAGCTGACCGCCACGACCCGGATAAAGCTCAACGTTGTGAACAACGGTACCTGTGGGGATGTTAACGAGCGGCAGTGCGTTGCCCGGCTTGATATCAGCATCGGGACCTGCCATAACCTTGTCGCCGACCTTAAGGCCTGCGGGAGCAAGGATGTAGCTCTTTACGCCGTCCTCATACTTGATGAGAGCGATGTGAGCTGAACGGTTCGGGTCATATTCGAGTGAAACTACCTCAGCAGAAACATCGAACTTGGAACGCTTGAAGTCGATTACACGGTACTTTCTGCGGTTTGCGCCGCCGCGATGACGTACTGTGATGCGACCGTAATTGTTACGACCCGATTTATTCTTGAGCGGCTCAAGGAGGCTTCTTTCGGGAGCAACCTTTGAAAGCTCTGAATAATCTGTAACCGACATATTTCTACGTGAATTTGAAGTCGGCTTATAGACTTTGATCGACATTTGATTCACACTCCTTTAAGTGGCTTCGCGGAGTATGTCGAACTCCATACATTACCACCGGAATTTTACGGTTTGTTTTTTGATGTCAGATTACATCATGCCATCGAAGAACTCGATGGTCTTTGAATCCTCTGTAAGAGTAACGATCGCCTTTTTCCAAGCGGCTGTATAGCCCTGAGAAACGCCCTGTCTGCGAAGCTTGCCGAGGCAGTTGATGGTGTTGACCTTAGCTACCTTTACGCCGAAAAGCTCCTCAACGGCTGCTGCGATCTCAATCTTGTTTGCATCCTTGGCAACCGAGAAGGTGTACTTCTTATCAGCGGTGCCGAGCATGCTCTCTTCAGTGATAATCGGACGGAGGATTATGTCCTGTGCTGCTTTACTCATGCATATACCTCCTCAATCTTTGCAACGCTGTCCTTAAGAACGAGCATTGTGTCACAATTAAGAATGTCATAAACATTCAATGTGTTTACGGTTGAAACCTTAACACCGGCAATGTTTCTTGCGCTTCTGTAAAGAACGTCGTTGTTCTCCGGAAGAACGAGAAGAACCTTCTTGCCTGTTTCAAGAGCTGTAAGAACCTTTACAACTTCCTTAGTCTTGATTGCGTCAAGCTTGAGATCGTCAAGAACTACAAGCTCCTCTGCTGCAACCTTTGAAGATAAAGCAGACTTCATAGCAAGTCTTCTTACCTTCTTGTTGATTGAGAAGCCGTACTCTCTCGGCTTGGGACCGTGTGCGATACCGCCGTGTGTCCACTGAGGAGCTCTTGTTGAGCCCTGACGTGCACGACCTGTACCCTTCTGCTTCCACGGCTTCTTGCCGCCGCCGCTTACCTCTGAGCGTGTACGGGTTGACTGTGTGCCCTGACGCTGATTTGCCAAATAGTTAACTACGCAAAGATGCATAGCATAAGAATTCGGCTCGATTCCGAAAACAGACTCTGCAAGAGCAAGATCGGAGACCTTTTTACCGTTCATATCGAATACTGATACATTAGGCATACTTTAACACTCCTTCCGTTACGCTTTCTTGGCATCGGCGATAACAACGATTCCGCCCTTCGGGCCCGGAATTGCGCCCTTAACGGCGATGAGGTTGTTCTCGACGTCAACCTTAGCAATAGTTAAATTCTGAACTGTGGTGCGGTCTACACCGTAGTGACCTGCAAGCTTCTTTCCCTTGTAAACACGGGAAGGTGTTGAACAAGCACCCAATGAACCGGCATGTCTTGCAACGGGACCTGTACCATGGGACTCTCTGAGTCTTGAGAAGTTCCAACGCTTGATGGAACCTGCTGTTCCGTGACCCTTGCTTGTGCCGATAACGTCAACCTTGTCGCCTGTTGCGAACACATCGGCCTTGAGGATATCGCCTACGTTAACATCCGCAATGCTCTCGAGACGGAACTCCTTGAGTACCTTTTTGGGAGCAACATCGTTCTTTGCGAAGTGACCCTTCATAGCCTTGTTGACTCTCTGTGCCTTTACGTCACCGAAGCCGACCTGAACAGCCTCATAGCCGTCATTCTCGATCGTCTTCTTCTGTGTGATTACACACGGACCTGCTTCAACGACTGTTACGGGAATTACGTTACCCTTTTCGTCGAAGATCTGCGTCATACCGATTTTCTTTCCGATAAGACCCTTTTTCATATAAGTTTTCCTCCTTATAGGTTATTGGTTGGCAACTGCGCCAACTTGACCTGTTAGCGTAAAATCAAAGCTTGATTTCAATTTCTACGCCGGCAGGAAGCTCAAGACCTCTCAAAGCGTCAACAGTCTTGGCTGACGGTCTGATGATGTCGATAAGCCTTTTGTGTGTGCGCTGTTCGAACTGCTCTCTGGAGTCCTTGTACTTGTGAACAGCACGAAGGATTGTAACAACCTCTTTCTCTGTCGGAAGGGGAACGGGACCTGAAACCTGAGCGCCTGTACGCTTAGCAGTCTCAACGATCTTCTCCGCTGCCTTATCAACGAGATTGTGGTCATAGCCCTTCAATCTGATTCTGATTTTTCCCTTTACTGCCATGATTTTGCCTCCTTACAAAGTTTGGCGGGCAACGTTTAAAACCTAATTTCGCAACGTTTCCGGGTGTTTCCACCCTCTGCATTTAAAAACCGGAAATGGGTTAGTTTCCGGGATAGTGCATTTAAGGTCTTAAACGCACATACATACGCAGATTTGCTAAGGGATAGCAAACCCGTGTTGTAGGTTATTAAATCGCCCGGTTTTAAATCGGACATACTCCGCGAGAATTCCCGACTTCTACGAGCCGCCACCTCTCACATCAACGCATATCTACGCACTAAACTACATAATAATATAGCATGCTTGAGTATGATATCATACTTTATTACAAATTGCAAGTCTTTTTTTAATATTTTTCAAAAATTTTTTCGGCACAAAAACGCCCCGGAAGCAAGCAGTATCAAGGCTTCCGGGGATTTTAAACTTAAATTTTCCACACTTTCCCATATAGTCGGTTCTGCACAAAAACCGCACCCATATATTGTGGTTTATGACGGTTGACACATATAAATATTTTCGTCGTAAATAAGTAATTCCGTATACTATTATAATATATACAGGGAAAAATCAGAATTTTGCGATCAGTTTCGGGCAAAAGCCGAGGTAGTCGGCAGAAATCAGGTCAAATTTCACTCCGTCCTGCTCGCCACGGAACGCCCAGTTCACCGAATTGCCGTGAAGATGGCCGTAATAGCAGGTCTTTATTCCCTCCTCGACCAGAGTATCATAGATCTCGTGGCAAGTCTCGGTGAGGCTGATCGGCGGATAATGAAGAAATGCGATAACCTCGCCGCCGAGCTTTTTCGCCTCGGCAATGCTCGTTCTCAATCTGCCTACCTCACGGGCAAGAACCTTTTGATCCTCGGTCTTTGAACAATCGAAAAACCAACCTCTTGTTCCACAGATTGCATAATCACCGACCCTGTAAGCATTGTTAAAGAGAATTTTTATACTTTCAATTCCGTTTTCCTTTAAAAATTTCTCGGTTTTGCTTTTTGTTGACCACCAATAATCGTGATTGCCTTTCATAATTATCTTCGTTCCGTTAAGCCTGTCGAGGAAGCGAAAATCATCAATAGCTTCCTCCTGCTTCATTCCCCACGATATATCGCCCGCTATAACGACGGTGTCCTTATCCGTAACGACGGCATTCCAATTTTTTTCAAGTCTTTTTTCAAAATCCTGCCAGCCGCTGAAAACGTCCATCGGCTTATTCGTGCCGAACGAAAGATGCGTATCGGCAATAGCAAATAATGACATTTCTTCACCTCCTCAAAAAAGAATAAATCACGCAAATGATCAAATAATATAGCTGTGAAACGTTTCACAAATCTGAAAAAGGGGTAATTTACAATGAAGCACGAAATCAAAGATATCAAGTGCCATGCTTGTAACTGCATTTACAACGAAGAGGGCTGCAAGTGCGTAGCCGGCGAAATTGAAGTCGGCCCGTCAAGTGCCTGCACCTGCGCCGAAACAATCTGCGCAACCTTCGAGCCGAGCAGCGACGTCAGCAAGTAAATCTTCTTTAGCCGCCGTCTGATTCGGCGGTAACAAAGGAACTGTCACATTAAGACCGAATTGCTTCAATTTTTTGCACGTGGTCTCAATGCGACAGTTTTCTTTTATTTAAGCAGATCAAATACAACCTGTTCCATATCCTCTTTCTTGCAGCATCCGGTAAATCTCGGAGTTTTTCCCTTGAGGTTCGCAAGCTGCGGCGGGCAAATCTCGCCCGTCTCATCGTGGAGTGCGTGAACCATCTCAAACTCATCAAGATTATCCGTCATACCCGGGTGAACCGCATCAAGAACAGCCTTGCTGAACTTGAACGGATTTGCTGTTGATGCGATCACGGTCGGAGTTGAGTCGCCCGATCTCTCCGCATAGTCCTCATAGACCGAAACGGCAACAGCGGTGTGAGTGTCGCAAAGATAACCGTGCTTTTTAAATTCCTTTGCAATGCAAGCCTTTGTGCCGTTATCGTCGCAGCTTCCTGCATCGAACAGCTCGCCGAGCTTTGCAAAAACATCATCGCTGACCTTGTATGAGCCCTTTGACGAAAGCTCACCCATCCACTCCCTGACAATTGAATCATTCATACCGGAGAGCAGGAAAAGAAGTCTTTCAAGATTCGACGAAATAAGAATGTCCATAGACGGAGAAACAGTTGTATAGAAATCTCTGACACGGTTATATGTTCCCGTTTTGAGGAAATCGGTCAGAACATTGTTTGCGTTTGATGCGCAGATGAGCTTCTTTATCGGAACACCCATTTCCTTTGCATAGTAAGCGGCAAGGATGTTGCCGAAGTTACCCGTCGGAACAACGACGTTGATTTCGTCGCCCGGCTTAATCTCACCCTTGTTGAGCATCTCGCAATAAGCAGATACATAATAAACAATCTGCGGAACAAGACGTCCCCAGTTGATCGAGTTTGCGGAAGAGAACATCATTCCCTGCTCTGCAAGCTTTGCGGCAACCGCCTTATCGGTAAATATCTTCTTAACGCCCGTCTGTGCATCGTCGAAGTTACCCTCAATAGCGCAAACGCCGACATTTGAGCCCTCCTGAGTTGTCATCTGGAGCTTCTGCATCGGAGAAACGCCGTCATTGGGATAGAAAACAAGAATTTTCGTGTTTTTAACGTCTTTGAATCCCTCAAGCGCTGCCTTGCCTGTGTCTCCCGAGGTTGCGACAAGAATTACAATCTGCTTGCCCGGCTCACTCTTTGCAGATGCTACGGTGAGAAGATGGGGGAGGAGCTGAAGTGCCATATCCTTGAATGCGCAGGTCGGTCCTTTCCAAAGCTCAAGAATTTCAACGCCCTTGGTCAGAGTGTGGAGCGGGGCAATCTTCTCGCTTGAAAATTTGCCCTCGCCGTATGCGCCCCTGACGCAGGAATCAATCTCCTCGGCGGTGAAATCGGTAAGATAAAGGGAAAGAATCTCTTTTGCTCTCTCTATATAATCGCAGTCGGCAAGACGCACGATATCGTCCATTGTGATATGAGGTATTTCCTCGGGCACAAACAGTCCGCCCTCGGCAGAAATGCCGTGAGAAATCGCCTGTGAGGAAGTTACCTTTATGCTTTTATCTCTTGTGCTTGTATAAAACATATTACCTCTCCTTTTTCGGTATATCCGAAATTATTGTATCATAACTAAAAAAACAATTCAATGATATATTGAAAAAAACAGGCGGTTAATCGCTCTCGGAGAACGCATTTTCAATATAATTGATCTTCATCGGCTTGTAACTCTCATCGAGATAAACCTCGCACACGTCAAAGCGTGGCTGTTTGCTGTTCGGATAGGCTTTCATAAACAGCTTTGAGGTGGCGATCAGCTTTTCCTGCTTTGAAAAATCAACAGCTTCCTTTGCCTCATAGATATGATCTCTGCCTCTCGTCTTGACCTCGACAAAGCACATATAGCTTCCCTTTTGCGCAATGAGGTCAATCTCGCCGAGACGTGACCGAAAATTTCCCGTTATAATTCTATATCCGTTGTCCCTGAGATATCTTGCGGCAAAAATTTCGCCCCAGACGCCCGATTTATTTATTTTCATAATATTTCCTCAGAAATGTCATTCTGTGAATTTCAGACGGACCGTATTTGTCGAGCATTTCGTAATGCAGCTTCGTACCGTATCCCTTATGCTTTGCGAATTGATATTCCGGATATTTCTTATCCATCTCAAGCATAAAGCGATCCCTCGTCACCTTAGCGAGAATTGAAGCCGCCGCAATGGACATTGAATTGGCGTCACCCTTGACGATTGTGCGTGTCGGAATGCCGAGACCGGGGTCACGGTTTCCGTCGACAAGCGCCATATCCGGCTTGACGGAAAGCCCGCAGAACGCACGGTTCATCGCAAGATATGTAGCCTGCAAAATATTAATCTTGTCAATCTCTTTTTCGTCGGCGGTTGCAATTGAATAAGCAACGGCAGTCTCTTTGATAACGTCAAAAAGTTGCTCACGCTTTTTCTCTGTTAGCTTTTTGGAATCGTTGACTCCGTCGATTATACAGCCGTCGGGAAGAATAACCGCCGCCGCGCAAACAGGTCCGGCAAGCGGACCTCTGCCCGCCTCGTCAATTCCGCAGACGACATTGAAGCCGTCCGCCTTAGCCTCGTTTTCATATTTAAGCCAGTCAATTTTGACCTCGGTTTTCATTGCTGCCATCCCCAAAATAGATTTTAGATTGTAGAAATCAGATGCATAATCATAGAATCATCTTTATATTTGACGAGAGTTTTTCAATAAACGAATTCTATTTCTTGACGGCAATATACTTATATGCCGAGCGGAATATAATTCGTATCACGGGAAAAGATACCTATATTTTTTGACGAGAGATTTTTTCGTGAGACAGTTCTAAGGCTTCGCAGACTATATCATTATATGTCAAGAAGGCTTGGGGCTGTATCACGGAAGAAGATCCGTCAAGGGCGGAAATTCCATTGTTATCTTTCCAAGCTTTCCACCCCTGTACTCGTCAAGGAGCATAACGGAGGCACGCTCGGTGTTAATCTCGCCGCCGCTGATGAGCATACCTCTTTTTCTGCCGATTGCTTCAAGGATTTCCCACGATTGCATATCCGTAATATCATCGAGCTTATATCTTTCAGCAAGCCGCTCGGGATATTCCTCACGGAGCACATCAATAAGTCTGACAGCCATTGTTTCAACGTCAATAACGGCATCCTTTACCGAACCGATGAATGCAAGTCTGTCTCCGACAATCGGATCGTCGAATTTAGGCCAGAGAACGCCGGGGGTGTCAAGCAGTTCTATTCCGTTGCCGATGAAGAACCATTGGTTGCTCGTTGTAACGCCTGGTCTGTCGGCAACCTTGGCACGCACTCTGCCTGCCATCTTATTTATAAAAGAAGATTTTCCCGTATTCGGAATTCCGACAACCATGACTCTCAGAGCTTTGCCGACCATACCGCGTTCGTTGTTCTGCTGAATTTTATCGGCAAGAACCTTGCGTACAAGCGGTGTGTAGGCGTTGAGACCCTTACCCGAGCGGCAGTCCACCGCCAACGCCTCCGCTCCCGTAGAGCGAAAATATTTTATCCAATCGGCAGTGACATTTTCGTCCGCCATATCACATTTATTGAGCAGAATAATTCTCGGCTTGCCCGCCGTTATTTCGCCGATCTCGGGATTCCTGCTTGAAAGAGGGATTCTTGCGTCCAGTATTTCCGTCACGCAGTCAACACGTGAAAGACTTTCCTTGATAAGTCTCCTTGTTTTCGCCATATGTCCGGGAAACCACTGTACCGTCTGTTTCTGAAAATCACCCATTGTAACTCTCCTTTTGAGAAAAGGCTGAACCGAAACGATCCAGCCGCGTAATTACTGTAATTTATTGTATATCGGATTCATAATCTTATTGATTGCCTTATTGATTTTCGGCTCAGCCTTGTAAACCAATTTCATATAATTCTTTTCCAAAATATATATTCTCGCAAGCTCGATAATGGTGCAAACGATGTAAACACATATGGCTGCCAAAAATCCGTATAAAAACAAATAAGGGCTGTTTATATAGTTTCTTCCAATAACCAATTTTTCCCATAGAAGCCATTTAATATGCTCATTTTCGTGAATAAGATAAACACCGAAAGTGGCAGAGCCTATAATATTAATACTGCGGCTGTATTTTATCTCAAAATTTTTAAAAAGCAGAAAAATGCAAACCGAGATAATAATGGTAAAAAGAGAAATTTGACTGCGAAAAAGTATGGCCAAATCATTGAATTGCACTATTCTTTTTGCTTCTTTCTTCAAAAAGATTTGCATAAACGCATCCAAAAGCCACGTTATCAAAAGAATCATAACAACTTTAAATTTATTAATCTTGTTATCGTTCTTATAAAGTCTGATATACGCACCGATAGAATAAATGACAAAAAAAGTAATTAAAATATTACCTTGGAAACCGCGTCTGTCAAGCACACCTAAAACCGACCACAAAAAAATGCTGATCGCCAACATTTTTATATATTGTTTCTGATTTAATTTTTTAAGCAACACATTTAAAAACGGGGACAGTAAAAACATTACAAAATATGTACTCGGAAACCACCAAAGCTCTCTGTTTATAGGTAAAAACTGCCGAATAAGCGAATAATAATTAAACTCTGCTTTTTCAAATATACAAAAAAATATATATATTCCAACAGAATAGCTTGCTATCTGCAACCAAAGTTTTAAGATTTTAGATGTTTTAAGCTGTTTTGATTCTATTAAAAAATATCCGGAAATAAGTACGAATATATTTACCCCGATTTTTCCCAGAAGATAAAATATTGCGGCGAAAGCAGAATTCGGTGTTATTGTATCATAGGTAAATTCATTATATCCCAAGCTATAATTTAAAAAATGGTGAAACACTATTCCGATCATACTGACAATTCTCAGCAACTCAAAATTTGATCTTCTTTCTTTTGCCATAATACCCCTCGCTGACAAAATTATTTAAACACCGTAAAATTCGGTGCAAGTCTGCATTTTACAACGCCGAGGATGTAGCGCTCGTCAACACAGCCGACCATAGGCGAGCGGCTGTCGGTCGAATCGTTTCTGTTGTCGCCCATCAGGAACAGCTTGCCCTCGGGGACGACCATCGGAAATGTGTTGCCCTCCATCGTATGGGTCGGCTCCGCTATGTACGGCTCGTCAAGCTCCACACCGTCAACATACACCTTGCCCGCCGTGAAATCAATATCAACCGTCTGCCCGCCTTTTGCGATAACTCTCTTAACAATCGGTTCATTGAACTCATTCGGCTGAGTGCTGATAACGATATCGCCGGGTTCAATGTCCCTGTTTACCGCAGAAACAATAAGCCAGTCGTTGTTATAAAGAGTCGGAACCATCGAAGAACCGTCGACCCCGACGAACCTGAACAGAAAGGTAAACATTATTGCGATGATTACCAGTGCTGTCACGAAAACCGAAACCGTCTCATAAAGGAAAGATCCACTCGGCTTTTTCTCTTCGGCGGTTATATCATTTGTGTTTTCTTCATTCATTCTTTATTCCTCACCCCGTTGAAAATTGTCATAAATATTGAAGCTACCGAACGGGAGAACACGGAAAGTTGCCTTGCCGAGGATATACCGTGTGTCGATAAATCCGATATCGGTGCTTCGGCTGTCCGTCGAGTGCATTCTGTTGTCTCCCATAACAAAAACCTTGCCCTCGGGAACAACAAGCGGGAACGTAACATCGCCAGAGCGCCTTGTCAATTCGGCAATGTACGGCTCGTCAAGCTCCTTGCCGTCGACAAAGACCTGACCCGACACAAAATTGATGTCGACGGTCTGCCCCTCGGTCGCAATGATTCTCTTGACAATAGGCTCGTTAAAAACATTCGGCTGAGTGATAATAACTATGTCTCCGTAATTGTATTCACTCTTCGGCACGGTGATAAGCCAGTCGCCGTCCTGAAGAGTCGGAACCATTGAAGTGCCGACCACGCTGGCAGGGCGGCATACAAATGTGAAAATAATAAAAATCAGAACAAGCGCAGTCACAACGGACCCGAGAAGATCATAGATCTTAATCCAGCGTGAACGCTCCTTTTTCGCCTGTTCGGGAGTCATTCCGTTTTTGAGGTATTCGTTCCAGTCTTCCTGAATATTACGTCTGCTTAATAACATTGAACTAACCTCCGTATATAATAATCGGTCGGATGACCGTAGATTATAAAAGAACAAAAGGGTATGGAACCACCGCCATACCCCTCAGCTCATTTTCGTAATCAGTGATTACATCAGCCGATGCTCTGCTTAACCTTAGCAGCCTTACCGACTCTGTCACGCAGATAATAGAGCTTACTTCTGCGTACCTTACCTGTTCTGATAAGCTCAATCTTATCAACATTGGGTGAATGAACAGGGAAAACCCTCTCAACACCAACGCCGTAAGAAACTCGACGAACGGTAAATGTCTGGGATACGCCGCTTCCCTTGATGGCAATTACGGTACCCTCGAAAGCCTGGAGTCTCTCTCTCTCGCCTTCACGGATCTTAACCCAGATTTTGATAGTGTTACCCACCTTGATTGCCTCAGAAACGTCAGCCTTGAGGCTGTCCTGAGCGATTAATTTAAGTGCGTCCATTACAGACACCTCCCATAAGATTTCAGGCGTTCTTAACGGCTAACCGTCAGAGGACCGTCCGCTTTAATGTTGGGCATTAAACCCCGCCAAATCGGCATACTGCCGCCTTGGTGGTCACAAATGCTTTAATATATTACCATATAGCCCGGTTTATTTCAAGTATTTTTTTGATTATTTATAAGAATTTTCGAAAATTTTTCTGCCGTCACAACATATAGTTGTCAGTCCGCATTCACGGCACTATTTTTTTCGTCCCACTGCTTTTGAGCAAGGGCACAAACATTCTCCGACATACGGCAAAGGCAGCTTCCGTCCTTAAATTCCGCAACCTTTTCGACCTTGACTCCGAGTCTTTCGGCCGCTTCGGTTTCACTCTTTATCTGTCTTTCTTTCATATAGTACAGTGTTTTCTCGTTGTCGTATTTCAGATACGAATCCTTGACGCAGAGGTAGTCTATCGGGACAAAATAATCCTTGTCCGCCTCGTTGCCGTAAAAAACAATCGGCAGCTTATCGTCGGCGGCAACGAAAACGTTTTCGCCCGATTCAAATGAAGCAAAGATACATTCGTAACCGTTATCGAGGGCATACTGTGCCGCTTGATACGACGAATTTTCGCTGTCCGTTCCCATCCTTATCTCCTTGCAGACCGTCACGGTTCGCAGTCCCGTCAGTCCCACAAACATAACAGCAAAAACAATATAGAAATATGTTGACTTTATCGGATATGACTTTAAAAGAAACGCAGAGCACACGGCAACAAGCGGAAATACCATAAAATAATAAATCTCTCTCGTTTCAACCCGAGTAAACACGCCGATAAAAAACACGCTTGCACAGCCGAGCAGAAACAAAAGAATTACCGAAAAATCTGTTGTGTCCTCGCACTTGGTCTTTGCAAGATTTATGATGCCGGTAACAACGCCGAACACGATCAGTCCGACAACCGCCGCCGCAATTATAACCGAGACGATTTTCGGCATATTGACCGATTTGAACAGCTTGCAAATATTTATAATATTATCAACAATATTCCTGATTATGCAATGCACGGAAAGTTCGATTTTTGTTTCGCCGTAGATGCTTTTCTGATTGATTTTCAGAAATTTTACGGCAATCAGTCCTGCAATATTTGAAACAAAAATTCCCACAGTAAACGCTGTGGATTTTGTCAGCGATAATTTTTTTCTGCGAACGGAATCAATAATAATCATAACAATTTCGCACGCAACGAGCGGCATTGTCATTATCGCAGTCTGTCTCAGGCTCTGAACGCCGAGAGCGAAGCTCAATATCAGTGAAACGGCGAGAAAAATATAATCCGCTTTTTTCCAAGCAGTCTTTCTTATTCTTACGTAACAGCCGAACACTATGAATGCCGCAATTATATATCCGGCATAAAAGGTCGCCATTGTGAAAAATATTTGTGCTCCCAGAGTGTCGGCAGCAATATGTCTGCGGACGAGGATGAACCAGATCATCATAAGGAATCCGCCGAGCCGTTCGTTGTATGAGCACAACGGTTTCAGCATCCAATCAAAGGAGAGATACACGGCAACAGTCATTACGCAGGAGGCAATCGCCATCGCAATAACTGCGTTTGAGGTTATTCCGTATATCAGCGTCGCAAGCACCGGCGTTGCAAAAACATAGAGCTGGTTGCCGAAAATCCAGTTGTCGGGAAAGAGGGATTTTGCGCTCCACGCCTCTCTCGCATAATTTATATCACAAAGCATATCGCTGTTGTAATATTCGGGAACACAGCTCAGGTTTGTGTAAAAAATCAATCCGAAAAAGGCAAGCAAAAAAAACGTCAGAACAGCCGAGATTATTTTTCTGTTTTTATTTTCCTTGGTCATTTCAGCCGTTTCCCTTCTCCTCATATTCATTGACAAGCTCGCAAAGATTTTCCGACATTGAGTAAAGATAAATACCGTCTCCGAACTCTGCTTTCAATGTCATTTTCACACCGTGACGTGCGGCAATTTCTTTCGCCTTTTCAAGCTCATATGTTCTGAAAATATACAGACTTTTTTCATTATCCCTGCTTTTGAAATCGTCCTTCACGCATAGATACTCCACGGGCTTCATCGCCGTACTGCGGTCGATTCGTTTAAACTGAACGAGATGAATTTTATCGCCCGAGGCAACTATAATATTTTCCGCTCCGTCAATTCTGCCGCTGAGCCCGAAAGTGGAATAGACCGTGTCATATCCGTTGTCGAGCATATAATTTGCTATTTGATGCGACACGGTGTCCGGTTTCTTTCCGGCTCTGATTTCGCCGATTGTGCCGACCGCCCGGAACGATATCATCGCCGCCGCAAAAACGGCTGTGGCCGAAATAAAGATTTTTCTTCGGTTTTCTGTTCGTGCGATTATGTATGAGGCGCACACCGCCAACAGCGGATAAATCATAAAATAATACAGCGCACGGCTCATAATATTTGTCAGCACTCCTGCGCCGAAAACTCCTGCACATCCGAGAGCAAAAAGAATCATAAGCACAAGCCTGTCAATGCTTTTTTCTTTTCCTTTTATATTATCCTTGACGCAGAAAATAAATCCGATAAGAATAATTGAAAGGAACACTGCGGAAATTGTGAACCTCGGAATAAAACGCAGCTTGTCGGGGGCGAACGTCAGCGCGATGTACTCAATGTTATAAAAAATTCTTTTCAAAAACATCAAAGGATCTTTTTCAATAGTTGTTTCTCCGTATATTGAATTTTGCGTCAGCTTAATAAATTTTACTGCAACAAGACCCGCTATATTCGAGACAAAAATCAGAGCGGAAAATAACGCCGATTTTGTGACAGAAAATTTTTTATTCTTCACCGAGTCAAAGACAATCAGCGCAATTTCACACACAACAATAGGGAGCACCATAACGGTTGTCTGTCTGAGACTTTGCATTCCTGTCGCAAAGCTGAGAGCGATTCCGATAACCGCCGTCGGGATATGTTTTTTCAAAAACTTTCTCTGTCTTATCCTTATATAACAGCCGTAAACAACGAACGCCGTGATAATATAACAGGCGTAATAGCTCGCCATTGTAAAAAAGACTTGGATGCCCTGCTGGCTTGTCGCAAGATGCGACTTAAGAAAAAGTGCCCCGATAAGAAGCAAAAATCCCGCCGTGCGTTCGTTGTATGAAAACAGCGTCCGCATCATCCAGTCATATGTCAGGACAATAAGCAAAGTCATTACGCACGATGCCGCTGCCATTGCGGTAAAAGCATTTCCGAACAGTCCGAAAAACAGCGCCGCAAGTGCCGGTGTAGCTACAATATAGATTTGGTTGCCGAATATCCAATCCTGTGGAAAAAGAGATTTTGCTTTCCACGCCTCCTTGGCATAGTTTATATCCGTATAAATATCCCCGTCGTAATACTCCGGATTACAGCTGAGATTGACATAAAAAACCAAAGCCAAAAATGCGAAAAGAAGAACGGTGAGGATTATCGAAAACACACGCTCGCTCCTCTTCTTTTCCACCGATCGAATCATTCCTGCTCCTCCCTTATCTAAAGATCTCGTTATTTTTCGTGATCATTTTTCTACGCACGATATATTCCGTTTCGTGCTCAACTCCGATTGCTTTTTCAAGCGTTTCAACAAGCAGTGCGGGGTTGAGATTGTTTGTATTTCCGGCGGCGAGAACACACTGAATATTTACGAATTTCTCCGCCGTTGTAATTTTCAGATCATAGATAAATTCTATTAGGTTAATCTGTTTCATAATCTTTTTATGACCCTTTTTGCCACGCTTTTCGGCGAGCAATTCTTCGCCCCCGACAAGTTCACGTGCCCTTTCGGCAAAGAGCTTTGCCGTCTGTTCGTCAGAGAAAATCAGCTTGACAAAATAGAGAGCCTTTTCAATTTCTTTTGCATCATGGACGGGGGCGCCGACAGAAAGAATCTTAACTCCTTCGGGAAGCGTTTCGTTCAGTCGGTTCATTATTTCCTCGTCGCTCATATCACCCTCAATACGAATATCCATATATTCGCAGTCACTCGACTGGCCGAGAGAAAGCGGCAGTGCAAAGGTCAGATACGGATGGGGGTTGAATCCCTCGGTGTACCACATCGGGAGCTTTGCACGTCTGACGGCACGGGTCATCATCCTGTTGATATCGAGGTGAGAGATATAAATCGCCCTGCCTGTTTTTGAAAAATTAAGCCTCACTGCGCGCATCGCACTTACCTCCGTTAAGTCGGTTTGCTCCGCAGCCTGCACACTTGATTCTGCAATGCGGAGTAGTGACGCTTTCGTGCGCCTTTTTGTTTTCATTCATAAGAAATTTTTTGCTTATACCGTAATCCAGGTGATCCCACGGAAGAATCTCGTCAAAATCACGGCGTCGGTTTGCATAGAAGCTCGGGTCAAGACCTGCCTCATCAAAGGCTTCCATCCATTTGTCGAAATCGAAATGATCGTCCCAACTGTCGAATTTACATCCCTTTTTCCACGCAAGCTCCAGTACCTTTGAAAGTCGGCGGTCGCCCCTTGCAAACACGCCCTCAAGGAAACTCGTAGGAGTAAGGTGGGTTGAAATTCTGATTTTCTTCGTCGTAACGCTTGCATACAAATGCTTCTGCTTTTCTTCAAGCTGCTCCATGGTGTCCTGCGGCTCCCACTGGAACGGGGTGAACGGCTTCGGCACAAACGACGATGCGCTTATACTGACCTGAACACCCTTGCCCTTGGGTCTGTCGGGATTGCGGTAAAACTCATCAACAACCTGTTGACCGAGCTGAGCAATACCTGCAACATCATCGAGCGTCTCCGTCGGAAGCCCTATCATAAAATAAAGCTTAACCGCTGTCCATCCTCCCGAAAAAGCCATATTGACGGTTTTCATAACGTCATCATACGTAACATTTTTATTAATAGCGTCTCGCAAACGCTGAGTTCCTGCCTCGGGAGCAAATGTCAGGCTGCTTCGGCGAACCTCGGTCAGCTTTTCCATAAGTTCGTCAGAGAAATTATCGACTCTCAGCGACGGGAGCGCAACATTTATGTTCTCCTCCGTTGTCCATTTAAGCATTGATGTGAGCAGTGGCTGCAATCCCGTATAATCGCTCGTACTCAAAGAACAAAGAGAAATTTCGTCATATCCGGTTGATTCGCAAAGAGTTCTGCACTGCTCCTCGACAACCTCGGGAGACTTCTCCCTTATCGGTCTGTACAAAAATCCCGCCTGACAAAAACGGCATCCTCTTATACATCCTCGGAAAATTTCCGCCGTCACTCTGTCATGAACAACCTCAATTGACGGAACAACAAATCTCTCGGGATAATAAACCTTGTCCATATCCTCAACAATCGCCTTAACCGCCTTTTCTGGAGCAGTCTCTTTATTGGCTACGCTCTTAATCGTGCCGTCCTCTTTGTACTCGACATCATAAAACGACGGTACATAAAATCCCTTGAGTTGCGCAACTTCACGCAGAAGTTCAATTTTCGGTGAGCCGAGTTTTTTGTGCTTGCGAATAAGATCAACAAGCTGAACCGTTGTCTCCTCGCCGTCACCAAGCATAAAGATATCAATAAAATCTGCAATCGGTTCACCGTTACAGGCGCAGGGACCTCCTGCGACAACAAGAGGAGCAAGCTCGGTGCGATCCTTTGAATAAAGCGGGATCCCCGCAAGATCAAGCATATTGAGAATATTGGAATAACTCAACTCATATTGGAGCGTAAAGCCGAGCATATCAAATTCATCAAGCGGGTCTCCGCTTTCAAGCGCCCACAGCTTTATGCCGTTCTCACGCATTTTCTCTTCCATATCCACATCGGGAGCAAACACACGCTCGCACCACGCATAGTCAAGCCTGTTAACAACGGAATAGAGAATCTTCATACCGAGGTGCGACATTCCTATTTCGTAGGTATCGGGGAAGCAGAACGCATACCTTACGTCCACCTTGTCCTTATCCTTTATTACGCTGTTCAGCTCGCCGCCGACATAACGTCCCGGCTTCTGAACCTCTTGTAGAATTTTTTCAAGTTTTTTTGAAAGCATAATCCGTTCCTCTGAGTTTATAACATTTTATAACTTTGTCTTTGTATTCTTATTAATAAAGATATTTCAGCCATTTAAACTTTTGTTTTTTACTCAATATAATCATTAAGGTTGAAATAATAATCGCTACTGACGCTGTGGTAAAATATATTAAAATCCGGTTTTGTGTAAAAGCCGTCATTCCGGTCTTTTCCTCAATTAATTCAAATATTTCTCTCATCATCAGCAAATGCGAAAAATAAATAATCGAACTGTAACTGCGGATTATTTTGTATCTTCTCGAATTCTTTAACTTTATATCACGGCACAAAAGAAAAATGGAGGCGGAGCAAATAAAAATCAAGAGAAGCGACACGGTTTCTACCAAAGTGTTTCTTTTTTCATATGTAAATGCAGAAAAGCTCACCATTGCCACAAACCCGACAATTACAAAAAGTATTTCACTTCTTTTACTGCATTCACGGAAATCCGACATAAACATTCCGATAGCCACGCAGAGCAAACCTTTTTGGCATACATTAAGTATAACTACGGGAACAGATGTCCATATCTTTTCAATAAACGGTAAATATGTATACAGTATCGGCATTAATTTTGAAACGCCGAAAAATATTAACGAAATAATCAGCGTTAACTTTCGTGAAAGCCTTTTTCTCATAAAATACACTGCGGCTAATGCAACAATTAAAGTGTTTACGTACCAAAGATGAACAAAGGAAGTTGAAAGGAAAAAGTTCCTCACTATTTGAAATAAAGCCGAAACAAACAATTTAAATGTCATTCCGTTAAAATCAACACCGTAAAATTTTATTAAATTCGACGGAATATAAATAATTGTCCATGCAGTATAAAGAATCAACAGTCTTTTTTCATAGTTTAAAAATATTTTTCTGTCATCATTTCCTTTGCCGATTTTTTTGAAAAACAGAAAAGAGGAAACCATAAAAAAGAAAGGAACCGCTGTTGATCCGATAATGTTTTCCACAATAAATTTCGGAAAAGGATTTGAGGGCGGTATAAACGGCTTGTGCAGCATAATGACGACAAATGCCATAACCAGCCGCATTACATCTATCATATTGTACTGCACATTATTCTTGGACAGATTGTTCATATATTTCTCCTATAAAAAGTCAAGTAGTTTTCACTAACTTGCTGTATTTTTTGATAACCAAAATGGTTATACATTGAGGGCATTGCTCTCGTAATTTATACACAGCATCTCCTATACGATCTGACATTTCCGCCGACCGTTGCATGATTCGATCCTAACGCTTCATTCTCCTTTTGACTATATCACTATATTAATTTATTTTACTATGAACCGACATTTTTTTCAAGTAAAATAATATATAATTAGTTGCTATTGTATAGTTGACAAATCAATTAAAATTCTATTCACAGGAAATTCATATTTTTTTGGTAAAATTTGAATACTAAAAATAAGGAGTGGTTCAAATGGCAAAAACCCTGCCGAAACCGATTGACGGAACGCTGAGAAAATTCTCGCTCCGTGTCCCCGAGGTTATCCGTGAGTGCAGCGGAATTGTTGTTTTTGGAAAAAGAATAAAATCGCTTGTTTTTTCAACCGATGTTGCCATAATAAGAAACGTTAACGCTGACGCAATAATTGCGGTATACCCTTTTACGCCTCAGCCCATAATAACTCAGGCGATTCTCTCCGCCTCCGATATTCCTGTATTCGTTGGGGTCGGCGGCGGTCTAACGAGCGGAAAAAGAATTCTCAGCCTTTCTTCCTTTGCTGAAATGCAGGGAGCGACAGGAGTTGTTCTCAATGCTCCCGTTTCAAACGAAATTGTACGGGATGTCAGCGATAATATTGATATTCCGACCGTGATGACCGTTGTTCGCGATGACGATGATATTCAGGCTCGAATAGATGCCGGTGCGGCGATTCTCAATGTATCTGCGGCATCTCGCACTCCGGAAATCGTAGCTAAAATCCGCAAGGATTTCCACGATATTCCGATTATTGCAACGGGCGGACCGACCGATGAGTCGATAAAAAGGACGATAGAGGCAGGAGCGAATGCCATAACGTGGACTCCGCCGTCGAACGGTGAGATTTTCCGTGACGTTATGGATGCATACCGAAACGGTCAGCCTCATCCGTAAACAAACTTTTTGAGAGGGTGATCCCGTATGATGACTTTATCCGAGGCAATTGCCGCAAGGCACTCCGTCAGGCGTTTTACAAAAAAAGAAATAGAAAAATCAGCTGCACACGATTTAAAGGAATACATCGATGAATGTAACCGACTGAGCGGCTTTGACTTTCAGCTTGTTCTTAATGAGCCCGAAGCATTTTCGACACGAATGGCGCACTACGGCAGTTTTCGTAATTGCGGAAATTATATCGCCGCCGTCGGTCCGAAGGGCGAAGATGAGAAATGCGGATACTACGGCGAAAAACTCGTTCTGAAGGCTCAGCAGCTCGGGCTGAACACCTGCTGGGTCGCACTGACCTACGGAAAGTCAAAAGCACACTGCATTATTCCGAAAGGAGAAAAGCTGTATGCTGTGATTGCCCTCGGCTACGGTGAGACACAGGGATCTGCACACAAGTCTAAAAGTATAAATGAGCTTTGCCGCGTAAACGGCGATATGCCGAGTTGGTTTTACTGCGGTATGACGGCGGCTATGCTTGCACCGACGGCAACGAATCAACAAAAATTTCTTCTTACACTTGACAATGACACGGTTCACGCCAAGGCTCTGCACGGCTTTTATTCAAAAATGGATCTCGGAATCATAAAATATCATTTTGAAATCGGCGCAGGCAATGCCGAATTTAAGTGGGGATAAATTTTTTTCAGGGAGTTCCGGGGCTATATACAGAACTTCCAAGGTGCAATGAACGCATTAACCTCAAACTTATATTTTAAATAAAAAGTATCCGCATACAGACAGATTGTATGCGGATACTTTTTGGTGGAGACGAAGAGGATCGAACTCTCGACCTTACGGATGCGAACCGTACGCTCTCCCAGCTGAGCTACGCCCCCGAGTGTTTTCCGAACACTGAAATTATATTCTTTCTTTTCCGATTTGTCAAGTTGCCGACCCGTAAAAATTAATGTTTACCCTTTCTTTTCCGCCAATTCATACAATTTTAAAATTTAGATGGAAAAATAATATCATAAATTATGCAAAAATCACCATAAAAGCATTTGCTTTTGCGCCGATTCGTGATATAATGGTACGGACAATAATCGGAAATTGTTTTTCGAATATTATCCACAATGAGAAAGGATTGTTTTTATGGCTGAAAAAGCAAAAAAAATGAAGCTTAACTACGGCAAGACCGCACTTATAGGTTTCGGTTTTATGGCTGTACAAATAGCTTGGATCATCTACAATGCATATGTTCCCCTTATATTAAGAGAAAATGATACGATTGCAAACCTTAGCTGGGCAAGCACCGCCGTCGGTATGATAATGGTTATCGACAATGTTTTCGGTGTTGTTTTCCAGCCGCTTTTCGGAAAATTTTCCGACAGAACGCATACTCGCTTCGGAAAAAGAACTCCGTACCTGATGGTTGGCATTCCTCTTTGTTCGCTTCTGTTTATTTTTATTCCGAGAATTCAGCTTCTCGGCGTACTTATGCTTGATATCATCGTTTTCAACTTTATTATGTCAACCTGGCGTTCTCCTGTTGTTGCGATGATGCCCGATGCAACTCCCTCCGAACTTCGAGGAGAAGGAAATGCTGTTATTAATATAATGGGCGGTGTCGGCGTAGTTCTCGGCACGGTTTCCGGCAAAATTATAACATTTATTACAAAGGCAACAGATCAGCAGGTCATCAGAAACAACGTTTTTCTCTTTGGCTCGATCGTTATGGTTATCTGTCTGCTTGTTGTTGTTTTCCTTGTCCGTGAGCCCGACAGCAGACTTTCAAAAGCAGAGTCAGCAAAGCTCGCGAAAGATTTTGAAAAGAAACAAGCTAACAAGAACGGCAAAAAGAGTCTCAGCAGTATGGGACTTACAAAAGGCGAGAAAAAGAGTCTTATATTTATGCTTATTGCCCTCTTCTTCAACTCAAACGCAACAGATTCCATTCAGACCTATTTCACAACATTTGCAAAATACGAGCTTAATTTTAAAGAATCCGATGCTTCGCTTATCATAACTTTGTTTGCGGCGGCAACCGTTATCGGTGCTATCCCGGCAGGTAAGCTCGGTCAAAAATTCGGTCGTAAAAAAACAATTATGTCCGGTTGGATAGGCGTTCTTGCTTTCTTCCTTGTCTATGCGGTTACAAGATTCCAGCCTTTGCTTTACATTGCAATTGTAGGCGGCGGAATACTCATCGCATTTGTTACGATCAACACTCTTCCGCTTGTTCTTGAAATCGGCGGACTCGACAGAGTCGGCACATTTACCGGCTACTACTATACGGCAACATTCTCGGCTTCAATCGTCGGCCCTGTTCTTGTCGGTGCAATGTTTGACGTTACTAAACATTTCTCGGCTGACGGTGAAATAAATTACTGGTCGTTGTTCTTCTATGCCCCGGCTTGTTTCGCTCTTGCTCTTCTTTGTATGTCACAGGTTAAGCACGGTGAAACAAATTCAATCCCCGAAGAAATAATAGAAGAAATTGCACAGGACGACTGATTTTCCCACGAATGGGATTGGAGGAATACATCAATGAGTGAAACACTTCTCAAGGTGAGAGACCTCAAAAAGAGCTACGGTGATCATACTGTTCTCAAAGGCGTCTCTTACGACATTGCACAGGGCAAGATTGTCGGTCTGCTCGGTCCTAACGGCTGCGGCAAGACCTCAATGATCAAGTCCATTGTCGGTCTTATCAATGACTATGAGGGTCAGATTCTTATAAACGGAAAGGCTCCCGGCGTTGAATCGAAAAAAATTATTGCATATCTGCCCGAGAAAAACTATCTTCCGGCATGGATGACGCCGACAAGCGCAATAAAATATATGGCTGATTTCTATGACAACTTTGACAAGCAGAAAGCCTTTGATATGGCGGCGACCTTTGAGCTTCCGATGAAGCAAAAGATCAAGACAATGTCAAAGGGTCAGCAGGAAAAGCTCCAGCTTCTCCTTGTTATGAGCAGAAAAGCCGATCTTTATATTCTCGACGAACCGCTCGGCGGCGTAGACCTTGTATCAAGAGAGTTTATTCTTGATACAATTATGAAGAACCACGCCGAAAATTCAACGATTTTGCTTTCGACTCACCTTATCTATGATATTGAAAAGGTGCTTGACCGTGTTATGATGGTCAAGGACGGCAAGCTCGTTGTTAACACCGACGTTTCAAAAATCACGGCGGACGGCAAAACCGTCGAGGATCTGTTCAGGGAGGTGTTCAGTCATGTTGGGTAAGCTCTTAAAGCACGAATTTATTGCAACGGGCAGAATTATGGGTGCGCTTTATGCGGTGGTCGCAGTAATTATGGCGTACGTCCTCGGCTCGTACTACATCAGCAAGGACACCGCAACAACGGGTCAGATGCTCGGAATCACCGTGCTCCTTCTGATCTCCTCTTGCAGCTTTATTCTTACGGCTGTTGTTATGATCGTCAATTTTCAGAGATCTCTTTACGGCGAGCAGGGATACCTGAGCTTTACGCTCCCCGTCAAGGGTTCGACTCTCCTTTTTTCAAAGATCCTCGCCTCAACGGTTTGGTTCGTTGCCGCATTTCTTTGCCTTATGGGCTCGGCAGCTATCACATACTTTGTTGTTAAAGAGGACGTTATCGGCGACGAGACATTTTCCACAATCGAGTCTCTTCTTCCGATGTTCCTGCAAGGTAAGTCAGTATCAACAATTGTTACATCAATCGTTATTTCGATGATATCGTATTTCCTGCGTTTTGCAGTCATCACACTTGAAATGTACTTTGCGATTTCTCTTGCAAACACCCGTCATTTCCAGAAAAGATATCTCCTTTGGACGATCATTTTCACAATCGTAATTCTCTTTGCGGTCGAGAAAATCTCGGGTGTAATCTCCGACAACATCACCTTCGGACTTTCGATAGTCGGCAACGAGATTTCGGTTATCACAAATTACGATGACCTCGCATCAGGGGCGAGCTTCACGGATCTTGTTTCAATTATAACTTATCTCATTTTCGGCGTCGGACTTTATTATGCAACGTTCTACGTAATGAATAAGAAAGTAAATATCAGGTAATCACCGATTACCTTAATAAAGGAGACATACCTTTGAGCGCATGGACAAACGAAAAAATCATTACGCTTATCAAATCACGTCTTGATGATCACAGATTCAACCACAGCCTTAACGTTGCCGAGAGTGCAAAAGAGCTTGCGCTCAGATTCGGCGGCGATGCGGACAAGGCGTACACTGCGGGGCTTCTGCACGACGTAATGAAAAATGCTTCCGAGGAAGAGCAGCTTGGGGTATTGAGCGAGGCGGGTATCGAGCTGATGCCTGTCGAGAGGGCTAACAAAAAGCTGTGGCACGCTATGGCGGGTGCGGCTTATGTAAAATTCGTTATGGGCATAGACGACCGTGAAATAATCAGAGCGGTCAGATATCACACAACCGGCAGAGCGGGAATGAGCCTGCTCGAAAAAATCGTTTATCTCGCCGATTATATTTCCGCAGAGAGGAATTATAGCGGAGTTGAGGATATGCGGAAACTATGTGAAAAGGATATGGACGAAGCGATTGAATATGCGCTTGTGTTCGGGATTCCGGATCTTGTAACGAAAGGTCAGGTCATTCACCCGGACAGCATCGACCTTTACAACGAAGTTATTATGAAAAAGCAGGGAGGAAACAGTTTATGACATCACTCGAAAAAGCAAAAAATATTGCGAAGATTTTGGATAAGAAAAAAGCGATAGATATCGTCGGAATCGAGACGAAAGAGCTGACGGTAATGTCGGACTATTTCATCATTGCAAGCGGTACTTCAAACACGCACGTTCGTGCTCTTGCCGATGAGGTTGACGACGAGATGAAAAAGCTCGGCGTTGAGGTTGACCACATTGAGGGCAGAGCGACAGGTTGGATTCTGCTTGACTACAACGATGTTCTTGTTCACATTTTCCAGCCGGAAAGCAGACAGTATTACAACATCGAACGCCTTTGGAACGATGCGGCAAGGGTTGACCTTTCCGACGTCCTGACTGAGGATTAATTATTATTTTGCATAGGTGCTTATCGTGGGCGCCCCTGTAAGGGAGCTGTCACGGTTCGTCCGTGACTGAGGGGTTAAAACATTTATCCATTCCGCCGCAGGCGGTCCCCCCATCCCCTCCCTTGCAACAAGGGGAGGTTTAGCATAAAACTTGCATTATTTTAGAGTAAGTTTGCAAGCATCTCTATGCAGCAAATCGCAATACACATCGGAGGATTATTGAAATGGGTTATGATTTTAAATCGGTAGAAAAAAAGTGGCAGGACAAATGGGAGGAAACAGGGGTTTTCCATGCTGTTGATTTCTCCGACAAGCCGAAGTTTTACGGCCTTGTCGAGTTTCCGTATCCCAGCGGAGCAGGTATGCACGTCGGCCACATCAAGGCTTATTCGGGTCTTGAGGTTATCTCGAGAAAGAGAAGAATGCAGGGCTATAACGTCCTGTTCCCGATCGGCTTCGACGCATACGGTCTCCCGACCGAAAACTACGCTATAAAAACAGGTATTCATCCCCGTAAGGTTACGGATATGAATATCGAAAAGTTTTCAAGCCAGCTTAAAAGAGTAGGTTTCTCCTTTGACTGGACAAGAGTAATTGACACCACTCAGGAGGGCTACTATAAGTGGACCCAGTGGATTTTCCTCAAGATGTTTGAGCACGGTCTCGCTTTCAGAGATAAGACACTTGTTAACTACTGCCC
>OQVL01000258.1_pt1 | contig 25322 bp, 15 predicted proteins | sample 1691501 | NCBI WGS metagenome assembly OQVL01 (sample SAMN03418253, study PRJEB22391) | human gut metagenome | biome: human-gut; feature: organic feature; material: feces | host: Homo sapiens | place: Tanzania | collected 2013-01 | reverse complement strand
TGGAGATATTGGGCTTTCAGCCCGCTTTTGTTTGAGTTTTGACACACCCTCCACTAAATTGGCTTTCATGACATTCGTGACTTTCATGACATTCATGACTTTCATGACAACATAAAAAAACACCTTAAACAACGATAATCTTAAGCTTTTATCGTTATATCCCTGAGAAAATACCCTATATTGTTAAACAATGCAAATAATTTGAACATTTATTATCTTTCTTAATTAGCGTTAACAAAAAAATTGTAATTTTACAGCCGTAAACGGAAAAAAGACAAATGAAGCTAAAAACAAATGAAATCTACAAGACAAAAAAATGTAATATATGAATGTATATGTCATGCAGCTATGACAGTGGCTTTGCTATGGCTGACAGTATGCCCTGCCAAGGCTGCCACCCGCCCTACGGCTGCCTCGATAGACTCCCTACTCCACTGCATAGACACAGCTATTGAGCATAGCGAACAATATGTACATAAGAAGATGGATCGTATAGACTACCTTAAGTCGGAGATTGAACAGGCAGAGACGCTGTCGGCCAAATACGAGCTGACCTACCAAATTTATGTAGAATATCTGCCTTTCATCAACGACTCAGCAATAGTCTACCTTGAGCGATGCTCAGAGATAGCCCAACAAATGGGCGACGACTCCAAGAAAGGAGCATGCCTGTCGCTCATAGCCCTTAGCTGCTCGAATGCAGGAATGTATATTGAGTCGGAGGATATACTGAAGGACATCAACCCAAGTAGCCTGCACGACATCGACCTTGGGCTATACTATTATGCCTACGGTCATCTGTCAGGCGAGCTGGTATATTACGGCAAGTTTAAGGACATGCGCAAGAAATTTGCCGAATCTTCAATAGAAAACTTCATGCTCGCACAGCAGCACCTGCCACATAGCCATAAATATTACAACCAAAGTCGCGAGATGATGGCTCAAAACCAAGGCGACTTCAAGCAATCGCTCGCCATCAACAACGAATGGATAAAACAAGCGAAGACTGGCTCTACAGAATATGCCCTTGTCTCGTTCTATCGATATTTAGACTATAAAGCATTGGGCGACTCCATACAGGCGATGTACTGGCTTGGCGAATCAGTCCTGTCAGACATAAGAAATGCCGTGATGGACCAAGGATCATTGTGGGAAATGGCAAACTTGCTCATGACAAAGGGCGACATCGACCGTTCCTACAGATATATATGCTTCACTTCGGACTGTGCCGACCGCTTTGGCTCACGCCAACGCCTGTCGCGCATCTCGCCCCTGTTGTCGCACATTGCCAAACAATACAAGACAAATGAAGAGAAGTCAAACCGCTCGCTGTGCTACACTATAGCGGTCATAAGCCTGCTCTCCGTGCTGCTTCTCGCGGCATTGGTCTACGTTTACCGCAAGCGCAACCAACTTGCCATGACGCGCGACCAACTCGCCAAGTCGAACGAACAGCTAAAGGACACTAACACCCAACTGTCGTCGCTCAACTCGCAGCTCGCCCTACTCAACCTTCAGCTTTCCGAAGCAAACCGTGTGAAGGACGAATACGTGGGACGTTTCCTCCGGCTATGCTCGGTGTATATCGACAAGCTTGAGGACATGCGCAAGAAGGTGATAAAACGAGTGAAGAACAAGCAGTTCAACGAACTTGCCGAGCTCACACGCTCTGCCGACTTCACAGGCAAGGAAACCGACGAACTGTATGAGAACTTCGACAACGCATTCCTGCAACTCTTCCCGTCGTTTGTCTACGAGTTCAACGCTCTGCTGAAACCAGAAAACCGTGTTATGCCACCCGACAACAAGTCGCTCAACACCATAATACGCATTTTCGCACTCATCCGGCTCGGCATAACCGACAGCAGCAAGATAGCAGAATTTCTGCACTATAGCGTCAACACAATTTACAATTATAGGGCCAACATCAAGAATGGAGCCTTGTGCGACCGTACAGAGTTTGAGGACAGAGTGAGACAGATAGGTATGCCAAATGCAAAAAATACATAGCTTAAAGTTGTGTGTATCAAGGAAATTACTTAATTTTGTATCAAAATGGCGCATTAGCCGCATAAATACGTATTTATAAGTTATTGAATGAAAGAATTTGTTATATCAGAAGTAAAGGCCGAAACTGCCATTCTTGTGGGTCTTATCACCAAGGAGCAGGACGAGGCCAAAACAAAGGAATATCTCGACGAGCTGGAATTTCTCGCTGACACAGCGGGAGCTGTCACAGTGAAGCGATTCACCCAGCGCGTAGGCGGACCAAGCCAGGTGACCTATGTCGGTTCGGGTAAGCTTGAAGAAATACGCGACTATATCAAAGCCGAGGAGGACGCCGAACGTCCCGTAGGTATGGTTATCTTCGACGATGAGCTGTCGGCTAAGCAGATACGCAACATCGAAAAGGAACTGGGCGTAAAGATTCTCGACCGCACATCGCTCATCCTCGACATCTTTGCCATGCGTGCGCAGACAGCAGCCGCCAAGACCCAAGTGGAATTGGCACAATACCGCTACATGTTGCCACGACTACAGCGACTGTGGACCCACCTCGAACGTCAGGGTGGTGGCTCTGGTTCGGGTGGTGGTAAAGGCAGCGTGGGCTTGCGCGGACCTGGTGAGACCCAGCTTGAGATGGACCGACGCATCATCCTCAACCGCATAACTCTGCTCAAACAGCGTCTTCTGGAGATTGACAAACAGAAGACAACACAGCGCAAGAACCGTGGCCGACTCATTCGTGTGGCTCTTGTAGGCTACACCAACGTGGGCAAGTCGACCATCATGAACCTGCTCTCCAAGAGCGAGGTGTTTGCCGAGAACAAGCTCTTCGCCACACTTGACACCACCGTGCGCAAGGTTGTCATCGAAAACCTTCCCTTCCTCCTTGCCGACACCGTAGGATTCATACGCAAGTTGCCCACCGACCTTGTCGACTCATTCAAGTCGACACTCGACGAGGTGCGCGAGGCCGACCTCCTGCTGCATGTAGTTGACATCTCCCACCCCGACTTCGAGGAACAAATAAACGTAGTGGAAAATACACTTAAGGACCTCGGCTGCGCCGACAAACCCTCGATGATCGTTTTCAACAAAATCGACAACTACACTTGGACGGAAAAGGAAGAAGACGACCTTACGCCAATGACCAAGGATAACATTACACTCGACGAACTAAAGCGCACATGGATGGCACGCCTCAACGAGAACTGTCTCTTCATCTCGGCAAAAGAGAAGGAGAACATCGATGAGTTCCGTGAGACTATATATAATAAGGTGCGCGAAATGCACGTGCAGAAATATCCTTACAACGATTTCCTGTACGAAGTAGTAGACGAATAAAAAATTTTCTAACTTTAAGATTATGGCATACAGAAACTTGACTGACACAGAAGTTTCAACCCTTCAGGCTAACAGCTGTTGGGCGGAAGACTGGCAGCGCATTAAAGTAAGCGAAGACTTCGCACCAAATTATTTCCACCGCGTGATGTTCTATGGCGACATACGCCTCGGACATTTTGACAAGAGTGTGGAGGTGAGCAAGGGATTCCTCAAGCATTCGGGAGTGAACAACGCAACGCTGCGCAATGTCACCATTGGCGACAACTGCCTCATTGAGAACATATCGGGCTATATCAACAACTATGTGATAGGCGACAACTGCCTTATCACCAATGTGTGCACCATGGAGACCACCGAGGGAGCAACCTATGGCGAGGGCAACCTCATCTCTGTGCTCAACGAGGTGGGCGACGGTAACATCATCCTCTACCACGGACTCACAAGTCAGATAGCCGCCTTCATGGTGAAGCATTTCCAAAACCGTCCGCTGAAGGATGCCATACGCCGACTCATACGCGAGGAGATAGAGCGCACGTCACCCGAGACTGCCACCATAGGCAACAATGTGAAGATCGTCAACACCAAGGAGATAACCAACACCATCATCTATGACGACTGCGAGATTGCGGGAGCGTCACGCCTTAGCGACTGCACCATCATGAGCAATCCCAACGCCTCGGTGTACATCGGAACTGGCGTCATCTGCGAGAACTCCATCATCAGCGATGGCTCGTCGATTATCAACAGCGTGAAGATGCAAGACTGCTTCGTGGGCGAGACCTGCAAGATAAGCAATGGATTCACAGCCTCAAACAGTGTGTTCTTTGCCAACTCCTATATGTCTAACGGCGAGGCGTGCGCTGCTTTCTGCGGACCATTTACGGCTTCCCACCACAAGAGTTCGCTGCTTATCGGTGGAGAGTTCTCGTTCTACAACGCTGGCTCTGCCACCAACTTCTCCAACCATGCCTACAAGATGGGACCTATGCACTATGGCACTCTTGAGCGTGGCTCAAAGACAGCGTCAGGTGCCTATGTGCTTATGCCTGCACATATCGGTGCTTTCTCCGTTTGTTTCGGCAAGCTGATGTATCATCCCGACACTCGTTCTCTGCCATTCTCTTATCTTATAGCCTACAACGACACCATGTACCTTGTGCCTGGCCGCAACCTCACAACCGTAGGTCTCTACCGCGACATTCGCAAGTGGCCTAAGCGCGACATGCGTCCCTCTGGCACAAAGAAGAGCGTCGTAAACTTCGACTGGCTCTCGCCCTTCACCGTAGGCGAGATTCTTAGAGGCAAGAAGATTCTTGAGGACTTGCGCGATGCCTCGGGCGAGGATGTGTCTACTTACAACTACCACGAGTATGTCATCAAGAACTCTTCATTGCGCAAAGGCATCAAATACTACGACATAGCCCTGCGCATATATATGGGTGCCGTGCTCAAGCGTCATGCCCCAGTGCAACCTATATTAAAGGTAGGCACAGGCTCATGGAACGACCTCTCGGGCCTTCTGCTTCCTGAATCGGAGGAGCAGCGCATCATCAACGACATCCTCTCTGGCGACATCGACAACACACAGGACCTCACCGAGCGTTTCGAGGAAATACACAACAATTACTCAGAATACCGTTGGGCATGGTCCTACCGCATGATTCTTGACTACTACGGCTTCGACTCGCTTACAGAGGAGAACGTGGAGCGCGTGAAGCAAGACTACATCACGGCCCGCCGCGCATGGATTGCTGAAATCAAGAAGGACGCTGCCAAGGAATATCGCCTGGGCGACGTAGAGGAGGAAGTGTTCGCAAGCTTCAACGAGCAGCTCGACAAGGAGGTTGACTTCGAGAACCAAAAATTGTACATGTAATTTTATCAAACAATGAAATTCAAATCTTTAATTCTTGCCTCAATCCTGTCATTGGGATTTGGCAGTCAGGCCTCAGCCTACAGCTACGAGACAGTTAAGGGCGACCCGATGCAGACACGCATCTACACTCTGCCAAACGGACTGAAGGTTTATCTTTCTGTAAACAAGGAGAAACCACGCATCCAAACCTACATCGCCGTGCGCACAGGCTCACGCAACGACCCTGCCGAGACAACTGGCTTGGCTCACTATCTTGAGCACCTCATGTTTAAGGGCACACGACAGTTCGGCACAGCCGACCCTGCGAAGGAGCAGCCTTATCTCGACGACATAGAACGTCGGTATGAGCACTACCGCACCGTGACCGACCCAGCACAGCGCAAGCAACTCTATCATGAGATTGACTCTGTGTCGCAGCTCGCAGCCAAGTACTTCATTCCTAATGAGTACGACAAGCTCATGGCGAGCATCGGAGCCGAAGGCACCAATGCCTACACAAGCAACGACGTGACTTGCTACGTAGAGAATATCCCATCGAACGAGGTGGAGAACTGGGCAAGAATACAGGGCGACCGTTTCCAGAACATGGTTATCCGCGGTTTCCACACCGAACTCGAGGCCGTATATGAGGAGTTCAACATCTCGCTCACCAACGACACCCGCAAGGAGTTTGCTGCCATAGGCAAGTTGCTCTTCCCTACCCATCCCTACGGCACACAGACCACAATCGGCACACAGGAGCACTTGAAGAACCCGTCGATAACTAACATAAAGAACTACTACAGCCACTACTACGTGCCCAACAACGTGGCTATCTGTATGGCTGGCGACTTCGACCCTGAAACTGTGGTTGCAACCATCGACAAGTATTTCGGCTCATGGAAGAAGAGCGACAAGGTGACTTATCCGCAGTTCCCTGTGCAGAAGAACCTCACATCGCCCACAAGCGAGACAGTCATAGGCAAGGAAGCCGAGAACATCATGCTTGCATGGAAGATGGACGATGCGGCTGCATTGCAGAACGACACACTTGAAGTTATCTCTTCAATCCTCAACAACGGCAAGGCTGGCTTGTTCGACCTCGACCTCAACCAGCCCATGCGTTGCCAGGCAGCACAGGCCTTCAACTATGCCATGCGCGACTATTCGCAGTTCATCGTCTTCGGTATGCCTAACGAGGGACAGTCGCTCGACGAGGTAAAGAGCCTTATCCTTGCCGAGATAGAGAAACTAAAGAATGGTGACTTCAGCGACAAACTCTTGCCTGCTGTTGTCAACAACATGAAGCTCGACTATCTCAACTCGCTCGACAACAACGAGAAACGTGCTGACGCCTACGTCAACTCATTCATCAACGGACGCGATTGGAAGACAGAGGTGGAGAAGTTCGACCGCATTGCAGGAATGACAAAACAGCAGATTGTTGACTTCGCACGCCGCCACTTCACCAATGGCTATGCCATTGTATACAAGAAGCAGGGCGAGGATGCGTCGCAGAAGAAGATAGACAAACCTTCTATCACAGCCATTCCCACCAACCGCGACATGCAGAGCGCATTCGTAAAGGAGATAAAGGAGTCGAAGGTGGAGCCTATACAGCCTCGCTTCCTCGACTTCAAGAACGACTTCACTCTGACCAAGACCAAGCGCAACCTGCCTGTTTACTACATACAGAACAAGCAGAACCAGCTCTTCTCTATGAGCTACTACTTCGAGTTTGGCGAGGAGTCGAACAAGTGGTTGCCTTTCGCCAAGGACTATTTCGACTATCTTGGCACCGACAAGCTGTCTGCCAAGGAGGTGAAGGAGCGTTTCTATCAGCTCGCCTGTGGCTACAACATCAGCGTTGGCACCAACTCTATGCAAATTAGCCTCTACGGTCTGGGCGAGAACATGGCAGAGGCACAGAAACTCATGGAGCAGGTAGTGAATCATGCCAAGGTAGACCGCGACGCCTACAAGAAGTTTGTTGAGCAGGAACTAAAATCGCGCCGCGACCAGAAGCTCAGCCAGAAAGCCAACTTCAGTGCTTTGCAAGTATACGGTCAGTATGGCGAGTACAACCCTCTGCGCAATGTGCCCGACAGCACAGAGCTTGTGTCTGCCGACCCGCAGAAGCTCATCGACATGGTTGCCGACCTCAAGAACTACAAGCATAGCGTTATCTACTACGGTCCGCTCACTGAGAAGCAGCTCGTAGCAGCCATCGACAAGAACCACGCCGTGGCTAAGTCGCTCAAGGACGCTCCTGCTGGCAAGCACTACACCAAGCAGACTACTCCAAGCAATGAGATTTGGATTGCGCCCTACGACGCCAAGAACATCTACATGATTCAGTATCACAACGAGAATCAGAAGTGGAATCCAGAGGACGAGGCTAAGGTGGAAGTGTTCAACGAGTACTTTGGTGGTGGCATGAACGGTGTTGTGTTCCAGGAACTCCGCGAGAGCCGTGGATTGGCCTACAGCGCATTTGCCGACTTCGCCACTCCATCGCGCAAGGAAGACTCCAACTATGCCTACACCTACATCATCTCGCAGAACGACAAGATGATGGACTGCATCCGCGTGTTCAACAACATCCTCGACACACTGCCGCAGACTCCTGCCGCATTCGAGCTTGCAAAGCAGGCTATAATGAAGCGCATCGCCTCGCAGCGTATTACAAAGACAGGCATCATCTACTCATACCTGTCGGCCAAAGAGCGTGGCATCGACTACGACCTTCGCAGCAAGGTTTACGCAGCTCTGCCATCATTGACTCTCGAGGACATCGTGAAGTTTGAGCACGACAACATGGCTCAAAAGCCGTGGCGTTATCTCATTCTCGGCGACGAGAACAATCTCGACATGAAAGCTTTGGAGAAAATCGCTCCTATCAAGCGAGTTTCAACCAAGGATATTTTTGGATATTAATAGTTTTTTCAATCAGGAGACTATGGCGAGAATGCTATAGCCTCCTTTTTTTCTCCGTTCTGCCTTCGTTACTAATCCGTTAATTCTTCGTTCTGCCTTCGTTGTTCCTTCGTTGTGAACTCGATTATTCTTCGTTCGTTCTTCGATTGTTCTTCGATTGTTCTTCGATTGATCTTCGTTCGTTCTTCGATTGATCTTCGATTGTTTAACGAAGGATGAACGAAGGATGAACGAAGAACGAACGAAGAACGATCGAAAATTAATCGAGAAGCGAACGAAGAACAATCGAGAAGCTATCGAAAAAAACACGAGCCATATTGTCATGAAAGTCACGAGTGTCACGAATGTCATTAAGGGTTATAGACCTCATGCGTTACCTACCCCCAAAAGAAGTTAAATGTATTTATTATTGACATTCGTGACATTCATGACATTCGTGACATTCATGACATCCGTGAGTCAACTCGTATTATCAATAAAGCTTAGAGTGGTCAACTAAAATCGTTAAACCACAACTATTTTTACTCTCTCGGCAGGAAAAAAATTTTTCCTCGGCAGAGAAATAATTATCTCTCTACAGAATAAAAACTAAAAAATTTATTTAACTTTAAAAAAAACCTGCATTTCACCTAAAAATTCATTTTTGTACAGAAATAGAAATCTTTTGGACTATCAATGAAAAATATTATACAAACACTGAATATTTTTGCTTTATTATTCCACCCTAAAACATTTTTATAGTTGAAAAATGATTAATCAGCCATCTTTTTGGTTAACAAAAAAAAAATACCGCAAATTATCCTTAATTACCATTAACATTCTATAGACCTTAGAAATATTTGTTGTACATTTGTCACGTAAACGTTATCAATAGATAATTACTACTTACAACTATTTACCAAAACATATAAATTATGCAAAAAGGACATGCTTTAAAGCCCTTGATGAGGGCTGGCTTGACTACACTCTTGCTGAGTTCTGCAATTGTTGCAAATGCACAGAACGCCACAGTTAAGGGTGTTGTGAAAGACGCTTCCGGCGAGCCCGTTATCGGTGCTTCCGTGAAAGTTAAGGGTTCTACCACTACAGGAACAGTGACCAACCTCGATGGAGATTTCTCGCTCAATGGAGTGCAGAAAGGTCAGACCCTTATCATCACCTATATCGGCTGCGACCCGCAGGAGGTAAAATGGACAGGCCAGACTCTCGACATCGTGTTGAAGGACAACTCACAGAGCCTTAACGAGGTGGTTGTCGTAGGTTACGGTACACAGAAGAAGGCTAACCTTTCTGGTGCTGTGGCTTCAGTAGACGGCAAAGTACTTGAGAACCGTCCTATCACCAACATCGGTCAGGGCTTGCAGGGTGTTGTACCTAACCTTAACGTAAGCGTAGGCTCAGGTGCCCCTGGTCAGTCATCATCATTCAACGTTCGTGGTAACACCTCTCTTAACGGTGGTAGCCCTCTCGTGCTCGTTGACAATGTACAGATGGACCCTAACCTCGTTAACCCTGACGACATCGAGTCAATCTCTGTATTGAAGGATGCTGCTTCTTCAGCAATCTACGGTGCACGTGCTGCCTACGGTGTAATTCTTATCACAACCAAGAAGGGTAAGCGCAGCGACAAGCCTGTTGTTACTCTCTCGGCTACAGGCTACTGGCAGAACCCAACAAAGTCGTTCCACAACGTAAGCTCGTTGAAGTATCTCGAGATGATGGACGAGGCTTATCAGAACGATGGTGGCTCTGGTCACAAGCTTAACCCATTAGTATATGAATACGCTCAGAAATATGCCGACGGCACACATAAAGAGCCTGTATTCTACGATCCTGCTTACGACCAGAACAAGTATGGCTATTGCGGCAACACCGACTGGTGGGACGAGCTTTACAAGACTTCATTCTCTCAGATTTATACTGCCAACATCAGCGGCGGTAGCGACCGTACTACCTACTACGCTTCGTTCAGCATGAACGACCAGGGCGGTATCCAGAGATATGGCGACGATATGTACAAGAAGTACAATGCCAATGTGAACGTGTCTACCGACATCACCAAGTGGTTGAACGTGTCGGCCAAGATTATGAACACCTATACAAACGAGAACCACCCGTCAGGCGGTAACACCAGAATGAACCCGACAGCCTACTCAGGCTTGAGCGCATACTCTGGTATCTTCAAGAACGACCTTAACCCATTGATGCCAGTTCGTCATCCGGACGGCAACTTCGCTGGTCAGGGCTCTTACACCAACCCTGCTGCTGTACTCTCACAGGGTGGTCGCTCTAAGTACAAGCAGAACGACTTGTGGATGACTGGCGCTATCCGCATCACTCCTATCAAGGGTCTTGTATTGAATGCCGACTACACATGGAACTTCTGGAACTACAACTCTAACGAGCACGTACAGAGATACTACGACTATACAGCCGTTCCTGGCACCGAGAACTACTATCCTTGGACCAATCCTAACTCTGTTTGCTGCTCAAGCAACAACGACTACTACAACTCGTTCAACGCTTTCGCAGAATATACATTCTCACTCGCTGAGAAGCACAACTTCAAAGTGCTCGTAGGTTACAACCAGGAGAAGAAGCACAACAAGTACTTCTACTCAGGCCGTAAGAACCTTATCGACAACACCAACCCGTCAATCAACCTTGCAACTGGCGACCAGGCTGTAGGCGGCAGCGAATCACAGTGGGCTACCAACGGTACCTTCGCTCGTATCAACTACGACTTCGAAGGCAAGTATCTCCTTGAGCTCAACGGACGTTACGACGGTTCTTCTAAGTTCCCGAAGGGCGACCGCTACGCATTCTTCCCATCTGCTTCTGTAGCATGGCGTATGTCAGAGGAGAAGTTCTGGGAACCACTTAAGTCATGGTGGGACTACGCCAAGGTGCGTGCTTCTTACGGTTCATTAGGCAACCAGGCTGTATCTGGCAACTTCCCATACCTTGCTACCTACGGTGTTAACACTAAGTATGGCGCATTGCTCGGTAGTGGATTCCCAGTATCAGTTTCTGCTCCTGGCCTCGTAAGTGCATCTCTCACATGGGAGACTGTAAACCAGGTGAACTTCGGTATCGACGCTGCATTCCTTAACAGCCGCTTGAACGCAAGCTTCGACTGGTATCGCCGCGACACTAAGGATATGCTTACCTCAGGCAAGCCTCTCCCTGCAGTACTTGGTGCTTCAGTTCCACGCGAGAACGCAGCTGACATGAAGACTTATGGTTGGGAGCTTTCATTGGAGTGGGCCGACCGTTTGAACAACGGTTTGAACTACCATGTTAAGGGTGTACTCTCTGACTACCAGTCGGAAATTACCAAGTTCGACAACCCAACTGGTTCGCTCAATTCTTACTACAAGGGCTACAAGATGGGTCAGATGTGGGGTTACACCTCTCATGGCCTATTCCAGAGCGACGAGGAAGCAGCTAAGGCTAACCAGTCGTTCCTCTCAGGTTCTAAGTGGAGCGCAGGTGACGTGAAGTTTGAAGACCTCGACAACAACGGTAAGATTGACAACGGTGACAACACAGTTTCTAACCCTGGTGATATGCGCATCATCGGTAACTCAACTCCTCGCTATCAGTTCGGTATCACAGCTGGTTTCGATTGGAAGGGCATCGACTTCGAGATGTTCTGGCAGGGTGTTGCCAAGCGCGACGTATTCCCTGGCGGTGCTCAATTCTGGGGTTTCACCGACGAATGGTGTACTCCACAGACAACTGCTACCGACTATTGGACAAAGGATAATCCTAATGCTTACTTGCCTAAGCTCCACCACTATAGTGTAGGTGGTGCCAACCGTACAACTTCTACACGCTATATGCAGAATGCTGCTTATATGCGCTTGAAGAACGTAACATTGGGTTATACTATCCCGAAGAGCATCACAGAGAAGTGGTATATCTCACGTCTGCGCTTGTTTGTACAGGCAGAAAACATGATTACTTTCACAAAGATCAAGTGGTCTGACCCTGAGACACTCAACAACATGACATACCCGCTCAACAAGAAAATCTCTGTTGGTGTGAACGTTACATTATAATATATAATAATGTCTAACTTACAAAACGAAACCAAAAGATGAAAATTAGAAATATATTGATGGCGGCTATGTTCGCCGGAGTCGGAGCCACATTCACTTCATGTGAAGACTTCACCGACTTGTCACCAATCGATTCGTTCACCGACCTGTCGTATTGGAGAACAACTGATGACTTGAAGATGTATGCCACTAACTTCTATGGCTTGCTCTCAAGTCCGTCTTCAACACTCGATGCTACAAGTGACAACTTCGTGACATCCAACCCAAGCAGCTGGCTGTTCGACGAGACAACAGTACCTACATCAGGTGGCGGATGGTCGTGGGGCAATATCCGCAACTGCAACTATTTCTTCAGCCGCTACCAGACTGTACAGGGCAACGAGACTGAAATAAAGAAATATGTAGCCGAAATGCGTTTCTTCCGCTCACTGCTCTACTACGACAAGATTAAGTCATTCGGTGATGTACCTTGGTACGACCGCGACCTCAAAACCAACGACACAGAGGAGCTCTATAAGGCTCGTGACCCACGCGACATGGTTCTCGCTCATGTTATCGAGGATTTGCAGTACGCTGTAGAGAATTTGCCTGAGAAGAAGAACGCAGAGAAGGGACGTCTCCACAAGGACGCTGCACGCCAGCAGCTCGCTCGCGTTTGCCTCTACTACGGTACATACATGAAGTATCACAAAGAGAATCCTACTGGCACATGGAATGCCGAGAAGCTCCTTCAGGAGGCTGCCAAGCAGACCGACGCTATCATCAACAGTGGCAATTACGAAATCGTTAAGGCTTCTGACGCTGATGCCGATACAAAGTCGGTAGAGGGTTATCCTCTTGATTATGCCAACCTCTTCGTAATGAAGGACCACAGCAACTGTAAGGAGTCTGTGCTCAGCCGTTTCTATCAGGAAGGCGTACTCACTCATGAGACTGGCCGTCAGGAAGGTGGCAATGGTCTCGGTATGTCTAAGGACTTCATCGAGTCGTTCCTTATGAAAGACGGTACTCCTATCTTTAACGCTGGTTCTGGCTATAAGGGTGACAACACTCAGGAGAATGAGATTGCAGACCGCGACCCACGTCTCTATCAGCTCATTCCTAACAAGCACAAGCCAGAGTTGGTACTTGCTAATGGCGATGTACAGTTCCCTGTTCTCGCTAATGTAAACGCAAGCCAAGGTGTTACTGGTTATCCTTGTACAAAGTTCCACTCTGCCAACTCTAAGCAGGCCGAGGCTCGCAGCACATACTACGATTGGTTCATCTATCGCTATGCTGAGGTGCTTCTCATCAACGCCGAAGCTAAGGCAGAGCTTGGACAGTGCACACAGGATGTGCTCGACAAGACCATCAACCAGCTTCGCGACCGTGTAGGTATGGCTCACTTGACAACAACTCCTGTTGCCGATGCTCAGCCTATCGACTATGGTTACAGCCTCTCCAACCTTCTCTATGAGATTCGTCGTGAGCGCCGTATCGAACTTGTACACGAGGGCTTCCGTCTCGACGACCTCATGCGCTGGAATGGTATGAAGCTTCTTGACAATCCTAAGACAATGTTCGGTATCAAGATTTCTGACGAAGTTGCCGAACTGTACAAGACTGTTGGTGGCATTGAGTTTGGTACAGAAGAGGGCAAGCGTCCTGTTGCTGAGTATCAGGGTGCCAAGTATCTCTATCAGTATCCAGCTCGCGACCTCGACGCTACAAAGTCTGGCCGTCATTGGGTGGAGAACGATCATCGCTGGCTCGACCCACTGCCAAAGCAGGAGCTTCTTTACAACCCGAACTTGAAACAGAACCCAGGTTGGGAAAAGTAATAAAATTGCTTATTCATGAGAATATGTTTTGCAACATATTCTCATGATAATAAAATTATAGCATATATATATTAAGGTGGAATGCTGCGTACTCTTTTATTAAAAGTGCGCAGCATTTTTCCTTAATGCAAACTATTATCTATAAATCAAAAAACAGTATTTCTTACACTACTATGAACTGTATCTCATATTTTAATCTATCATTCTGTCATTTCGGGAAAAGAAATGTCAGAGCAAAACTTCTTGTTTTGTTGTTTTTCCTTCTGGCTGTAGTCTCAGCAAATGCAGCCGACAAAATCATCAAGGTCAGCCAGAACGGAAGTGCAGCAAGCTCTATACGCACCGCTTTGGAGAAGGCAGCCGCAATGAAGGGCAGCCCAGTGACTTTGAAACTCGACCTTGGCGTGTGGAATATTCCGCGTGAGGAGGCAATAGTGCGCAAGTATTATGTGTCGAACACTACTTCCGAATCGGAAAATCCAGACCCTTCAAAGCATATAGCCCTGCTCCTGCGTGGACTCCGCAACGTTACTATCGACGGCAGTGGCTCCACAATCATGCTCGACGGCGAAATGTCGGCTTTCATCATCGACAGCTGCCAAAACATTACTTTGCGCAATCTCACCATCGACAACGCCCACCCAACACAGACTGAGATGACCGTGGAGGCCGACGGAAAGGACTATATGATTTGCCGCACTCATGCCACTTCACAGTATCACATCAAAAACGGCAAGGTGGAATGGTACGGACGTGGATGGGCTTTCACCAACGGTATTGCACAATGGTACGACCCTGTGCGCGACGTGACATGGCGCGACTGGAGTCCTACCGATAATGTGGTGGAGGCTCGCGAGATGGAGCCTGGCAAACTGTATATAAAGTACAACAAAAAGCCTGAAGTGCCAGTAGGCACTGTTTTCCAAATGCGCGACGCTATCCGCCGTGAGGTGTGCGGACTTATCTGGCAGTCGAAGAATGTGCGCTTGGAGAATGTGCGTGTTTATTATCTCAGCAACTTTGGTGTTGTGGGACAAGTATCTGAGAATATCAGCATCCACCGATGCTGGTTTGCCCCAGAGGAGGGCAGTGGCAGAACAAACGCTGGATTTGCCGACTTTGTGCAGATGTCGGGATGCCGCGGACTAATCGACATCACCGATACCAAGTTTGCTGGAGCCCACGACGACCCTATCAACGTACATGGAACCCACCTGCAGATTGTACGCGCTACATCAGCCAACACTCTGCTTCTGCGTTACATGCACCATCAGACATTCGGTTTCCAATCGTTCCACAGCGGCGACGACATTGAGATTGTAAATCCAGAGACTCTTCTTGCAGAGGGAACATTTAAGGTGAAGAGCGCACGCATGGTCTCGCCACGCGAGATAGAGATTACGCTCAACAAGCCTGTGTCTACCGACTTGTTGAAGAATGGCGCACGTGTAGTGGAGAACATCACATGGACTCCGCGCGTACACATCGCACGCTGCCACTTTAGCCGCATCCCAACACGTGGCATCCTCATCACCACACGTCAGCCGTCGGTTATCGAGGACAACTATTTCTATGGCATGCAGATGAGTGCTATTCTTGTGGCCGACGACGCTCGCAGCTGGTTTGAGTCGGGTCCAGTACACAATCTTGTCATCCGCAACAACGTGTTCAATCGCTGCTTAGGTACTATAATCTGGATAAATCCTGAGAATCGCAAAAAGGAAGGTGCTGTCCACCGCAACATCACAATCGAGAACAATGTGTTCACATTGAATTCGAAGGACGACAAGCCTATTGTCTTCCACTCTGTGGACAACCTTAAGATAAACAACAATCTTGTTATTAGCCCCGACGGCAAGACAACCGTACTAAACGGGAAATAATTATTCCATAGAGAATAAAAACAAACCCAGTAAGAAAAATACGATTATCGTTTTCCCCTTACTGGGTTTACACATTAATATACAGGCAACTCATTGCTTTTTTTAGTGCCCCTTGCAAAAACCATTAACATAAGAATTCAAATAAATCTTGAATTTATTTTGCATTGTCTCCAATGTTTAGTAACTTTGTGGCAAAGTATTCACTAAACTTTTAAAAACACTATAACATTATGGCATCAACACCAGATTTCAAGTATGCTCCTATGTTCCAGCTGGGCGAGGACACAACTGAATACCGCTTGCTCAGCAAGGAAGGCGTGAGCACCGGTGAGTTTGAAGGCAAGACAATCCTCAAGGTTTCCAAGGAAGCCCTGACATTGCTCTCACAGCAGGCATTCCACGACGTAGAGTTCATGCTCCGTCGCGAGCACAACCTGCAGGTGGCTAAGATTCTCTCCGACCCAGAGGCTTCGGAGAACGACAAGTATGTAGCCTTGCAGTTCCTCCGCAACGCAGAGACAGCATGCAAGGGCGTACTGCCTTTCTGCCAGGACACCGGTACAGCTATCATCCACGGTGAGAAGGGACAGCGTGTATGGACAGACTTCGAGGATGAGGAAGCTCTTTCACTCGGCGTTTACAATACATTCACACAGGACAACCTGCGCTACTCGCAGAATGCTCCTCTCAACATGTATGATGAGGTGAACACCCGCTGCAACCTCCCTGCACAGATCGACATCGAGGCTGTTGAGGGCGATGAGTATCGCTTCGTAATGGTGGCCAAGGGTGGTGGCTCTGCCAACAAGACATATTTCTACCCGATGACTAAGGCTACCATCCAGAACGAAGGCACCCTGCTTCCGTTCCTCGTTGAGAAGATGAAGAGCCTCGGTACAGCAGCTTGTCCTCCTTACCACATCGCATTCGTTATCGGTGGCACATCAGCAGAGAAGAACCTCCTCACAGTGAAGCTCGCTTCTATCAAGTACTACGACTCTCTGCCTACAACAGGCGACGAGACAGGCCGCGCATTCCGCGACATCGACCTTGAGGAGAAGTTGCTCAAGGAAGCTCACAAGATTGGCCTTGGCGCACAGTTTGGTGGCAAGTATTTGGCTCACGACATCCGCGTAATCCGTTTGCCACGCCACGGTGCAAGCTGTCCTATCGGTATGGGCGTAAGCTGTTCAGCCGACCGCAACATCAAGGGTAAGATTACAAAGGACGGTATCTTCCTTGAGAAGATGGACTCTAATCCTTCAGAGCTTATCCCTGAGGAGCTTCGTCGTCCGGGCGAGGGCACAAAGGGCATCGAGATTGACCTCGACAAGGGTATCGACGCTGTTCGTGCCGAATTGTCGAAGTATCCTGTTAGCACACGTGTCAACTTGAAGGGTACTATCATCGTGGCTCGCGACATCGCTCACGCTAAGCTTAAGGCTCGTCTTGACGCTGGCGAGGCAATGCCTGAGTACTTCAAGAATCATCCTATCCTCTATGCAGGACCTGCAAAGACTCCAGAGGGTTATCCTTGCGGCTCTATGGGTCCGACTACAGCCAACCGTATGGACCCGTATGTAGACGAGTTCCAGGCTAATGGTGCTTCGCTTGTAATGATTGCCAAGGGCAACCGCTCGCAGGTTGTAACCGACGCTTGCAAGAAGCATGGCGGTTTCTATCTCGGTACTATCGGTGGTGTGGCTGCCGTTCTTTCGCAGAGCTCTATCAAGAGCATCGAGTGCGTAGAGTACCCAGAGCTTGGCATGGAGGCTATTTGGAAGATTACTGTTGAGGACTTCCCTGCATTCATCCTCGTTGACGACAAGGGCAACGACTTCTTCCAGCAGTTGAAGCCTTGGTGTCCTAACTGCAAGTAATAATTAGGAAACAACAATAGAGACAATGAGCGGCAACATCTTAATCCTATAAGATTAGCTTCTTATTGTCTCTTTTTTTATTCTATTTCAAGTCGATTATCACACTTTTTAGTTCGACTTTTTGTGATATTTCACACTTTTTAGTTCGACTTTTTGTAATATTCCACACTTTTTAGTTCTACTTTTTGTAGAAAACAAATAAAATAATTAACTTTGCAATCCGGAATTACAAGAAAATCAAGAAGTTATGAAGCGGAAAGCAATAGAAGAATTATATAAATGGAAAGACAATGCCAATCGTAAGCCCCTTATAGTGCAAGGAGCACGTCAGGTGGGCAAGACTTGGCTCATGAAAGAATTTGCCAAAGAAGCATACAAGAAGTGTGCTTACATCAACTTTGAGGACAACGACATGTTGCGACATTTGTTTGAGCATGACTTCGATATACAACGAATAATAAGCAGTATACAATGGACAACAGGAGTGACGATTGATACTGACACGCTTATTATTCTTGATGAGATACAAGAAGCGCCACGCGGCATAACGGCATTGAAATACTTTCAAGAGAAAGCTCCAGAGATGAATGTCATAGCTGCTGGTTCTCTATTAGGTATAGCCATGCACCAAAATGATTCGTTTCCTGTAGGCAAAGTAGACTTCATGTATCTATACCCACTCTCATTCTTTGAATTTCTTGAAGCTGTTGGCGAACAAAGAATGGTAGACTTGCTGATATCCAAAAATTGGCAGATGATAACTATGTTTCGTGCCAAATTTGAGGAGCGTCTGCGTCAATACTATTTTGTAGGAGGAATGCCTGCTGTAGTTTCGGCATTTGCTACAGATGGCAATATAGAAAGAGTGCGCACTCTACAAAATGGGATATTAGAGTCGTATGAGCGTGATTTCTCAAAACATGCTCCTGCTATAGAAGTGCCACGAATACGTATGGTATGGCAGTCGATACCCGCACAACTATCTAAGGAAAACCGCAAATTCATATATGGTGTAGTAAAGGAGGGCACACGAGCCAAAGATTTTGAGCTTGCCATTGAATGGCTGAAGGATGCTGGACTTATATACAAAGTAAACAGAAGCAAGAAGGGACAACTACCATTGGCCGCATACGAAGATTTTTCTGCCTTCAAGATTTTCATGTCCGACATTGGACTAATGGGAGCAATGAGCAAGTTGCCAGCACAGAGTCTAATGGCAGGCAATTCCCTTTTCTCTGATTTCAAGGGTGCTCTGACAGAACAGTATGTTATGCAACAGTTGAAAACAAACAAGCAACTGTCCATATACTATTGGTCGGCAGACTCATCACGTGGTGAGATAGATTTTCTCTTACAACGGGATTGCGATATTATTCCAGTAGAAGTTAAAGCAGAAGAAAACCTACAAGCCAAGAGTTTACGTTCGTTCATTGATAAAAACCCAGGACTTCATGGAGTCCGTCTGTCAATGTCGCCATACCGTGAGCAAGAGTGGATGACAAATTATCCTCTATATTCGGTATTAGCGATAATGTAATTATTTGTAAATATATTTTAAAACAACATGGATTTCAATTTCATCGGGACCATTTGGTCTCTGTTGCCTCCTGTCGTAGCCATTGCATTGGCACTAAAGACCAAGGAGGTATATTCTTCACTGTTCATCGGCATCGTGTTAGGAGCCGTACTGTTCTGTCTGTCGATGGGTACTGGCTTTGATGGTTTTCTGTCGCATCTGCTCAACGACACGGTTGGTGAGGGCGACGACGCAAAGTCTTATGGACTAATACATTGTTTGTCTGACCCTTGGAACGTGGGCATACTTGTATTCCTCGTAGTTCTTGGTTCTATTGTGTCGCTCATGAACAAGGCAGGCGGTTCGGCTGCATTCGGACGTTGGGCGGCAAAGCATATAAAGTCGAAGATTGGGGCACAGGTGGCAACCATTATCCTTGGTATACTCATCTTTATCGACGACTATTTCAACTGCCTTACAGTAGGTTCGGTGATGCGACCAATAACCGTGCGTTATGGCGTGACAAAAGAAAAGCTCGCCTATCTCATCGACTCCACAGCCGCACCAGTGTGTATCATTTCCCCCATTTCGAGTTGGGCGGCAGCAGTATCAGGCTTCGTGTCAGGAGGAGAGAACGGACTCGCACTCTTCTGCCAGGCCATACCATTCAACTTCTACGCCTTCTTCACCATCATCTTCATGCTGATGATTGTGGTGACGGGGTTCGACTTTAAGGCTATGAGCAAATACGACGAACGACTGAAGGAATGGTACGAACGCAACGGATGGCAACTTGACGAGGTGAGCGACACCAAACTGCAAATCGTGGAGCATGGCGTTGGAGCAAAAGCAGACAGCATGAAACCGAAAGAGACTAAAGGAGCTGTGGCAGACCTCGTTGTACCTATAATTATGCTTATTGTGTTCTGCATGACAGGTATGGTGTACTCGGGCGGATATTTCGATGCTACAAGTGCCAACTATCACGATTTCGTAGATTCGTTTGCCGCAAGCAACGCTTCTGTTGGACTGGTGATAGGTTCGCTCACAGCCTTGATTCTTACGATAATGATGTTTGTGGTGAAAAAGACGCTTAAGTTCGACGATGCCATGAGCTGTCTGATCAAAGGTTTCGAGGCAATGGTTCCTGCTGTGCTTATCCTCACTCTCGCATGGACACTTAAGAGCATGACCGACTCGCTTGGCGCAGCCGAATATGTATCAGGAGTAGTTGCAAGCAGCGCGGCAGGACTACAAATGCTCCTGCCTGCCATTGTGTTCATCGTGGCAGCCTGCTTGGCTTTTGCCACAGGCACATCCTGGGGAACATTCGGTATTTTGATACCTATCTGCATAGCTGTCTTCCCTGTTGCTGCTCCACTACGCATCATTTCCATCTCTGCTTGTATGGCAGGAGCGGTATGTGGCGACCACATATCCCCAATATCCGACACTACAATCATGGCATCGGCAGGAGCAGAGTGCAAGCACGTTCATCATGTGTCATCACAGTTGCCATACGCCTTGACCGTGGCAGGAGTATCGTTCCTGACATTTGTGGTGGCAGGCCTTACACAGGGTATGGGACTGATGGCAAGTGCCGCAATCTCATGGATTAGCGGAATTATTCTGCTTATTGTGGCTCTAACTATTTTAAAGAGAATAAAATGCAAGAAGGAATAATAAAGGGACGATTCGCCCCGTCGCCCACCGGACGCATGCACTTGGGCAATGTGTTCAGCGCATTGCTGTCGTGGCTTTCGGCAAAATCGCAAGGAGGCACATGGCTGCTGCGCATTGAAGACATCGACCCTCAAAGGTCGAAACAGGAATATGCCGAGCTTATTATGGACGACCTGCATTGGCTTGGACTCGATTGGGACGAAGGGCCTTACTACCAGAGCGAGCGTGGCGACATCTACGAGCATTATCTCAAACAGCTCACAGACAATGGATTGACATATCCGTGCTATTGCACACGCGCCGACATCCTTGCAACACAGGCTCCTCATGAGAGCGACGGCAGAGTAGTATACAAGGGCACTTGCCGCAATCTTGCACCAGGGGTAAAGACAGGTCCTGCGGCAATAAGAATGAAAGTGCCGTCAGAAGGAAAAGGCATATTATCATTCACCGACGGACATTACGGTATGCAGACAATCGACCTGACCACACATTGCGGCGACTTTATTGTGCGTCGCAAAGATGGGGCTTGGGCTTATCAGCTTGCTGTAGTTGTGGACGACGCGCTTATGGGTATTAATGAAGTGGTACGCGGATGCGACCTGCTCCTGTCATCACCACAACAGATATATCTCGCACAGCAATTGGGCTTTGCCCCACCCCACTTCACCCATCTGCCTCTGTTGTGCAACAAACAAGGACAAAGACTGTCGAAACGCGACCAAAGTCTCGACATGGCAGCGCTGCGCACAAGCAATACGCCAGAAGAAATCATTGGCATGTTGGCTCATGCAGCAGGCCTGCAACAGTCGAATGAGCCTATAACTGCACAAGAACTCGTCGGAGAATTCTCATGGGACAAGATTCCTACTAATAATATAATAATGTAGGGAGAAACAGCAAGCCATTGATGAAAATAGAAGAAAGACGTAACCAGAATGTTGTGTTTTATGACATTTAGATGTAATTAATCAGTAAAAAAAGTGTCTATCATTTTACAGTCTTCTTTTTTTTCTCTAAATTTGCAGCGTCTAAGAAATAAAAACAGAAAAGATGGTTTTCAAATACGACTTTCTGATTATCGGCGCCGGTGTTGCCGGCATGAGCTACGCATTGAAGGTAGCCCGCGCACACAAAGGTAAGGTGTGCATTATTTGCAAGACTTCGCTCGACGAGGCAAACACATCGTTTGCCCAGGGTGGCGTGGCCTCAGTGACTAATCTCGCAGTTGACAATTTCGACAAGCACATAGAGGACACTATGATTGCGGGCGACTATATCAGCGACCGTCGTGCCGTTGAGCAGGTTGTACGCAATGCTCCAGAACAGATTAAGGAGCTTGTGAACTGGGGTGTCAATTTCGACCGCAAGGAAGATGGTGAATTTGACCTTCACCGTGAGGGCGGACACTCTGAGTTCCGCATCCTGCACCATGCAGACGACACGGGTGCTGAGATTCAGCGTGGACTCATGGAGGCTGTGCGCAACTGTCCTGACATAGAAATTAAGGAAAACCATTTCGCAGTGGAGATTATCACCCAGCACCACCTTGGAGCACGTGTGACACGCCGCACTCCTTACATCAATTGCTATGGCGCATACGTGCTGAACCCAGAGACCGAGAAGGTGGACACATATCTTAGTAAGGTAACGCTGATGTGTACCGGTGGTTGTGGCGCTGTATACCAGACAACAACCAATCCTGTCATCGCTACTGGCGACGGCGAGGCTATGGTTTATCGTGCCAAGGGTACAGTAAAGGACATGGAGTTTGTACAGTTCCATCCTACAGCCCTCTATCATCCGGGCGAGACTCATCCTGCATTCCTCATCACTGAGGCTATGCGTGGCTACGGTGGCATTCTACGTCTGCCTAACGGTGAGTCGTTTATGGAGAAATATGACAAGCGTCTGTCACTTGCTCCACGCGACATCGTGGCACGTGCCATCGACAAGGAGATGAAGATTCATGGCATCGACCATGTATGTCTCGACGTGACACATAAAGACCCAGAGCAGACAAAGAAGCATTTCCCGAATATCTACCTCAAGTGCAAGTCTATTGGTATTGATATCACTACCGATTATATCCCTGTTCGCCCAGCTGCCCACTATATGTGTGGAGGCATAAAGGTAGACCTCAACGGACAGTCGTCTATCGAGCGTCTTTATGCTATCGGTGAATGCTCTTGCACTGGTCTTCACGGTGGCAACCGCTTGGCAAGCAACTCTCTTATCGAGGCTGTAGTATATGCAGATGCCGCTGCAAAGCATTCTTTGGAGCATGTAGATGAGTACGACTTCAATGAGCAGGTGCCTGAATGGAACGACGAGGGCACTATGACCAATGAGGAGAAGGTGCTTATCACCCAGAGCGTGAAGGAGGTTGGCGAGATAATGTCCAACTATGTAGGCATCGTGCGAAGCGACCTTCGACTGAAACGAGCATGGGACCGTCTTGACTTGCTTTACGAAGAGACCGAAGCCCTGTTTAAGCGTGTTAAGGCAAGCCGCGACATCTGCGAGCTGCGCAACATGATTAATGTGGGTTATCTCATTACACGTCAGGCAATAGAACGTAAGGAGTGCCGTGGTCTGCACTACACAACAGACTATCCGTTGCACGCTTACGACAAGAAATAAAAATACACATGTCCGGATGCAAACAATAGTTTGACGGACTAATAGTAGGAGGCTACGGGAAAAATACTGTAGTCTCCTATATTTTTATCAACCAATATATATATAAAGTTATGAAGAAGAACTTAATGTCAGTTGCTGTCGCTACTTTTGCTTTCATCCTCATGGGAGCTGGCGTAAGCAAAAACGCTATAAAATACAAGAATGGCATAGCTATTATCAACACATCGTCAATAGTGAAGGCCCGTGGCTTAAACAGTAAAACTCCAATAAAGATTTATATCAAGGGAAATAAAATCACAAAAATCGAGTCATTACCCAATCAAGAGACTCCTGCTGTGTTTGCAAGTGCCGAGAGACTGCTCAAGAAATTCATTGGCAAATCAGTAGACGAAGCCTCAACAATGAAGGTTGACGGTGTGAGCGGTGCCACATACTCATCCAAAGCTCTCATACAAAACGTCAAGGGGGGACTGAAATATTATAAGGAAAATAAGAAATAAACAATATCCTACCAGCATATTTATGCAAGCACAATAAACTCTAACTCTATCATACTATGGATGATGCCGCAAACAACAAGCCAACCGTTTTTGGTAAACAATACAATTGGGAGGAGCTGTACTTTTATCAGAAATCTGATGTTATTTATCAGCTCGCTTTCACTTTTTGCAACCGTTACATACATCTATATAAAGACAGGACACGCGACCAAATAATTCAGGCAGCACGCTCATGCAAACAGAATATTGTAGAAGGACTTGCCGACGGTGTCACTTCATCAGAAATGCAATTAAAACTACTCAATGTGGCACGTGCCTCTTTGAAGGAGCTTCGTGAAGACTTTGAAGACTACTTGAAATCGCGTCATTTGAAATTCTATACAGCAGGTGATGAAAGATACACCTCAATGGTGGATTATTGCCGCATCCATAATAAGCTTAAGGATTATGAGCCTTACTTCCAAATATGGGACGATGAGCAAATGTGCAACTATGCTCTCACACTTTGCCACATGATTGACAAAATGATGATGACTTTCTTAAAAAACTTAGAACAAGAGTTTATCACAGAAGGCGGTATAAAAGAGCGCATGCACAAAGCACGAACAGGCTATCGCCAGCAACAGGACGCACGGCTGAAACAGCTTGAAACGGATTTTCCTAAGCTTGAAAAAGCCCTTGCAGAAGCTCAAGCAGAGGCTAATAAATGGAAAGCGGCCTATGAAGACCTGAAACAACGTGCTTTGAGAGCCTATTACTCACAACAGGAAGAGATAAAAAGGCTAAAAGAAAGGATAGAAAAAGAAGAAGAGCAGAAATAAACGAAAGCTGTAATATAAGAATTTGGTTTAGGGGAATCTATAATAGACTAGTTTTACTAGAAGTACTAGAATTGCTAGAAATACTAGAATTGCTAAAAGTGATAAAAGTGCTAAAAGTGATAGAAGTACTAAAAATGCCCCAAAAGCTATAAATAACAGAAGAAACCAATACTTCTAGTAATACTAGGATATTATAAAATTGATATTATTATCAATATTACAACAAACCACATTTTCCTCTATAAAAAATTGTTTTTCAAGTTTATTTTCTTAATTTTGTGCTACATAAGCAATACACATAATAAAATATGATACAAGAATATCAAATACGCGTGCAACCGGTTGTGGCTTCGAGCGAGCAGAACATAC
>OQVL01000255.1_pt1 | contig 25388 bp, 20 predicted proteins | sample 1691501 | NCBI WGS metagenome assembly OQVL01 (sample SAMN03418253, study PRJEB22391) | human gut metagenome | biome: human-gut; feature: organic feature; material: feces | host: Homo sapiens | place: Tanzania | collected 2013-01 | reverse complement strand
TTCCGCAGAAACTGATTTTTCAGGTTTTACGGTTGAAGAATTGTTTTCTTTTGAAGACGGTTTTGCACCGCTGCATCCGCATGTCATTTATTTTCTCCTCAAATAATGGTTAAACTTTGTATGTCACAGCGTTTACAGATATATTGCGCCGAACGTTATTTACAATCTGAACTTTGGTTGATGTCCATGGTTTTTATTTACCAAAAATAAACGATAGGATTATTATAATATGCATAATATTATGCCATTTAACGGAGGCTGTTATGCTTAACTTAAAATATATTCCCATTCGCTCGTTTAATGAAAACATTGCCTATGTGCACACTGATTGCGAGGCTTATAAAACCGATGATATACGAGCGATGACGCGGGTTGAAATTCATGGCGGAGCGGTTACGCTTAATGCCTTTTTACAAGTTACCGATGACCTTTCGTTAGTGCAGCCTGACGAGTTGGGCTTAAATGCCGAGGCGTTTGATATGCTCGGGCTTCCCGAAGGTTCGCGCGTTACTTTGGTGCTTGCGGAGGCGCCGCAAAGCATGAAGGCGGTTAAGCGCAAAATGCAAGGCAATATTTTAACGGCAGGCGAGTATAAATCCATTATAGGCGATATTTTGCAACGCAAGTATTCTAATATAGATATTGCGGCGTTTTTAAGTTCGTTCAGCGCGTTTTCAACCGCGCCGGAGATTGTTTCATTTGTACAGGCGCTGTTATTTGATAAAAATTTGTTTTGGGACGAAGAAGATATTGTTGCTGATTGTTATACTTTAGGCGATATTCCGGGGAACAATACCGATTTGTTGGTGACGTGGGGGACGATGGCGACGCTGGAAATGCTGGGAACGGAAAACGGGGCGGACGGAACGCGCTACGGCGGCATGCCCGCGCTGTTTATGGTCGTGTCGCAACCCGTTGAAAGCGGGCTGGTGTCGTCGCTGTCGGCGCAGGGACGCAATATTACGGGCGTGATGCATCTGCCCGATTTGTACGAACAGCTGCAGTCCGCGCGCCGGATTCTGCCGTTCAAACGGCTGGGGGTTATTTACAATCCCGCCGAAACAAACGCGCGCGCGGCGGTGTCGGGACTGAAAAAATACGCGGACGTCATGCGGTTCGAATTGATTGTGCGTCCCGTTCCGGCGGGTGCGGACGGCGCGCCGGACGAAATGAGCGTTCCCGCTTTGGTCGCCGAATTGTCCGAAATGAAATCCGATTTGATTTATCTGCCGCCGGACGCTTTTATGAACGCGCACCGCAAAGCGTTGATTGACGCCGCGACGTATTTTTCAATTCCCGTTTTTTCGGCGTCGGAAGCCGCTGTCCGCCGCGATAACGCGCTGTTCGCTTTTGTTCACAGATACTATACGGTCGGACGTTTCGCGGGCAAAAAAGCGGTGTCGATTTTAAAGGACAAAGTGCAGGCGTATGACATTCCGATCGAATCTCCCGCGCGCGCTTTGCCCGTCGTGAACATGACGGCGGCGCGGGCGACGGGTGTTTATCCGCCGCTTTCTTTGCTGCAAAACGCGGAATTGGTCAACATTCCCGAAAAAGGGAATTGAAAAATCAGCGTTTTCGCGGGGCGGGGTAGATTTTTTGCGCGTCTTTCGACAATCCTTTCCGTCCGCGCGGATAAATGAATTTTCCGTTTAAATCGCGCAAGGAGCCGTCCGAATACAATTCGAAACTGAAAAACTTGCTGCGCGAAAATTCGGAAACCGTCGAACCGCAGTCGTCGTTGCGTCGCCGGCGCATCAGTTTGAAGGTGTTTGCCTTGGACGAAGCGTAGCGGCGCAACAGAGCCTCCTCTTCCACGTCGTTGGCGGACGTGTTCGCGAAATAGCGGCTGAGAATTTCCTCGAACTGGTACAGGGGCTTGTACGCTCCGCACGCCAGAACGGCGCCGGCGACCGCGCCCAGATCTTCAACGTCGTGATTCGCGGGTTTGGCGCAGGCGTCAAACGGCGTCAGGGAAAGCAAAAAAAACAGCAATAAACCGCGCATGGCAAAAACCTTTATCAACGGAAAAACTCTCGGTGATTGTAAAGGGGAAAAGTTCATAAAAAGCTAACGGCGTCAGCTGATTTTTTCGATGAACGCGCGTAAAGCCGCCGTGAACGCCGCGGGATTTTCCAACGGCGGCAGATGGGCGGCGTTTCTGATGACGACATGCGCCGCGCGGGGGATCAGCCGCGTCATCGCGTCCAAAGCGTCGGGAGGCGACAGCGCGTCTTTTTCTCCGCCGACGACTAAAACGGGACAGTCGATTTTGCCGATCGACGCCGTCGAATCGGGGCGGCTCATAATCGTTTTCTGTTCGTTGACGTATTTATCGACGCCCGTCAGTTCAGCCATGCGTTCCAGAATGTGGCGCGTCACGTCGTTTGAACGATGTTCGGGCGCGATGATGTCCAGCAGCGTCGACTTGATCAGCGGTTCGATGCCTTTTTCACGCGCCGTTTCGATCGCTTTCAGCCGTTTTTCCCGAGCGGCTTCCGGATCCGCGTGCGCGTTCGTGTCCGCCAAAATCAACCCGCGGACGCGTTCGGGCGCTTGGCGCATGATTTCCAGCGCGACGTAGCCGCCCATCGAAATCCCGCCCAGAACAAAGCGTTCGGGCGCCCGTTTCAAAACGCGGGCGGCGGCGTCGGACACGTTTTCGTCCAGTCCCAAATCGGGGACGTAAAAGTCGCATTCGCTTTCCATGGTCTTGATTTGATGAATGAACAATCCCGCGTTGCACAGCAGGGCGGGCAGAAAAACGACGGGCGTTTTCATGGGCGGACTCCTCAGCGGATCAGTTTGTTTTGAATTTCTTTAAATTCGGGGGATCCCGCTTTGCGCAACCATTCGAACAAAACCATTTCGACGGTGACGAGGGCGATGCCTTCTTGCTTGAAGCGTTCCCGCGCGGCTTTTTCGCTGTCGACCGTGCGGCTGGCGGACGCGTCCGCGACGACGAACACGTCATAGCCGACCTCTTTCAATTCAATGGCGGTTTGCAAAACGCAAATGTGTTCTTCGACGCCGGCGATGACGACCTGCTTTTTACCCAATCCCGCCATGATGTCGGCGAACCCCTCCTGCCCCATGGCGGACAGGCTGGTTTTGGGAAAAAAGACGGTGTTTTCCGGCGCGGCGTCCCTGATGTCGAAAACCGACGGTCCCAATCCCTTGGGGTATTGTTCGGTGACGACGGCGGGAATATTCAAAATCCCCGCGCCGCGCAACAGTTTCGAACACCCGTTGATCAGCCGCGCGGGGTCGTTCGCCGCGGGCGCGAGGCGTTCCTGAACGTCAATGATTAAAAGACATGAATCCGATTTGCTGATTAACATTGTTCTGACCTTCATTTCGGTATATAAGCTAAATATTCGTGCCACACTTTTAACGGAATAAAAACATAAAAATGAAATTTTCTGATTTAGGACTCAACGAAAACACTTTGAAAGCCGTCGCCGACGTCGGCTATACGGAACCCACTCCCATTCAGGAAAAAGCCATTCCGGAGATCCTGAAACGCAACGACGTGATGGGGATCGCGCAGACGGGAACGGGTAAAACCGCCGCGTTCACCTTGCCGATGATCGACATTCTGGCAAACGGTCGGGCGAAGGCTTTGATGCCCCGCACGCTGATTTTGTCGCCGACGCGCGAACTGGCGACGCAAATCGCCGAATGCTTTCAGAAATACGGCAAGTATCAAAAATTGTCGATGGCGTTGCTGATCGGCGGCGAATCCATGGTTGAACAGCAGAAGATTCTGTCCCGCGGCGTCGACGTGCTGATCGCCACGCCGGGGCGCATGCTGGATCTGTGCGAACGCGGACGCATTTTATTGCGCGACGTGCGGGTGTTCGTTCTGGACGAAGCCGACCGCATGCTGGACATGGGGTTTATTCCGGACGTTGAAAAAATCGCGTCGAAGCTGCCCGCCGTGCGTCAAACATTGTTGTTTTCGGCGACAATGTTGCCGGAAATCAAGGCGTTGGCGAAAAAATTCATGAAGTTTCCCGTCGAAATCCGCGTTGATCCGCCGATGTCGACCGCCGACACGGTTGAACAGTTCATCGTGAAAACGAACGAACGCGGCAAACGCGAAGTTCTGCGAAATCTGATTCGTGCCGAAGACGTGAAAAACGCGATGATTTTCTGCAATCGTAAAAAAGACGTCGAAATCCTGTTGAAATCGTTCACAAAACATAAATTTTCCGTTGCCGCTCTGCATGGGGACATGGCGCAGGGCGAACGCACCGACGCGCTGAACGCTTTTCGCGACGGGCTTGTGCAGCTGCTGGTTTGTTCCGACGTTGCCGCGCGCGGGCTGGATTTGCCCGACGTGTCGCATGTTTTCAACTTTGACGTTCCGGTCAATCCCGAAGATTATATTCACCGCATCGGGCGCACGGGGCGCGCGGGAAAGACGGGACGCGCCTTTATGCTGGTCACGTCGCGCGACTTCAAGGCGTTGGCGGTGGTTGAAAAGATGATCGGCAAGCGGATCGAAGAAATGTCCCGCTTTTCCGTCGAAATGGATCCCGAACCCGAACCGAAGCCGAAACGGCGCGGCGCAAGGGGCGGCGCCCCCTGCGTCAAGGCGGAAACGTCGAAGCCCGAACGGCGACGGACGGAAAAATCCGCCGGAAAAGCGGCTGATGCTATCGTGAAAACAGCCGATCCGACGCCGAAAGCGGCAAAACCCGCCGCCAAGAATCCCGCCGGAAACGGAAACGACAACCGCAAACGGGGCGTTCGCGGGAAAAACGGCGGCGAACGCACCGCGCCGCGCGCCGAAAGAAACGGAGCCGTTCCTCAACAGCGCAAGGCTTTCGGCGACGCAATGCCCGCTTTTATGATGAACGAGGTTAAAATTTCATGAACTTTATCACCGATGATTTGCCCCTGATGTCCTGCGTGTCGATGCCTGACGGGACGAAACCCGAACAGGCGGCGGTTTTTCTGCACGGGTACGGGGCGAACGGTCGGGATTTGTTTGACATTTCGACGTATTTGCGCCGCGTTTTTCCAAACGCCGCTTTTTATTTTCCCGATGCGCCCGATTCGATCGGGTTCGGCGGATATCAATGGTTCCCTTTGGACGGATACGATCCCGCCATGCTGGTTCAACCGCAACGGGGCGAAGCGTATCTGAAAAGCCTGATGCCGCTGGCGGAAAGCGTCCGTCCGACGGTTGAACGCTATCTGGACGCCGTGCGGAAACACGCCGGCGTTTCATCGGGCAAAACGGCTTTGTGCGGTTTTTCGCAGGGCGGACTGTCGGCGGTGCTGACGGCGTTGAAATATCGCGAAAAACTGGCGGCGGCTGTCGGGTTGTCCGCCGTTGCCGTGACGTTTGACGAAACGGTTTTATCCCCCGCGGATATTGTTTCGCGTCCGCCCGTGACGCTGATTCACGGGGACGCCGACGACGTTGTCCCGCCGGCTGTTTTTGAACGGAACGCCGAAGCTTTGCGTCTGGCGGGACTGACTGTCGACACGCATGTCGTCGCCGGTTTGACGCACGGAATCGACGCGACGGCTCTGCGGTATTTGTGCGACGCTTTGCAGCGGGGATTTGCGGATTGAAAGAATAGGCGGGCACGGCTTTTTTCTGCGATATTTCTTTACTTTTTTTCATTCGGAAAGGTATTTTTAACGAAGTGGAGCCACTATTGAAGAATGGAAAAAAGTATGTCTGATGCGTCTGTTCGCTCCAATTCACGCGGAAACGCCGCGCCCGGTCGCGCCGGCGGCGGGCATTTGGCGACCGTCGTTTTTCTGTCGCGTTTTTTCGGCGTGCTTTGTTTCGGACTGGTTTTGTCGCTGTCGGTGCTGGTGCTGTCGCTGATTCACATCACCAAAGAGGCGGAGGTCAATTCCGTTTTGGTCACGGCGCCGACGTATTCTGAAAATCTGGCGTACTTCGAACCGTTGCACCCCGACATGCCGACGATGGACGTTTTGGCGGAAATGTTCGTGCGTCAGTACGTTACCGCGCGCAACAACGTGTTTCGCAATCTGGGGGAAATGGCGCGCCAATGGGGCGGCGGCGGAACGGTGCGCTTTATGTCGACGCCGAAAGTGTATTCTGCTTTTTTCACCAAAGACGTCGCTAAAATGTTTTCGTCGGAAAAGCCGCCGACCAGAACGGTTGAAACGGATATCAAGCGTATTATCAAAGAAGGCTGGAACAGCTGGCAGATTTTTTTCGACACGCGGCGCATGGAATCGCAAAACAGCGAACCGATTATCGAACACTGGATCGCGACGATTCAGTTCCGCTATTACAAAAACAACGCCGTTATGTTCCCGCGGTTGCGCAATCCGCTGGGATTTACGGTGACTCAATACCATTTGGCGCAACAAAAGAAATAAGGACGGAGGATTTGTCGAAATGAACAGGAAAATTATCGCGAAAACGGCTCTGCTTGTCGCTTTGTGCGCCGCGCTGAATGCCTGCGGTTCGATTTACGAAATGGAAACAATCGGCATCGGAACGGATTTGACCGAACTGAAACGGTCGCCGTGCGCGTGCTTGCAGCTGGATTTGCCGCGCGCTTTGCCCGCATGGCTGACCGTTCAAGGATAACGGGGGATAGTTCGCATGCCCAGACCGGTTCGATCCAAAAGCCAGCAACTGACCGTTAAAGACGCCGACGCGCAACCCGCGCAGAAAGCGGCTTTGAAACAGCCGTCCGCCGCGTCGAAAAGAACGGGCGCGTCAACGGACGCCTACGCGCAGGAAGTGTCCGTCGACCAGTTGCGCGAACGGCGGTATTTGTGGACGGCGCGCGCGTTCGCAATCGTTTCCGCGGTCGCTTTGTGCGTGAATCTGGTTCTGCTGGTCGCCATCGTCCATTTGATGCCGTTGAAGCGCGTCGAACCGTTTTTGCTGACGTTTCAAAGCAGGGACGAGCAAGTCGTGCGCATTCGTCCTTTGGCGAAAAACATGTCGGCGGAAGATATCATTTCCGAAGCCATGATCCGCCAGTACGTCCTGTTGCGCAACACGATGATTCCCGATGTCGAGGAAATGACGTTCCGTTGGGGACCTGACGGTCCCATTCGCTGGATGTCGTCGGCGCAGGTCTATAATCAGTTCGCCAAAACGGTCAAGGATTGGTTGGCGCGCATCAAACTGGAGGGGTTGACCCGAGAAGTCCGCATCGAATCCGTCGTCAGAAACCAAAACATCTGGCTGGTCTACATCATCACGCGCGATATGCTGCCCGAAGCCGAAGAACCCGCGATTTCCCGCTGGCGCATTCGCTTGTCCATCAAATATTTCGCCAAAGACCAGCGTGAAGTCAAATACATAGACCGTTTGAAAAACCCGCTGGGGTTCGCCGTCGACGGCTACGGTATCGAAAGTGCCAACGAATAAAGCAGGTGTCCCGTGAATAAAAATATGAAATTCCGTCTTTTAGCCTTTGCCTTGACCGCGCTGATTCTGTCGGCGCGAAACGCGTCCGCCCAACAGACGTCGGCGCGCGATTCCATGGACGCCGCGATTGAACAGTCGAACGGGCAGTATTCCGAAATGGATATGCCGTTCTGGTCGCTGGGCATGCAGCAAAAGGCGTGGAACAAGCCGATGGAACATTTGGGCGAGGGACAAAGCAAACCGGGGTATTCCCGTTATTACTGGACGCCCGATCTGGTGTTGCCTTTGCGTATTCGCGAAGGCATGCACACGCTGATCAATTTCCCGTCGTGGGAACTGATTGAAAACGTGTTCATCGGCAATGAAAGCGCTTTCGGCGCGCAAAAAGCGGGACCCAACGCACTGATGATTTTCGCGACCAGCGTTGATTTGGTCGGCATGGACACCAACATGATCGTGTTCGGACGTTCGGGCAACAGATACGCTTTCTATCTGCGCAGCGAAACGTTCAACACGGACAGAATTACGAACGCCGTCGTCGACATCATCGTTTCCGACGAAAAATTCATTCCCGACGATTCGGGGCAAACCCCTTTCGCTTCGGGCGCGGTCGCGGGGAACGGCTTGTCCGCGGGGGGCGGAATGTCGGGATTCGGCGGCATGGCGGGATCGCGCGGCGGTAAGAAAACCACCAAAAACGGAACGGAAGACTGGCTGGTCGACATTGAAGTCGATCCCGAAAAAATCCGTTTCGATATTGACGTTTTCGCGCCCACCCCCGCCGATATGGAAATCGCGCCCGAACGCGTGTGGCGCGATGAAATCTTCACATATATCGATTTCGGTCCGAAAGCGCTGACCATGATGGAACGTCCGATCGTCAACCTGTTGTCGCAGGGATCCGAGGTTCCCATCGGTTTCAGAACGCGCGGACCCAACGGACGGCTGATGGTCGTCGAAGGCATCGGCGATTTGGTCTTGCGCAACGGCAAACGTCTGTTGTGCCTGAAAATCAGAAAGGATCCCGCTTATGGCACGGAATGGACGGAATATGAAAAATCCGTTCAGCCTTCATGGGCGCCGAAGCCGATGATTACGACGCCGCGCGGCAATGTCGGCGGCGGCATGAACGGATCGAACGCCGCGATGTCGTCCGCGAACGCCATGATGTCCGTCGGCGACAATCGGTTCATGCAGGCGGACATGGGGGTTCGAAATGCGTATTCGCGCATGACAAACCGTCGCGGTTCCGGCGGCGAATCGATCGCCGTCGAATTGGGGGCGGATTCGGAAATTTCCGCTCTGGAAAAGAAGTGGGACAACATTTCGCGTAAAAACAAAGACTTGTTGAAATCCTACGAACCGTATTATTCGGTCGACACCGTCGCCGAAGGCGAAATGAAAGACCTGTTCCGTTTGCGAATCGGACCCGTCGAAAGCATTGAAGCCGGCGATAAATTATGTAACAAATTGGGTCGCCGCGGGGTGACTTGCATGGTTGTGCGGACGCAATGAACGAAGAATTACTCAGCTCATCGGATCAATACTTAAAGAAATCGAACAGGACTCTGCTGATTGTGGGGATCGTCGCGTTGCTGGCGTTCCTGACGGGTGTTGTCGTGTTGCTGAGCGGAGGGGAGGAACAAAAGAAAGACGCCGAAGTCACGATTGAGGGTTCCGCCGAAAGTTCGTCCAACGTCGTGGGCGGCGACGCCGACATGTTCAATCTGGGCAACGACGAAACGCCCCCGTCCGCAGTGCGGCTGGTCGTGTCGCCCGAAAGCATGCGTTTCGATCAGGTCGTTTTGGGAACGCAGGCGGAAGGAACGCTGACCCTGTCCGCGTCGTCGGGAAAAATCGGCATCACGTCCGTCGAATTTGAAAATAATCAGGAAGAAGGCTTCGTTCTGGAAAACAAATGCCGCAAAGGCATCACCCTGACGGGCGACGTGACGTGCAACGTCGTCGTGCGCTGGGAACCCAAAACGGCGCGCACCATTCAGTCCAACCTGTCCGTTCGCTGGACTGACGAATCGTTCGGCGGCATCGGGCGCAAGGTTGTCGTTCCCATTTCCGCGATGGCGATTGACACGAGTTTGTGCGGCGTGTGCGACGAAGCGCCGGGCGGCGGCGGTTCCATGCTGGATCAGTTGCGCCAAAAAGGACGCGTCATTCTGGGACCTGACGGCAAACCGATCGGCTATGCCGATGAAAACGGCGTCGTGTACGGACTGGACGGCAAGCGTATCGGTACTTTGCGTCCGGACGGAACGGTCGTCGACGATCAGGGCTATGTCATCGGCGTGGCGGAAGAAATGCGGCTGGCAATCGGTCCGAACGGCGAAATTCTCGGCACGATCCTGCCCGACGGACGCGTTGTCGACAAGGACGGCAAGCTGATCGGATACGCTTTGCCCGACGGAACGATCGTCGATTTGGACGGCAACATCGTCGGCGCGGCAATTCGCGGCGGTCTGGCGTTTGACAAGAACGGCAATATCATCGGGCGCATCATGCCCGACGGAACGGTCGTCGACGAAAACGGCAACATCGTCGGTTACGTCAATCCGGACGGAACAATCGTTGACAAGGACGGCAACATCATCGGGTCAATCGGTCCCCGAGGCGCCGTCGTCGACGCTTACGGCAAAACGCTGGGGATCGTCATGCCCGACGCGACCGTCGTCGACAGGGACGGCAACATCATCGGACGCGTTTTGACAAACGGCTATGTTTCGGACAAAGACAGCACGGTTATCGGGCGCGTCATCAGGGAAGGTCTGGCGATCGGTTCGGGGTGCAAGCTTTTGGGGCATGTCGGAACGGACGGTTCCGTCATGCTGTCAAACAGGCAGATCGGACGGTTGACGGCGTCCATGACGGTGGTCGACATGGCGGGGAATCCCGTCGGCGGCTATGTCGAAGAGGGCGTTTTGCTGGATTGGGCGGGAAAAGTCGTCGGTAAAATCGATAAAGACGGGCAGCCCGTTTCGTTCAAGGGCGACACGCTGGGCTGTCTGACGCCGTACGGCACGGTAGTCAACGACGCGGAAGAAATCGTTTCCGCCGTTCGACCGAAAGGCATGGTCGTTCAAAATCAATGCGGCGTTGCGGGACATATCATGCCCGACGGCAGCGTCGTGGGCGACGGCGAATTGAAAGGGCGCATTCTGCCCGACAGGACGTTTTTAAACGCGGACGGTGTCGTCGCGGGGGCTTTGGCGCGTCCCGACATCGGCGTCGGACCGAATTGCATGTCGCTGGGGTTTGTCAATCTGGACGGCGACGTGATGACGACCAAGGGGGAATACGTCGGCTGTCTGAGCGCGAACGGCGAAATTCTGGACAAGCAAAAAGTCGTTTTGGGGCGCATGCCGGATTCCGTAATCGCTTTGACTTCCGACGGACGCGTCGCCGGATTGGCGGACATGAACGGCGGCGTTCACGACAAACACGGGCGTTTCGTCGGGTGTTTGGATTCCGACAATGTGTTGCTCGGGACGAAAAAGGAACCGCTGGGCGTCAGGCTGCCCGTCGGCGGTGTTTTGGATCGTGACGGACGCACCGTCGGCTGGGTGATGCCCGACGGTTACGCCGTCGCGCAAAAGGGAACAACCGTCGGAAAAACAATGCCCGACGGCACCGTGGCGGATATGAGCGGACAGGTCGTCGCGCGCGTTTCCCCGTATAAAGGTCTGGCGTTAAAGGCGGCGTGCGAACCCGTCGGACGCGTTTTGATTGACGGACGCGTCGTCGACAAGGATTTCAAACGCGCGGCGTATATTCAAATGGACGATTCCCTGACGGACGACAAAGGGGCTTTCGCCGGACGCGTCGCTTTCGGCGATCGCGCCATCAGCGGTAAAAACGTCTATCTGGGGGCAACGGCGGGCGACGGGACTTTGTACGACCCGAAAGGCAAAAAAATCGGTTGCATGCGTCCCGATTCTCTGTTTGTCGATTCGTCGAACAAGTTTTTGGGTGCGGTGTTGGCGCAGGGGATCGCCGTGAACGCCAAACGGGAAATTTACGCCCGCGGCGATTCGATCGCCAAAGCCATGAATGTCGAGGGATCCGATTTTATCGGTTCCGTTCTGATCGGCGGCTTGATCAAGGAAGGCAATAAAGTCACGGGCGGCGTCATTCCCGCCAAGGCTGCCGTGTTCGACATCAAAACCAGCGAAAAGATCGGTCGTCTGCTGCCTGACGGAACGGCTGTGGACGCGCTCAGCCGGACAATGGGACGGCTGAGAATGCCTTCGGGCGAAATCGTCGATAAGGATAACAAGGTCGTCGGTAAAATTTTTGTCGGCTTGCGGCAGGTTGTCGGCGTGAACGGTGAAATTCTGGGCGTTCTCATGCCCGACGGAACGGTTGTCGACGCGTCCGGACGCGTGATCGGCAAGGCGGATCTGAGCGGCAGAGTCGTTGATAAAAACGGCAATTTCATTGGCGAGGTTCTGCCCGTCGGTCAGCCGATTATCGGTCCGGACGGCAAAATCATCGGCTATGTCGGCATTGACGGAACGATCGTGGACAAAAACGGCAATCCCGTTTTGGGACCGAACGGCAGACCTTTGCGCTATCGCGCGAACGGAACGGTCGTTGAAGACGGCGGCGAGGTTATCGGACGCGTCGGCGAACCCATGGAACGTTTGGTCTATGATGAAAACGGCAATATCATCGGGCGCGTTCTGCCTGACGGAACGGTCGTCGATCTGGACGGCAAAGTCATCGGCAAGATGTTGCCGGACGGAACGGTCGTTGATTTAAACGGCAACGTCATCGGGCGCGCGGGTGAACCCGAACGGCTGGCGTATGACGAAAACGGCAAACTGATCGGGCGCGTTCTGCCGGACGGAACGGTCGTCGACTTTAACGGCAACGTCATCGGCAAAATGCGGGAAGACGGCACAATCGTTGACAAGGACGGCAACGTCATCGGTCACGCGGGGTATCAGGAACGTCTGGTCTATGACGAAAACGGCAACGTCATCGGGCGCGTTCTGCCCGACGGGACGGTTGTCGATTTGAACGGCAAAGTCATCGGCAAAATGTTGCCCGACGGAACGGTCGTCGACTTTAACGGCAAGGTGATCGGTAAAGCGGGCAAGCCCGAACGTTTGGTTTATGACAAAAACGGCAAGCTGATCGGGCGTGTTCTGCCCGACGGGACGGTCGTTGATTTGAACGGCAACGTGATCGGGCGGATGCAGGCGGACGGCACGGTGACGGCTTTGGGGACAAAGGTTGCCGGCTATTCCGTCAAAGAAGGGCTGGGCGTCAGTTTTAAAAACGAAATCATCGGCAAAATCAATTCCTCCGGCGAATTGAAAGAAGCGGGATCGGACAAGGTTCTGGCGACGTTGCAGGCTGATGATTCCCTGCGCGACGGACGCGACAACATCATCGGGCGCGGTATCGTGAACGCCGTTCCCGTCGGTTTGCAATGCCGCGCTTTGGGGACTTTGGACGACAAAGGGCAGGTTATTGACGCGACGGGGCGTCAAATCGGGCGCGTGAATTACGACCGTTCGCTGATTAACGGGCAAAACGCGCAGATCGGCTTGGCTTTGGGGCGCGACGGCGTTATCAACGAAAAGGGAAAAATCGTCGGTTCCGTCACGGCGGAAGGAACGGTCGTCGACGCCAAGGGAAAAGAACTGGGCTGCGTCGATTTTGAAGGGGCGGTCAAGGATAAAAACGGAAAACGCGTCGGACGCGTCGTGCAAAAAGGGCGCGTAATCGGACCCGACGGCGGAATCGTCGGCAGAATCACCGCCGGCGGCGACGCTTTGGGTGTCGAAGGGAACGTCTTGGGACGCTTTGATTTGAACGGCGCCGTTTTGGACAAAGATAAAAAAGTGCTGGGCGTTGCCGAAGATTTGCGCTACGCCGTGAACGACGCCGGCGAAATCGTCGCCAGAATCGTCGGCGGATCTTATGGCGTCAATCCGCTCGGCGGCGCGTCTGTCGGCGCGCTGAAAGAACGCGATCTGATGTCGTCCGACGATAAAAAACTGGGTGTTTTGATGCCCGCGGGACGCCGCGTCATCGCCGTCGACGGCAAAACGGTCGGCTCGGTTCTGCCGCGCGGACGCGTTCAAAACGATGACGGCAGAGAAGTTGGTTATGTTACCGCTTCGATGCGCGTTTTGACAGACGATAAAAAATTTTTGGGGCGCGTCGTTCCTATCGGCGAAGAATGCAAGGACGGCAAGGGCAACGTCGTCGGCGTCGTGCATTACGACGGAACCATCGTGGACGAAAAACGCGAAGTGTTGGGGCGTTTGATGGCAAGCGGGCAGGCGCTGGACAACACGGGGGCGCATTTGTGCATGATTTCGCTGATCAGCACGAACGACGACGGATCAATGTTCCCGAAATCCATGATCGGAAAAATGGTCTACGGCGCCGACGGCAAACCGTTGGGCGTCATCGGCGCGGACGGATTTATCCGCGATGCGAACGGCAACGTGATCGGGCGCGTTCTGCCTGACGGGACGGTGATTGATTTGTCCGGCAACGTCATCGGAAAAGTATATCCCAAAGGATCGGTGTTCGGTCCCGACGGAACGTTTCTGGGCGTTGTTGACGCGGACGGGTATCTGCGCGACGAAAACGGCAACATCATCGGCAAAATGCTGCCTGACGGAACGGTCGTCGACATGGACGGCAACGTGATCGGCAGGGCTTTGCAGGAAGACGGCATCGTTGACGCGCAAGGAAACTTTTTGACGAAAACGGGCGCCGAACGTTTGGTGTATGATGCGAACGGCAACGTGATCGGACGCGTTTTGCCCGACGGAACGGTCGTCGATCTGAACGGCAACATCATCGGCAAAATGCTGCCTGACGGGACGGTCGTTGATTTAAACGGCAAAGTCATCGGACGCGCGGGACCGCCGGAACGGTTGGCGTACGATAAAAACGGAAAATTGATCGGGCGCGTTCTGCCTGACGGAACGGTCGTCGATTTCAAAGGCAACGTGATCGGACGGGTTTTGCCCGACGGAACAATCGTTGACGCGAACGGCAATGTCATCGGGCGCGCGGGGGCGGCGGTGCCGCAATCGAAAAACGTCCGTGTGGCGGTCGGTCGCGACGGAAAGTTTCTGGGCGTTGTCGGCGACGACGGCTTTGTGCGCGACAAGGACGGCAACATCATCGGGCGCGTTCTGCCTGACGGGACGGTCGTCGACATGAACGGCAACGCTATCGGTTCCGTCGTTGAAGGCGAACCGATCCGCGATGAAAACGGCAACGTCATCGGCATAATCATGGGCGACGGAACGGTCGTTGATTTGGACGGCAACATCATCGGACGAATCAATGAAAACGGCGAAATCGTCGACGATGACGGAACGGTTTTGGGAACGTGGCGCGACGGAAAGCTGACGGGATTGCAAGACAAGCTGGGCAAAAAACGTTTTGCTTTCGGCAGGGACGGCAAACGCATAGGCGTTATCGGCGCGGACGGGGTCGTGTATGACGAAAACGGCAACGTCATCGGCTATGTGGACGAAAACGGCAACATCGTTGACGAAGACGGGAATGTCATCGGCACTCAAAATCCGGAGGGGGTGCGCGACGACGGCAAAAAAGACAAGATTTCCGTTGTGGGGGCGTTTGATCCCGACAGTTACCGTTACCGCGGAAAATATTTGGGCGCGGGCGGCGGAACGGGCAAGGGCGAACGCTACGACCCCGCCAGAATCAAGCAGTTGCGCGCTTTGCAGTTGGCTTACCGCCGCCAGATCAAACCCGGCATGGGCATGCCCGTCGCGCCGGAGGAAAACGAACGCGACGTCTGGAATCGTCAGAAAAAGAGCAAAAGCTGGGACGATCTGGGCATCAAGAAAAACGTGTCGTCCTACCGCGTCAATATGGAAAACATGATTTTGGCTGATAAAGCCATTCCCGCCGTTTTGATCCGTTCCATCGATACGGCGAACGGCGAAGTTCCCGTATCCGCGATTGTCGAGCGAAACATCTTTTCCGAAGCCGGACGCAAAATCATCATTCCCGCGGGCAGTCGTCTGATCGGCGAATTGACGGGGACGGGCGGAAACGAAATCAAAGCCGACAAGGTCGATATCCGCTGGACGCGTCTGATCCGTCCCGACGGCGCGGCGTTCGGGTTTGAAGAAGGGATTTCGGGCGATGCTTCGGGACGCGGCGGCGTCGGCGCCTATGTCGACCGCATGTTGACGAAAAAATACGGCTTGCCGCTGGTGCAGTCGACGATCACGTCCGCTTTCCTGTACGCGATGGCGACAAACGACAGTTCGCAGGTCGGCAGCGACGGTCAGGTCGCCGTTACGGGCAGACAGCAGGCGGCGGAAGACGCGCGTTCCAAGTTTTCCGATACGATGCAGCAGATCTTTGATGATTTGATTCAGGAAACGAAGCAGATAAAAACCCGTTTGTTCGTTCCGTCCGGAACGCGCGTCACGGTGTTTGCCAACGCGGATTTGTGGTTGCGCAGTTCTTTGGAAGACGAAGACCGCGCGGCGGAAGAACGCCACGGCAGTCCCGACACGTTGCTGAGCGAAGATCAGGCGGATACGGATCCGACGCAGGATCTGGGCGCCAATCCGCGCGGTTCGAACGATACGCTGTTTAACGGGAATTCTTCTTCGGGCGGTTACGCGCCGGGCGGCATGAACAATCCGCAAAACTTGCAGCAACAGCAACAAATATATTATAACAACTATACGGGACAGGTGCCGCAACAGCAGCAGTACACGCAATATCCGCAACAGCAGCAGCCGCAAAAGCGCACCTTGATCGCCGACAGACCGCAACAACCCAGACAGCAGATGTCTCCGGCGGCGGCATCGGCGGCGCAGGACAAGAAAAACGAACCCGTCGACCCCGTTCCCGAACTGTTTTAGGAGGCAAGGCATGAGTACGGACGCCTTTCAGGTTTTAAGATCGACATTGCGTTATCTGTCGTATTGGTATGAACAGGACAACGTTGAAGAAGTCGCCATCAATCGTCCGAATGAAATCTGGCTGCGTCTGCGCGGACGCAGGGCGTATCCGTGGGCTTGCCAGCAGGATAAAAACCTGTCCAGAACTTATTTGACGGACATTATGCATATCATCGCCAACACGTTTGAACTGCCGTTCGATCCCGAACAGGGGTCGCCCGCCGTGTACGCGACGTTGCCGGGGGATCACCGTTTTACGGGAATCGCCGGTAAAAACGTGATGTACGACAATGAAGATTTGACGGGCGGGATTGCCATGTGCGTCCGCGTCCATTCCGACGACGTGAAATTCGGGCTGGGCGATTACGGGCTGAAAGCAGGCGAACGCCTGCAAAAACTGAACAAGCTGAAAGAGGTTGAAAATCCCGAAGATCCTTACGAACGTCTGATTCTGTCGATTAAACGCGGCGATCACATCTTGGTTTCGGGCGCGACGGCGACCGGCAAGACGACATTTCTGAACAATCTTTTGACGATTTTGGATTCGCACAAGCGCGTTATCACGATTGAAGATACGCGCGAATTGATCGTGCCGCACCCCAATCATGTTCATCTGGTGCTGTCGCGTACCGAACAGACGAACACGATGACGTATCCGAAACTGATCGACTTGGTCGTGCGTTTCACGCCGGACGCGATTATCGGGGGCGAAATTTCAACGGCGAACGCGGGGGCGTTGTGGGAACTGATGGGATCGGGACACGACAACTGCTTTGCGACCATTCACGCGGAAAATTCCGAAGCGGCGTACAAAGCCTTTACCGACCGTATCCTGCACTGTTATCCGACAATCGATCGGGAAAAGACGATCGCCGAAATGCACGACAAGTTGCGCGTGGTGCAAATCAACCGTCAGGGCAATATCCGCGCTGTGACGGAAGTGACTTGATTTATTCGCGGAAATTCAACGCTTTTTTATCGGAACGGGACGGAAAGACGCTTTTTTAAACGGCGTTCGCAAAATCGCGGCGTCGCGTTCAAAACGCGCGTCGTCTGTTCTTTCGGCGCGATGAGTCGGCGGGGAAAAGGAAAGCCCGTCAGCCCGCGTCCGTCAGGACGGCGATCAGTTCGTCCTTGACCCGCGCGGCTTGATCCAAATCGATTTGGCATGTCCCGACGTTGGCGTGACCGCCGCCGCCGTAGCGGAGCATCAAATCGCCGATGTTGACTGAATTTGTTTTGTTGAAAATCGATTTCCCGACCGCGTACACGATTTTTTGTCCGTTGACACGCCACATCGCGTGCATGGACACGTTGACGTCGGGGTAAAGCGCGTAAATCATAAAGCGGTTGCCGGCGTAAATGACGTCTTCGTTCAACAGGTCGATGTAAGCCAGATTTTTATGAACCGCGGTCAGACGTTTCAGCTGTGCGACGAACTCGTCCTGTTGGGCGAAATACAGATCGACGCGTTCCGTGACATCGGGCATGCTCAAAATTTCGGACGGAGTGTATTCGCGGCACAGCTCGATCAGGTTCATCATCAGCTGGTAGTTCGAAATTCTGAAATTGCGAAACCGCCCCAACCCCGTACGCGCGTCCATGATAAAGCTTAACAGCGTCCAGCCCGTCGGGTGCAGAATTTCGTCTTTTGTAAAGTCGGCGGAATCGGCTTTGTCGACCGCCGCCATCATATCCGCGGAAATGTTTTTAAACCGTTCTTTGCCGCCGAACGTGTTCCACACGACGCGGGCGGCTGACGGCGCGTCCGGATCGTTATAGCTGTTTCCCCGTTGCCCGACGCGGGTCATTTCGCTTTCGTGGTGGTCGAAAACGTAGGAAGCCTCTTTGGAATAGGGCAGATTGGCGACGATATCGCCGTGTCTGATTTCGATCAAACCGTCCTGCACGTCTTTCGGGTGGACGAATTTGATGTCGTCGATCAGATCCAGTTCTTTTAACAACACCGCGCACACCAACCCGTCAAAATCGCTGCGCGTCACCAAACGGAATTTGTCGTTCGTCATTTCATCGTGTCCGCGTTAAACGTCCTGTATCATCGCGGTGATGATTTCGCCGCGGATTCTTTCAGCCTGATCGATCGGCACCTGGCACGTCCCCGCCGCGATGTGACCGCCGCCGCCGTATTGCAACATAAATTCGCCGATGTTCATTTTCGACGTTTTGTTGAAAATGGATTTTCCGGCGGCGAAAACGACGTTGCGTTTGTTCTTGCCCCATATTTCGTGAACGGAAATGTTGATTTGCGGGAACAGCGCATAGACCATAAAGCGGTTGCCCGCGTAAATGGTCGGTTCGTCGCGCAGACAGATGTGCGCCATTGTTTTATGAACGCGCGTGCAGCGTTTCAGCTGTTCGACAAATTTATCCTTGTGTTCGAAATACAGATCGACGCGTTCCCTGACGTCTTCGTCTTGCAGGATTTCGTCGACGGATTTTTCGCGGCACAGGTCGACCAGCTTCATCATCAGCTGATAGTTCGTGATGCGGAAGTTCTGAAACCGTCCCAGTCCCGTGCGCGCGTCCATGATGAACGCCAGCAGAACCCAGCCCGTCGGATTCATGATCTGATCGACGGTGTATTTTGCGGAATCGGCTTTGTCGACCGCTTCCATCAGTGTTTTCGGAATGTTTTTAAAACGGTCTTCCGCCCCGTAGTATTCATAGACGACGCGGGCGGCTGACGGCGCGTTCGGGTACACGATGTAGTTCGGCGGGCAGATGATGCGGGACAGTTCGCTGATGTGATGGTCGAAAGCGATATGCACGCCGTCGACATAAGGCAGGTTCGCGGTGATGTCGCCGTCCGTGATTGAAATTCTGCCGTCCTGCATGTCTTTGGGGTGGACAAAGCGGATTTCGTCGATGATGTCCAGTTCCTTTAACAATGCCGCGCAAACCAGTCCGTCAAAATCGCTGCGGGTCAACAATCGTTTCTTTGCGGGCATGGGGAAAGCTCCTTTGTCAGTCGTCATTAAAATCAGGATAAGCGAAAGCCCGATGCAAAATCAACCGCGGCTTTAAAAAAAATCGAACAAACGATTTCCGTGTTGAATATCGCCGGCGTTTCGGAGATTATAAGACGTTGTTTATCGGCGAGGGGCGGCTATGTCATTCAAAAGGGCTTTTTTTCTGTCTTTTTTGTGCCTGGGCGGGTGCGTTCAGGCGCCTTTCGTCGATTCCAGACGCGAAGCGGGATACGCCGGAACGATAGGCGAATCGACGCCGGATCGTGTGGCAATCTGCTACAACGCCTATTCGACGAACGCGAACGAGATTTTTAAAATGGCGCAGGAAATCTGCGCGCAAACCAACCGCGAACCGGCTTACGACGGACAAAAAAAATGGTCGTGCCGCGTGTTTTTGCCGCACCGCGTTTATTACCGTTGTCAGCCGAAGCCCGTCGAAGAAACGGTTGAGCCATAAAAAAATCCGTCGGGACGCACATATTCCGCTGGACAATTTTTTCACTGTTTTGTATATTTTTGTCAACAAGGCGGTTTGCGCCAAGGTCTTTATCAATACGGGGAAAAACGGCTATGGATTCGGATAAATTTGTTCATGTAAAGCGCGACTCGGGCGGCAAAGGCAAAAAGGGCAATAACAAGGGCGGTCGTCAAAACGGCGGCTTTTATTCCGAAGGACATCATAACAAAGCGCAACGCGAGGGTGATTTTTCTTTCGACACGATACACGGGTTGAAACTGAAAGAAGTCGAATACAAGGTTCCGTCCAAAGCGGAACGCGTCGCCAAGCGCAATGAATTTAACGGCGAACGCGACGAACTGGGCAACGTCGTTGTCGAGGGTGTCCGTTCCAAGTTTTTGAAAATGCTGGCAAAAGACTATGAAAAGGAACTGGTCGAACGTTTGGGGCTGACCGAACGCGACATTCGGGGCATGCGCGAAGGCTATACGCCGAACGGCTTTAACGTCCACCACAAACTGGCTTTGCACGGCGGCGGCAAAAACGAATTTAAAAACTTCATTCTGACCCCGCTGTACCCGCACGACCAGTGGCATCACGACGTTATGGACGCGCAACTGTTGGGCATTCGCGAAGGCGAATCGCGCAAAATCAAAATTCCGTGGACGGACGAAATGATCTACGACCCCAAACAGTTCGGATTCACCAAGGAAAACCGCCCCGTGAAACCGAATTACGTTTCCAACGTCGATCCCGCGAACTATCCGAAGCTGTACAAAGCCGAGGATATCTCCGTCGCCAAACGGCAAAAAGACATGGCGCCCGTGTACGCCCAGTTCGATGAAATGGACGCGGAACGTCAACGCGCGCAGGCGGTGCACGCCCAACGTCAGGCGGAAAAACGGCAAAAGCCCGCTCAAAACGCCGCTTTGCAACGGGCGCTGGCGTCGAAACAGCGGTAATTCGGAACGCAAATTCATTCAAAGCGGGAGGTCGCAAACGACTTCCCGCTTTTTTACGAACGCCATAAGATTTTTGTTGATTTTTTTGTCCAAAGCCACTAATGTGATTCGTAGCAAGGACCATTCAAAGCTCAGGAGGCTTTTCATGCTGGAAATCGATTTCGAAGCGAACAAAAAATACGTTCACGAAAAACGCGGTCACAAAAACAAAGGCGGCAACGGCGGTCGGGCGAAAGCCGGATACACCGCGGAACAGCGCGCCGGCAAATTCAATTTTGACAATATTCACGGCATGGGATTGAAAAAAGTCGTCTATCAGGTTCCGAGCAGCGACGAACGCAAGGCGAAACGCGCCGAATTCAACGGTTCAGCCGGCAAAGAGGGCATGCGTTCCAAATTCCTGAAAATGTTGGCGAAAGACCATGAAAAGGCTTTGCGCGAACAGCTGGGCTTCGGCGACGCCGAATTGAAATTGATGCGCGACGGCAAATCGGTTCCGGGGTACAACGTTCATCACAAACTGCCTTTGCACGGCGGCGGCAAAAACGAATTTAAAAACTTCATTCTGACTCCGCTGTATCCGCACGACCAGTGGCATCACGACATTCTGGATCCGCAAATCGAAAACTGCATGGGAACGGGACAGAAAAAGGAAGTCATGTTGCCGTGGACGGACGATATGATTTACGACCCGAAAAAATTCGGCATCACAAAGGACAATGTCAAGGTTACGCCGAATTACACGTCGCGCGTCAATCCGGACAGCTATCCGAAAATCTATACGCCCGAACAGGTTGCGGACGCCGCGAACCGCAAAAGGGAATTGGCGAAATTCGCGCCGAAGCAGTCGAACGGTCAGAAAAACTTTATCGCCGCTCTGGTCGGTCAGAAACAGCGTTGATCTTTTCAAAAAAACGGTTAAGGGGTGATTCGGAAACGGATTGCCCCTTTTCATTACGGGAAAATTTTCCCTTGTCTTGTTTCTTTTGTTCGCTTTAAAGTAGACGGATAAAAAAGCCGCTGTGGAAAAGGAGGGGATATGTCGTTGATGCGGACGCTGAAAAAGGAAACGGCAAAAGCCGTTTTTATGTTTGTTTCGGACAAAGAAAAAAGAAAAGTGATGCGCAAAACGCTGGAATTAAAATGGGGGTGCGCGGATCTGTCCTATTATGAAGTCTACTTTGACGGCGTCTTTCACAAATATAACGGCTTGGTTGCGACCGCGGCGAATGTGAAAACGTTGATTTTGGGGGACAGCCACGCGCAGTTCGGTTGCGTCCCGTTTTTAATCGGCGAAAGTGCTTATAATTGCGCTTTTAACGCCAACAGCTTGTATGAAAGTTTTGAAACGCTGAAAAAAGCGGCGGAGCTGTGTCCCGAATTGCAAACGGTCGTGTTGTTTTGTTCGTTTTACAACGGCGGCTACAGTTTGGTGCGGACGACCGAAGCGTGGCGTTGCAAAGTTTTGGAAAAATGTTTGGGCATACCGTTTGATTTTTCCGTGAACAAGATGATGGATTTTCGACCGTATGATAAAATTATTGCCGGATTGACGCCGTCAACCGATAAAATTTACTGTCAGGGTTTTGATTTCGTCGGGCAGCATATCCACCTGCTTGTTGTAGGAAGCCCTGTCGTTGACCTCGCGGTCCATGTGGATGGCTACGCTGGGGATCATCAGCAGGTCGCGGTCCAGCGTGAGCAGGCGGGAAGTGATGGTATCGTTCTCCTTTATCAGCACGCGGCCTGCCACCGACAGCGGCCTGTCCATCCATGTGGAGCAGATCATGCCGCCGTAGCCCTCGGTGTTCAGCTTGGTGTACTTTTGGCCCATGTGGATCTCGGCGTTTTCCTTGATGCGGAAGCAGGGAGAATCCGTGTGGGCAGCAGCCACGTTGAAGCTGTAGTTTTCCAGCTGCTCTCCCATGCGGAACGCAAGGATGCTGGAGCCGTTGCGGCAGACAAAATAGCTCCCGCCGGGTTCCAGCTGCCACCGGCGGCTCTCCAGCAGCTCGGAAAAGCCCGCGTTCAGCAGGATGTTCCGGACGGATGCAGTGGTGTGGTATGCGGTGGGATTGCCGTCAATGAAGGACAGCAGCTCCTGTACTTCTTTTTCGATCATTGGAAGACCCTCCATGGATTTATCGGTTTGGATGCTCCTATTCTACTTCTGCGGTTGGCGCTTTGCAATAGCCGGTCCTGCGGGCGGGGAAGAATTTGTTTTACATTGCGCGGGTTCTATAGTATACTACTCCTGTTGGTAAATATCGAATCGACAGGAAAGGCAGGGAACCGTCATGGAACGCAGTGATCCGCGCTATCAGGCGTATGTGGAAATATTAAAAGAGGAGCTCATCCCGGCAATGGGCTGCACAGAGCCCATTGCACTGGCTTATGCTGCGGCCCGGGCACGCGAGGTGCTGGGCGCACTGCCCGAGAGCGTGCAGCTGCAGGTGAGCGGCAGCATCATCAAAAACGTGAAGAGCGTCATCGTGCCCAACACCGGCCACCTGAAAGGCATGGAAGCCGCTGTGGCAGCGGGCATCATCGCCGGCTCGGCAGAAAAAGAGCTGGAAGTGATCTCGGAGGTCAGCGAGGACAAGAAAACGGCCATCCGGGACTATCTGCAGACGGTGCCCATCTCCATCCAGCACATCGAGCAGGGGCATGTGTTCGATATCATCGTTACCGAGCGCAGCGGGGATTCCTACGCAAAGGTGCGCATTGCGGATTTTCACACCAACATCTGCCTGATCGAAAAGAATGGCCGGGTGCTCTACGAAAAGCCGCTGCTGAACGAGGAGGCCCGGCGGGACAGCCGGGCCGACCGCAGCCTGCTGAACATGAAGGACATCTGGGACTTTGCCGAGACCGCCGACCTGCAGGATGTGGCGGACTTGCTGGAACGCCAGATCCGCTACAACAACGCCATTGCAGAGGAGGGCCTTCTGGGCGACTATGGCGCGAACATCGGCCGGGTGCTGCTTTCTACTTACGGCAATGATGTGTCCATCCGGGCCAAGGCCAAGGCAGCCGCCGGCTCGGACGCCCGCATGAACGGCTGCGAGCTGCCGGTCATCATCAACTCCGGCAGCGGCAATCAGGGCATCACCTGCTCGGTGCCGCTCATTGAATACGCCAAGGAGCTGCACAGCGGCAAGGAAAAGCTTTACCGCGCCCTCATCATTTCCAATCTGGTGGCCATCCACGAAAAGACCGGCATCGGCACCCTGTCCGCCTACTGCGGCGCAGTCAGCGCCGGTGCGGGTGCAGGCGCGGGCATCGTATATCTGTGCGGCGACGGCTATCAGGCCGCCATCCACACGGTGGTCAATGCGCTGGCCATCGTGTCCGGCATCGTGTGCGACGGCGCAAAGGCCTCCTGCGCGGCAAAGATCGCATCCTCGGTGGACGCGGCGCTGCTGGGCTACAACATGTACAAGTGCCATCAGGAGTTCAAGGGCGGCGACGGCATCGTGATGAAGGACATCGAGACCACCATCAAGGGCATCGGGCGTCTGGGCAAGGACGGCATGAAGGAGACCAATGAGGAGATCATCCGGCTGATGATCGAATAAAAGCAGAGGCCCCGCAATTCAAAATTGCGGGGCCTCTGTGTTTGGAAAGGAAGGTTAACTGACGAAGTACAGCGATGCAAAGTAGGCACTCAGGCGCTGCGCTTCTTCTTTTGTAATGTTATGGGGAATCTCGAATGTAACGGAAAAATCCGGGCGCAAGGGATAGGAGACCGAGACGGTCTCGGCTTTTCCGGGAGCGGTTTCGTGCCGTTCACCGTTGGCAAGGGCTTCGATCTCTGCCGCGTGCTTGTCCAGATGTGCGGCAGTGCTTTGCGCCTTCAAAGAGGAACGAAGTTCGATGGAAAGTTCATTCCGCCGGTCGCAGCTGTTGAGCCATTCAACCTTGCGTTGATGGGGATAACCTTCACTGTCGCCTGCTTTTGAGGCGTCAAAATAGTAGTCACTTGTAATGCGGCAAAAATAGATGTCATCGACATTGGGGACAAGAACCAGATCGCCGATCTCCATCTGGTTTACAAAAATATCGACGGTAGCGTAGGCGCGCCCCAGCGCATAATGATTTAGGGAATAGGGCGGCTGATTCATCAGGTGCTTGATTTCTTCGCGGGATAACGGTTCCAGATCGCCAAGAGCGGGCCAGCCAATGGCAATGATGTTCTGCGAACGAAATTCATTGATCCGAAGGATGTTGTTAGGAGACGGACGAAGGAGCCAATACTTTTTCATAAAAAGACCTCCTGTCAAACATAAAACTGCTAGATATCATCGATAACTACTTGATATCTTCATGATGTCTACATTATAGCACGGGAAATGATGAAAGTCAATAGATGATAGAAGAAAATTACTTGAAAACTTCAAGATATCTTCTGTTGAGCGAACGAGGCTGAAAGGACGCGTTGTGAAAAATCATACAAATCCTTCTTTATTTTGTCATAACTCTTCCGTATAATAAGAAGTGGAATACTTTGCTGCTCTGCCCGCCCCGGCGGGCATCTGATAAAATGGGAGGAAATCATTATGGCCAACGAAAAGATCCTCGTTGTGGACGACGATACCAATATCTGCGAGCTGCTGCGGCTGTACCTGACCAAGGAGGGCTATCAGGTCACGGTGG
>OQVL01000253.1_pt1 | contig 25399 bp, 20 predicted proteins | sample 1691501 | NCBI WGS metagenome assembly OQVL01 (sample SAMN03418253, study PRJEB22391) | human gut metagenome | biome: human-gut; feature: organic feature; material: feces | host: Homo sapiens | place: Tanzania | collected 2013-01 | reverse complement strand
CCTTTGGTTGATAAGTTCGCCGGCGCTGTTTCCTCTGGTATTATCGGCTTGGCTGCCATCTGGATAGGCATGACTGGCGGTGCCAGTGCCACTGGTCTGACTGCTGATAATATGATGCGCTTGCAGATTATCATGTTTGCAGCACCTATCGCCTTGATGGTTGTGGGCGCTCTTATCTATCGTGCCAAGGTTACCTTGACTGAGCAGGAACATGCCCGCATTGTTGAGGAACTGGAAGAAAAATGGGAATCCATGAATAAGTAAAAAATTAGTCCCCCTTTTCGTCACAGACGAGACGGGGGACTAAACAGTATAGCTAGGTTGATTACAACCGCTAAAATTAATAATAGGTGAAAGACGGGGGTATCTTTATGGCAATTCAGTTTAACGAAAAAACAAATCAGTTTCATTTGACCAATGGCAATATCAGTTATGTGTTTGAAATCATGCGGAATGGACAGCTGGGACAGCTGTATTTTGGCAAGGCTCTGCCTTTGGAGGGAAATTATTCTCACCTCCAGGACAAGGTACATTATCGTTCTATGCTGGCTCAGGTTTATGAAAATGAATATAGATTTTCACTGGAGCAGATAAAGCAGGAATATCCATCCTATGGAACTACAGATTTCCGTGAGGGAGCTGTGGAGGTACTGCAGCAGGATGGCAGCAGGCTTTCTGATTTCTGCTATGTGTCCCATGAGGTTGTTCCTGGCAAGCCAAAGCTGGAGGGACTGCCTGCTACCTATGTGGAAAAGGATGAGGAAGCAGAAACCCTGCTGGTGAAGCTCATGGATGTCAAGGACGGCATGGAGCTGATTCTGTCCTATACAATTTTTGCTAATTTTGATGCCATTGCCAGAAATGCTTATTTCAAGAATACCGGTGAGGAAGTAGTCAACCTTACCAAGGCCATGAGCCTCAATCTGGATCTGCCAGATGATGACTATGATATGGTGCAGTTCTCTGGCTGGTGGACTAGGGAAAGACATAAGAAAACTGCTCATTTGCGTCAGGGCATTCAGTCCATTGGCAGTATGAGGGGCCAGTCCAGCCATACCCACAATCCTTTCTTGATTTTGAAGCGTCCTAATACTGATGAAAATCAGGGTGAGGCCATGGGTTTCTCTCTGGTGTACAGCGGTAATTTCCTGGCTCAGATAGAGGTAGATACCTTTGATACCTCCAGAGTGATGCTGGGTATTCATCCTCAGTCCTTCTGCTGGCAGTTGAAGCCAGGCCAGCATTTCCAGACACCAGAGGCTGTTATGACCTGGTCAGATACAGGCTTGAATGGCATGAGCCATATTTTCCACGAGCTGTACCGCAGCCGTTTGGCTCATGGAGTATGGCGGGACAAGGTTTGTCCTATCCTGATCAACAACTGGGAAGCCACCTACTTTGACTTTGATGAGGACAAGCTGGTAAGGATTGCCAGCAAGGCTCAGGAAGCCGGTGTAGAGCTGTTTGTTCTGGATGATGGCTGGTTCTCCACCCGCCGGGATGATTATCATGGTCTGGGAGATTGGTCACCAAATAAGGAATTGCTGCCAAATGGCATTACCGGTCTTGCCCAGCGCATTAACGACATGGGCATGAAATTCGGCCTGTGGGTGGAGCTGGAAATGGTAAATAAAGATACCCCAATCTACAAGGAACATCCAGATTGGATTATCCATGTGCCAGGCCGTAAGAGCTCTCATGGCCGTAACCAGTATGTGCTGGACTTCTCCCGTCCAGAGGTGGTGGACTACGTCCATGACGATATCTACAAGGTCCTCAGCACCGCAGATATTTCCTATATTAAGTGGGATATGAATCGCAGTATTACCGAATGTGGATCCGCCGGCTGGCCAGCAGCTCAGCAGGGGGAAATCTTCCATCGCTATATCCTGGGAGTATATGATTTGTACGAAAGATTAACCTCAGAATTCCCTCATATACTCTTTGAATCTTGTGCCTCAGGGGGCGGTCGTTTTGACCCAGGCATGTTCTACTATGCACCTCAGGCCTGGGCAAGTGACGATAGCGATGCTTGCGAGCGTCTTTTCATTCAATATGGTACCAGCTACTGCTATCCGCTGTCCTTTATTGGTTCCCATGTTTCCATTACTCCAAATCATCAGGTATTCAGAAATACCAGCCTGAAATTCCGTGGGGATGTGGCTTACTTCGGCAGTTTCGGCTATGAGCTGGATCTGGGCCGTTTGTCTCCAGAGGAATTTGAGGAGGTAAAGGAACAGATTAAGTTTATGAAGAAGTACCGCCAGCTGATTCAGTATGGCACCTTCTACCGTATCAAGGATCCATTTGCTGGCAATGAAGCAGCCTGGATGGTAGTATCTCCAGACAAGAAGCAGGCCATCTTCGGCTTCTATCGGATGTTGTCCAAGTCCTGCATGCCATTCAGCCTGACCAAGCTGCCGGGACTGGATGAAAATGCTACCTACCATGTCACCATAGACAATGTAGAGGAAATGGGCAGCTTCACTGGTGCGGAGCTGATGCGGGCAGGCTTGGTAACTACTGATGAAGCCTGTGGCGAGCAGAAAACCGAAAAGAAGGTATTCTGTGGGGACTTCTATTCCCGCCTCTTCCTGTTGGAAGCCAAATAATATAGTCAGCAGAGAATCAGACCTCTTCCTGAGATTCCCGCCGGCGCATCTTTCGGTAGGCAGAGGGGCTCATGCCCTTCTGCCGCTGAAAGGCTCTGGTATAGGAGTCGCATTTGCTATAACCGCAGGAGTAGGCAATGGTTTCAATGGAAAGCTTGGAGGAATCCAGTAGATGACGGGATTTGTTAATACGGCACTGCTGAATATATTCGTGAGGGGACATACCGGTTTTGGCCTTGAAAAGGGTGGTCATATAGCTGCGGTTCAACCGTAGGTAATCTGCCAGTTCCTGTACTGTAAATGGCTCAGCCAAATGTTTGCGGATATACTCCAAGGCGCTGGTTATATAATCATCGGTTCTGGTCTGAGGCATACTGTCAGTCTGAACCTCTGCCATAACGGCAAAGAACTCATGGAGCAGGGAAAGACGGCGGAAGTTGTTGACCAGCTGGGCATCATGGTATTTCAGCATGGTGGACACGCATTTGTCCAGCTGCTGGCCCTGAGCCTCAGTACAGGAGAAGATAGGATTGTCATGGCTAAGGCCTAGAGAGGACACGATGTTTTCTGCATCGCTGCCCGTAAAGGCAACCCAGATATAGCTCCAAGGCTCTTCTAAATCGCTTTCATAGCGGATAACCAGCCCTGGCTCAATCAGGAAGCCTTGACCAGCCTGTAGATTGTACACCTTGTTTTCATCATAGATAGTCTTGAAGGTACCTTTGCCGGAAAGAATGAAATGAATGAGATAATGGGGCCTCATACCTGGGCCATAGTAATGACCTGGATGGGTATGAGATTTACCAAAGGTGGTAATGGACAGGGCTGTGTCCTGAGCCGTAAGGACAATCTTTTCTGCATCTTCCATATGTATTCCTCCATTTGCTGGCTAACATCATAAACATCATTTTATTTTATCATATTCGGTATATTTTGTTAAATCTGAGGGAGTTTTGAAAAATGAGCGGATTCGAGATAAAAAACTTGGCAAATCCATTATATTTTGAGGAAAATGTCCTGCCTCCTCACAGCGACCACAAGTATTATGGTTCTGAGGCAGAGCTGGCCAGTGGCTGTTCCTCCTTTAAATATTCCTTAAATGGTCTGTGGCATATTCATGTAGCCCGCAATCTGGCAGAGCGCCCAGAGGGCTTTGAAGCCTCTGACTATGATTGCCGTCATTGGGATACCATAGCGGTGCCTGCCCATATTCAGATGGAGGGCTATGGCAAGCCTCATTATACCAATACAACCTATCCTTGGGATGGCCATGAGGCCATTGTGCCGGGAGAGCTGCCTCAGGAAAATCCTGTCGCCTCCTATGTAAAGTATTTTACTGTGCCAGAGGGCTGGCAGGATGTGCGGATTTCCTTTCAGGGAGCAGAAACCGCTTTGGCTGTATGGCTGAACGGTCATTTTGTAGGCTATAGCGAGGATAGCTTCACCCCATCAGATTTTGATTTGACTCCTTATATACAGGCTGGGGAAAACAAGCTGGCGGTGCAGGTATTCCGCTTTGCCAGTGGCAGCTGGCTGGAGGATCAGGACTTCTGGCGGTTCAGCGGTTTGTTCCGGGGAGTTTATTTGTACACCGTTCCTCAGATTCATGTAGAGGATATGTTTGTCCATGCTGTACCTACCAAGGCATATCAGTCCGGCCAGCTTTCCTTGGAGATGAAATGGAATACCCCTGAGGAAAAGAAGCTGACGGTAAAGCTCTTTGACAGCAACGGGGAGCTGGTGCTGGATGACTCCAAGCTGGTGCAGGGCCAGGAAAGCACTTATGAAGCAGAGCTGGAGAATATCAAGCTGTGGAGTGCAGAGGAGCCAAACCTCTACAGAATGCTGCTGGTGGTAGAGAATGCCGCAGGCGAGGTGCAGGAGCTGATTCCTCAGCAGGTAGGCTTCCGTGAGTTCAAGCTGGATGGCAATATTATGAAGCTGAATGGCCAGCGGATTGTGTTCAAGGGCACCAATCGTCATGAATTTGACTGCTATAGCGGTCGGGCCTGTGACCAGAAGCTTATAGAGCAGGATATTATTACCATGAAGCAGAACAATATCAATGCAGTGCGCTGTTCCCATTATCCTAACAGCAGTCTTATCTATGAGCTGTGTGATATTTATGGCCTTTATGTAATAGATGAAGTCAATTTGGAAACCCACGGCACCTGGATGAAAAATGGCGGAGATTTCCCTGATGAATATACTTTGCCAGATGGTCATCCTCAGTGGCAGGGCGCGGTGCTCCAGAGAGCAGCCAATATGCTGCAGCGGGACAAGAATCATCCGGCTATTATTATCTGGTCCTGCGGTAATGAATCCTTTGGCGGTGAAACCATCTTCAAGATGCATGAGTATTTCCACAAGGCAGATGCTTCCCGTCTGGTACATTATGAGGGACTTTTCCATGATAGAAGATTCAACGCTTCCAGTGATATGGAAAGCCAGATGTACACCCATGTGGCTGATATCAAGAAATTCCTGGCAGAGCATCGGGACAAGCCTTTTATCTGCTGTGAATATACTCATTCTATGGGCAATTCCAACGGCGGTATGAGCAAATACACCGATTTGACTGAGGAAGATGAACTGTATCAGGGTGGCTTTATCTGGGATTATGTGGATCAGGCCATAGCTGGCAAGGACAGTCATGGTGAGGATGCCCTTTTCTATGGCGGTGATTTTGGGGACAGACCAAGCGACTACAATTTTAGTGGCAATGGCATTGTCTTTGCGGATAGAAGCATTACCCCAAAGATGGAGGAGGTCAAGTTCAACTATCAGAACTTCTCTCTTTATCCAGAAGCCAAGGGAGTAAAGATTGTTAATAAGAGCCTCTTTACCAATACTGACAAATATGCCTTGAAGCTGTCACTCCTGAAGGATGGCCAGCAGGTTTGGGAAATGTCCACCTCTGTGGAGATTGCTCCCGGGGAAGAAGCCTTTGTAGATTATCCTTATCCATCCTTTGGAGCTGGAGAATATGCCTTTAATGCAGCTTTGGTGCTAAAGGAGCAGGAAAGCTGGGCACCAGTTGGCCATGAGGTAGCCTTTGGTCAGACTGTAGCTAAGCAGGAAGCAGAGGGCGGTATCAAGGAATGGCTGGCAGGGAATTGTGTTCCAGCTATGCCGGCAAAGGCTTTGGCTGGGTGCTCTGCCATGAGAATCTGCAAATCAGATATTAACATCGGTATCTATGGTCAGGGCTTCAGCGTTATGTTCTCCAGTGCAGCAGGAAATATTGTTTCCTATAAGTACAATGGGGTAGAGCTTATAGAGGAACAGCCACAGCTGAACTTCTGGCGCGGTCCAGTGGATAATGACCGAGGCAGCAGCCGTCATATTGACTGCGCTCCTTGGAAGCTGGCCAGCCTATACCGCAGAGTCAAGAGCATTGAGCTGTGGGAAAATGGCCAGTGGCAGAAGGTAGAAAGATTCTTTGGTGCCAATGGCATTGGCAATTATCAGGCGGAGGAGTTCAAAATCCGCTTTAGCTATATTGTGCTGGATAGGCCAGAAACCGTAGTAGCTGTTACTTATACTGTTACCCAGGATGCCACTGTGGCTGTGGAGCTGGATTACCAGCAGGTAGATGGCCTGCCAGAACTGCAGGACTTTGGCATGATTTTCACCCTGCCAAGGGAATACAGCCAGATTGCTTATTATGGTCTAGGGGCCAGTGATAATTATGCTGACAGACAGAATGGTGCCAGATTGGGCATCTTTGCCAGTGATACAGCCAAGGAATTTGCCCCATATCTTAGACCACAGGAATGTGGCAACCATTGCGGTATCCGCTGGTTCAAGGTTATGGACAAGAAGGGCAGAGGCATGGAACTTTTAGGGGATGTACCTTTTGAGGCCTCCGCACTGCCATACAATCCACATGAAATCGAAAACGCCCGTCATCCATATGATCTGCCTCAGGTGCATCACACCTATTTGCGGGCATCTGCCGGACAGTCCGGTGTAGGCGGCGATGATACATGGGGTTCTCCAGTATTAGATGAATATACCATGAAGAATATTAGCAGAAAATTTGTCTTTAAGTTTAAGGGAATTTAATTTATTGAAAGCGGGGAAGTAAAAATGAAGAAGGAAGAATTGTTGCAGGGAATTCAGGCCGGTAAATATGATGAAATGCTGGTAAAACTCTATGGTCAGGAGGCTTTGACTGCTCAGAAACAGCGTTACAGCCAGGCTGTAGAACAGTTTGCCACCCTCTATCCTGAGAGAGAAGATATGGAAGTATTTTCTGCTCCAGGCCGTACCGAGGTATGTGGCAACCACACTGACCATCAGCATGGCAAGGTGCTGGCCGCAGCCATCAATCTGGATGCTGTAGCTGTAGTAGGCTTCCATGAGGATGGGGTTATCCGTCTCCATTCCGAGGGTTATCCTGCCATTACTGTAGAGCTGTCTGACCTGGCTATCAACGAGGCTGAGCATGGTACTACCAAGGCTCTGATTCGGGGCATGGCTGCCCAGTTTGCCGACAAGGGTGTGAAGATTGGCGGTTTTGATGCCTATGTAACCTCTGATGTATTAGGTGGCAGTGGTCTTTCTTCTTCTGCAGCCTTCGAGGTGCTGATTGGCACAATTCTGGATATTCATTACAACAACGGTGCTGTAGGTGCGGTGGATATTGCCAAGATGGGCCAGTATGCTGAAAATAAGTATTTTGGCAAGAACTGCGGTCTGATGGACCAGATGGTTTCCTCTGTAGGCGGTTTTGTTTTCATTGATTTTGCTGATCCAACCAAGCCTGTTATTGACAAGCATGTCTGCGATTTCGCTGCTGCCGGCATCAGCCTGTGCATTACAGATACCAAGGGAAGCCATGCTGATTTGACTGCTGATTATGTTTCTATTCCTGTAGAGATGAAATCCGTAGCAGCTCACTTTGGCAAGGAAGTGCTTCACGAGGTAGATGAGGCTGATTTCTTTGCTGAGATTGGCGGGCTCCGGGGCAAGGTAAGCGACAGAGCTATTCTGAGAGCTGCTCATTTCTTTGCTGATGATGCCAGAGTACCACAGGAGGTGGCTGCTTTGGATGCCAAGGACTTCCAGAAGTTCTTTGACCTGGTAAAGGCTTCCGGCAATTCCTCTGCCAAGTGGCTGCAGAATGTTTACTCCATTCAGAAGCCAGAGGAGCAGGGTGTCAGCATGGGCCTGATGGTCAGCGAGAAGGTATTGGATGGCAAGGGAGCCAGCCGTGTACATGGCGGTGGTTTTGCTGGTACTATTCAGGCCTTTGTACCAACTGAGCTGGTAGATAAGTATGTGACTGCTATGGAGAACCTCTTTGGTGAGGGAAGCTGCTATAGATTGAATATTCGTCCTCTGGGCGGCGTTCAGGTTATGTAAAAATTGCAAGGGAGTGCTATTATGAATCGCGAGATAAACCGTCTGCTGAATTTTGGGCTTCAGCAGGGCTTGATAAAGGAAGAAGATTATTGCTATGCTGCCAATCGTCTGTTGGCTGTACTGAAAATTGATGAATTTGAGCCTGAGCAGGTGAAGGAAACTTTGCCTGTGGCAGACGGGATTCTTGACAAGATGCTGGACTATGCAGCAGAAAAGGGCTTGATTGAGAATACAGCCAATGAGCGGGATTTGTTTGATACAGCCATTATGGACTGTCTGATGCCTCGTCCATCTGAGGTAATTGCAGGCTTCAAGGCTGATTATGCCCAGTCCCCGGAGCTGGCTACGGACAATTACTACAAGCTGAGTATTGCTTCCAACTATATTCGCAAGAGCCGTATTGACAAGAATGTTATCTGGAAAACAGCTACTGAGTACGGAGATTTGGATATTACCATTAATCTGTCCAAGCCAGAGAAGGATCCACGGGACATTGCCAAGGCCAAGCTGATGAAATCCTCCAGCTATCCCAAGTGCCTGCTGTGCCGGGAAAACGAGGGCTATGCTGGCCGGGCCAATCATCCAGCCCGTCAGACTCACCGCCTGATTCCTTTGGATTTCCACGGCAAGAGCTGGTTCCTGCAGTACTCCCCATATACCTATTACAATGAGCATTGCATTATCCTGAATGGTGAGCATGTGCCTATGAAGATTTCCCGCACTACCTTTGAGAATCTTACCCAGTTTGTTACCATCTTCCCACATTATTTTGCTGGATCCAATGCAGATTTGCCAATCGTAGGCGGTTCCATTCTGTCCCATGACCATTATCAGGGTGGACATTATACCTTTGCTATGGCCAAGGCTCCGGTGGAAAAGGAATACAGCTTTGCAGGCTTCCCAGATGTTCAGGCTGGCCGGGTAAAGTGGCCTATGAGTGCTCTGCGTCTTACCTCTGAGAATATCCCGCAGCTGATTGATTTGGCTGAGAAGATTCTGAACCAGTGGAGAGGCTATAGCGATGAAGCTGTAGGCATCTTGGCAGAAACCAAGGGTGAGCCTCATAACACCATTACCCCAATCTGTCGGCGAGCAGGCAAGGCTTATCAGCTGGATTTAGTATTGCGCAACAATCGCACTGATGAGGAGAATCCTCTGGGTATCTTCCATCCTCATGCCAATGTACATCATATCAAGAAGGAGAATATCGGCTTGATTGAGGTTATGGGCCTGGCTGTTCTGCCACCTCGCCTGAAGGAGAATATGGCTCTGATTGCTGAGGCTTGGCTGTCTGGCAAAGAGTCCATTGAGGATAATGAAAAGCTGGCTGTACATGGAGCTTGGTACAAGGAAATCAAGGCCAAGCATCCAGAGGTAAATGCTGACAATGTGGAAAGCATTATCAAGGATGAAATCGGCAAGGTATTTATGCAGGTGTTGACAGATGCAGGAGTATTCAAGAGAGATACAGCCGGCATGGAGGCGTTTGATAGATTTGTGGAAGCTTGTCAGTAAATAATAGGAGGAAAGAAAGATGGCAGTTTTGGTTTGTGGTGGAGCTGGTTATATTGGCTCTCATACAGTTTATACTTTGATTAATAAGGGTGAGGAGGTTGTGATTGTAGATAATCTCCAGACTGGTCATATAAAGGCTGTGCACCCAAAGGCAAAGTTTTATGAGGGAGATATTCGTGATGCAGCCATTCTGGACAAGATTTTTACTGAGAACAAGATTGACAGCGTGGTGCATTTTGCAGCCAATTCCTTGGTTGGTGAATCCGTTACTCAGCCATTGAAGTATTTTAACAACAATGTTTATGGTATGCAGGTACTGCTGGAAGCTATGGTAAGAAACGGTGTGGACAAGATTGTCTTTTCCTCTACGGCTGCTACCTATGGCGAGCCTGAGCGGATTCCTATTATGGAGGATGATCGCACCGAGCCTACCAATCCATATGGTCAGTCCAAGCTGATTATGGAAAAGATGATGAAATGGGTAAGCCAGGCCAATGGCATCCGCTACGTATCCTTGCGTTATTTCAATGCGGCTGGTGCCATGGAGGATGGCTCCATCGGTGAGGATCACAACCCTGAGACTCATTTGATTCCTTTGATTCTGCAGGTGCCACTGGGCAAGCGGGATCATATTACCATCTTCGGCGATGACTATCCAACTCCAGATGGAACCTGTCTGAGAGACTATATCCATGTACTGGATTTGGCAGATGCCCATGTACTGGCTGTAGATTATCTCCGCAAGGGTGGGGATAGCAATATCTTCAACCTGGGCAATGGACAGGGCTTCTCTGTAAAGGAAATGATTCAGGCTGCCAAGGAAGCTACCGGCGAGGAAATCAAGGTAGAAATGGGTGCCCGCAGAGCCGGGGATCCTGCCCAGCTCATTGCCTCCAGCGAAAAGGCCAGAAAGATACTGGGCTGGAAGCCACGCTTCACCGATGTACACGATGTTATCGGCACCGCTTGGAAATGGCATCAGAACCATCCAAACGGCTATGAGGACAAAAACTAAGTCCAGCTAAAAATTAAAAATATCACACCCTAAAAATGAAAATCCCCTAAAGCAGGTCAGGAAAAGCCAGCTTTAGGGGATTTTTGTGGTAAATAAAAGCTTTATACCATTTAAAAATTAGATTTTTTAGGTCTAACTTTTCGAGGTCGGTATAGGTCTAACTAAGAGGTATTTTCAATATTATTTCATTGGAGTAAGGCAAGGTAACGACTAAATTCCGAAGGTGCGATTCCTAGAGCTTTCATGGCATCCTCTGGGGAGAGGTGCATATTCTTCATAAGATTCTTAATGTTAAGGGTTGTGGCCTCGGTTTTTCCTTCAAGCTTTCCACGAGCTTCGCCGGTTTTTATCAGAGCTTCTTGTGCCTCTTTTTCATTCCACTCAAATCCGAACATATCTATAACCTCCTTTTGGTTGTTTTTAAGATAGTTAACCATAACATTATTCTCCAGACAATATTTAATGGCTGCATCGACAGCATGGTCAATGTTTCAAAGGCATTGCTTAGCTTCAAGGTTTGCTGCTCAAAGGATGTATCGGTTCCATCGTAGAATACATAAAACTCTGGTGCAGGAATCTTGATTAAATCATCGCCATAAATCTTTTTATGGGAGGTGCTGGTATAACGCTTGTACAGTTCATCAACATAACTGAGAAAACGCAAGGGCATATTGGGATTAATGGTGGTTTGATGTTCAATAAGCACAATCATTAGATTATTCAAAAGAAAAGAAATGTCGTTCTTAATGTTGCTGAAAAAACTGCCCTCTAAAGTGTTTATCGTAATATCTGATGATTCGTCATAACCTGTGTCATTTAGTGCATTACAAAGTGACAAAAGATGTGATTCATTACTCATGAAATGGCAAAAAACGGTATCGCGAATTTTTCTGTTTGTCATATAATCCCACTTTCGCATAAGAAAACATGTTTCTAATTTAATTATAACATAGGAAAAGAGGCTAGGCAATTGAATTTATGGCTGGATTATGTGTGCAGAACTGTGACCATCTTTTCTATTTTTTCAGGGTGCCAAATATCGTCCTGATCGCATGGAAAAACATAGTCACCTTTGCATAATTTGAATCCTTCAAAAAAATTTTTTCTCCACCCGATATTTTTCTTATTAACGATAAGAATCCAAGTAGATAAATTATTCTTTGTAATATACGATTCAATCATTTCCGCAGTGTTATCTGAAGATGCATCATCGATAATAATGACTTCATCTGCTGGTAAAGTCTGCTGTTTTATAGATTCTAGTTGTTCAAGAATATATTTTTCACCGTTGAATGTAGTTAACAGTATTGATGTTTCCATTTTTTATTTCTCCATTTAGCTTTAAACCGGTAATCGCAAATATAATTAGAAGAACTTGATATGCAGTCAGTGTATAGTGATAAAAGAAGCCGCATGATATCAATGATCCCAATGCAACCGCATATCCTTTTTCAATATATCCAGCTTTTCTACTATTTTGCAAAATATTCTTTTCCGTTTCAAATAATGTATAACAATATAAAAAGAGCCCCACAACGCCTGTTCCAAACAAGTATGATAAATATACACTTTCTACATCAAATATTCCCTGAGATGCAACTCCTGAATAACCATAATATGCATATCCAGACGAACCAATCCCTGTTCCTGTAATAGATACAACACCTCGGTTGAGTAACTCATTGAAAGCGTTTTTATAGTAAATTCCTCTCAGTGATTCTTGTCCATGTATTAAATACACTTCCTTTATTCTTTGCAAAAAGCCATCAACATTATTTATTATCAACTCTCCAATAGTATTTATACTATCATTTTTGCTGAATATGAAAACAAATCCAATTATCATAAAGTAAGCTACAAGTAGTGAAATTCTTCTAATTTGTGGTCTTTTGACTGCGGTTTTTCTTGGCAAGACATCTTCTAAAACTAAAATCCCTATAAAAATTATTACACAACCAACTACCGCCGTACTACTCTGACTAAATGCTAATGCAACCATACATATCACAAATAGACATAAATTTCTACGTACCATAGCGCAACCAAGCAATTTTCGCGAAGCGAAAGAGCGTAAAAAAGAGCACAGTAGAAAAGAGTTTCGCACACATAAACTGAAAAAGCCGGAGGGTACATAGTGTGTTCAGAAGGAAAATATGAACTGCCGCGGGCTTCCGGGCAAGAAAAGGGACGAAAAAGCCTTGCAAACAAAGAAAACCAAACGGAGAGAAACTCCGCGGCTGACTTCATATTTTCCTGAGGAATACACTGTGTGCCATGCCGGCAACCACACAACCTAAAAGTGCGAAACTCCACACCACAACCCAAAAGAGCGAATATGGAAAAAACATTTGATATCAAAGAAGAATTAAAAAAACTCCCGGATGCCCCGGGAGTTTATATTATGCATGACAAGGATGATGTAATCATATATATCGGCAAAGCCAAAAGCCTGACGAAGAGAGTACATCAGTACTTTCAGGCGAGCCACAATGAGGGCATCAAGAAAAAACAGATGGTAGAGCATATAGATCATTTTGAGTATATAGTCACCGACTCTGAGCTTGAGGCCCTTGTTTTGGAGTGCAACCTGATAAAGGAGCATACACCAAAGTACAATACTATGCTTCGTGATGACAAGACATATCCGTACATCAAGGTGACACTGGGAGAGGACTATCCGAGGGTGCTGTTTTCGCGTCAGATGAAAAAGGACAAATCCCGTTACTTTGGTCCGTATACGAGTGCCTCTGCGGTGAAAAGCTCGATAGATCTGATAAACAAAATCTATAAGCTTCGCACCTGCAACCGCAGGCTGCCGCGTGATATAGGAGCAGACCGGCCGTGCCTCAACTATCATATACACCAGTGCAATGCACCATGCCAGGGGTATGTGACGAAGGAAGAGTATGCCATATCTGTAAAGGGCGCGATAGATTTCTTAAACGGCGACTATGAGCAGACAATAAAGGCTCTTAGCGATAAAATGCTAAAGGCCTCAGAGAGCATGGAGTTTGAGAAAGCGGCTGAATACAGGGATCTGATAAACAGTGTGAAGCAGGTAGCGCAGAAGCAGAAGATAACAAATGCCGACGGCGAGGATAAGGATATCATAGCACTGGCAAATGATGATACTGATGCCGTGGTGCAGGTGTTTTTCATAAGAAACGGAAAGCTGATAGGCAGAGACCATTTCCATGTGAGGGTTGGAAGCGAGGAGGCTGCGGATGATGTGTTAAATAACTTTGTGAAGCAGTTTTATTCCGGAACACCTTTTATACCGCGTGAGGTCATGCTGCAGAGCGAGATAGAGGATATGGCTGTTTTGGAGCAGTGGCTCAGTGAAAAGCGAGGCAGGCGTGTAAATATAAAGGTGCCGCAGAAGGGCATGAAGGAAAAGCTTGTCGAGCTCGCCTACAAGAACGCACTCTTAGTGCTCAGCCAGGATAAGGAGCGGATAAAGAGAGAAGAGGGGCGCACAATAGGAGCTGTAAAGGAAATCGAGGGACTTTTGGGCTTACACGGCTTAAACCGTATGGAGGCCTATGATATTTCCAATATCAACGGCTTTGAGACAGTCGGCTCCATGATAGTGTATGAGAAGGGCAAGCCTAAAAAGAGCGATTACAGAAAGTTTAAGCTTCGCACAGTTACGGGACCTGATGATTATGCGTCAATGCACGAGGTACTCACACGCCGCTTTACACATGGCATGGAAGAACAGAAGCAGCTTGAAAAAGATGGCTCTCCACAGGAAATAGGCAGCTTCAACCGTTTTCCGGATATTATAATGATGGATGGTGGAAGAGGTCAGGTAAACATATGCCTTCAGGTGCTTTCCGAGCTGGGACTCGACATACCTGTATGTGGCATGGTGAAGGATGATTTTCACCGCACAAGAGGTCTTTATTACAACAATGTGGAGATACCTATCGACCGCCACGGCGAAGGCTTCAAGCTCATCACGAGAATACAGGATGAGGCACACCGCTTTGCAATAGAGTTTCATAGGTCATTGCGCTCAAAGAGTCAGGTACATTCGGTGCTTGATGATATTGAAGGCATAGGGCCGGCGCGCAGAAAGGCGCTCATGCGCCGCTACCAGTCGCTGGAGAAGATAAAGGAAGCAGATGTCGAAGACCTTATGCAGACAGAGACCATGAACGAAAAAGCAGCACAGGCAGTGTATGCATTTTTCCACTCTGCCACGTAGATTTTGAAGCTAATCTGTGGTATACTAAAAAACAAATATACATCAAGGGGGACCGCGAATGGATGCATTACACTCAGTATCAGTTGCAAAGGTAGCAGAATTGCTCGATCTCAACAATCTCACAAAAGAGATGAATCTAAAGGAGAGGGCGATAGAGTGCTCGGACGTCAACAGACCGGCGCTTCAGCTCTCAGGATATTTTGATCATTTTGAGGAGAGACGAATACAGATTATCGGAAATGTAGAGTATACTTATATAGAGAAGATGAGCGACAGCGAGAAAAAAGAGCGCTATAGCCGCTTCATGGAGTTTGATATACCATGTATCATCTTCTGCAGAGATTTACAGCCGGATGAGATATTTATGGAAGAGGCCAGAGAGCACAGCATACCGGTGCTGTCAACAGGTCGTTCCACATCAAGCTTTATGGCTGAGCTCATCTATTGTCTTGGTGAGCAGCTCGCACCATGCATCACAGTGCACGGCGTGCTGGTAGATGTATACGGCGAGGGAGTAATGATCACAGGTGAGAGCGGTATCGGAAAGAGTGAGGCCGCACTCGAGCTCATCAGACGAGGCCATCGTCTCGTGACGGATGATGTGGTGGAAATCAGAAAGATCAACGAGCATACGCTCATGGGCACATCGCCTGAGATTACCAGACACTTTATAGAGCTTCGTGGCATCGGAATCATCGATGTCAAGACACTTTACGGAGTAGAGTGTGTAAAGGAAAAACAGCAGATAGACCTCGTAATCAAGCTCGAGGACTGGAAGAAGGAGGCAGAGTACGACAGACTTGGCCTCGAGGAAGAATATGCCGAGTATCTCGGCAACAAGGTAGTGTGTCATTCACTGCCAATCAGACCGGGACGTAATCTGGCGGTCATCGTAGAGACAGCAGCAGTCAATCACAGACAAAAGAAGATGGGCTACAATGCAGCTCAGGAGCTGTATCGCCGCGTCCAGGCAAATCTTACAAAAAATTCGGAGGTATAATAAATCATGGCAATAGAAAAGAAAAACGCCTGGGAGAAATATCCCCAGGGACCTGAAAGAGAAAAATTATTTGCATTTGCAGAGGATTACAGAAGGTTTATATCCGGCTGCAAGACAGAGCGCGAGTGCACGGCAGCAGTTTATGCTGACGCCACAGGACACGGCTTTGTGGACCTTGATGAGCTCATCGAGACAGGAAAGAGCGTAAAGGCAGGAGATAAAATCATAGCAAACAATATGGGAAAGGGACTGGCGCTGTTTATCGTGGGCAGTAAGCCTCTTGAGAAGGGTATGAATATCCTTGGAGCCCATATTGATTCACCTAGAATGGACTTAAAGCAGGTGCCTTTATACGAGGACACAGACATGGCACTTTTAGACACACATTACTATGGCGGCATCAAGAAATACCAGTGGGTCACACTGCCGCTTGCACTTCACGGAGTCATCTGTAAAAAGGATGGCAGCACAGTGACAGTCAATATCGGAGACAAGCCAAATGATCCTGTAGTGGGTGTGAGCGATCTGCTTATTCATCTGTCAGGCGAGCAGATGGGCAAGAAGGCTTCAGAGGTCATAAAGGGCGAGAGCCTTGATGTGCTCATTGGAAGCATACCGGGACCAGAAAAGGACGAGGACGACAAGGATATCAAGGAGAGAGTAAAGGCCAATATCCTCACAATACTTTCACAGGAGTACGGTGTGGACGAGGATGATTTCCTTTCAGCAGAGATAGAGGTGGTACCTGCCGGAGAGGCAAGAGACTACGGACTTGACAGAAGTATGATCATGGGTTACGGCCACGACGACAGAGTGTGCGCATATCCTTCATACAGAGCTATGCTTGAGATAGAGGGCGCACCGGAATATACAAGTGTATGCCTGCTCGTGGACAAAGAGGAAATCGGCTCAGTGGGAGCCAGCGGCATGCAGTCACGCTTTTTCGAAAACTGTGTGGCAGAGGTGATGAACCTGGCAGGAGACTATAGCGAGCTTGCAGTCAGACGTGCACTGAAAAACTCAAAGGTACTCTCATCAGACGTATCAGCAGCCTTTGACCCGAACTATCCATCGGTTATGGAAAAGAAGAACTCGGCATACTTCGGAAAGGGCCTCGTATTCAACAAATATACAGGCGCCAGAGGCAAATCAGGCTCAAACGATGCCAACGCAGAGTATGTTGCAAGGCTTAGAAATATCATGGATACAGCAGATGTTTCATTCCAGACAGCAGAGCTTGGAAAGGTAGACGAGGGAGGCGGCGGAACAATCGCATATATCCTCGCAAACTATGACATGAATGTTATTGACAGCGGTGTGCCGGTGCTCAACATGCATGCGCCATGGGAAATCATCAGCAAGGTCGATTTATATGAGGCATTCAGAGGCTACATTGCATTTTTGAAGGAAGCATAGGCTAAAGGAATATAAGATGAATCAGACATTTGTAAAAAGTGTAACAGAACAATTGCCGCAGCTTGGTCTCCTGCAGGATGAGCCGATGAAAAAACACACGACCTTCCGCATAGGAGGCCCGGCAGATTACTATGCAGAGCCTGATATGAGCCGAATTTCAAAGCTTATAGAGATGGCTAAGGCATGTGATATGCCGGTTACAGTGATAGGAAACGGAAGCAATCTGCTGGTAGGAGATAAGGGCATCAGAGGCCTTGTAATTGGTATTGGAAAAGGCCTGTCCGAAATCGAGGTGACAGAAGCTGTGGCGCAGCAAAGCACAGCGCAGGACCTCACAGCACAAGACAACGGTCATATCATCACAGCGGGCGCCGGTGCTATCCTTGCAGCAGTGGCGGCAAAGGCAGCGGAGGCATCGCTTTCAGGTCTTGAGTTTGCATCGGGCATACCAGGAAGTGTTGGAGGAGCGGTAGTCATGAACGCAGGAGCCTACGGCGGAGAGATAAAGGATGTCCTAATCGATGCCACAGTGCTCACAGCAGAGGGAGTGCTAAAGACTGTCACAAGGGATGAGCTTGACTTATCCTATAGGCACAGCATAGTCCCGGAAAAGGGCTATATAGTGCTGTCAGCCAGATTCAGGCTCACACCAAAGCCTAAGGATGAGATAAAGTCATATATGGCAGAGCTTCGCACAAAGAGAGTGGAAAAGCAGCCACTTGAGTACCCAAGTGCAGGCAGCACCTTTAAGAGACCGGAGGGCTATTTTGCAGGGAAGCTTATCATGGATGCAGGCCTTCGAGGTTACAGCGTGGGAGATGCACAGGTGTCTCAAAAGCACTGCGGTTTTGTAGTCAATAAGGGCGAAGCCACTGCAGCGGATGTCCTGACACTAATAAAGGATGTGCAGGAAACCGTTTTAAAGCAGTTTGGAGTAAAGCTCGAACCGGAAGTTAAGATGATTGGAGAATTCTAGTGAAATTTGTAATAGTGACGGGCATGTCAGGTGCCGGAAAAAGCACAGCAATGAAAATGATGGAGGATATGGGATATTTCTGTATAGACAATCTGCCTATACAGCTATTAGATAAGCTCATAGACTTTTCAAACACCTTCCACAGTGATGTGTCCAAGGTGGCAGTCGGCATAGATGTGCGAAACGGCTCAGGAATTGATGCGATTCCACAGACACTCGAGCAGCTAAGGCAGAAAAACTTTCCGTATGAGATACTTTTCCTCGATGCTGAGGATGAGGTGCTTGTAAAGCGATACAAGGAGACGAGGCGAAACCATCCTCTCGCAGGCAGTGAGCGCATCAATAAGGGCATCGTGCTTGAGAGGGAAAAGCTGCAGTATTTAAAGGACAATGCTGACTATATCATAGACACAAGCCAGCTTCTCACAAGGGAGCTCAAAATTGAGCTGGAAAAGATATTTGTGCAGAATGAGGATTACAAAAATCTGTTTATCACGATACTGTCCTTTGGCTTCAAGTATGGCATACCGTCAGACTCTGATATAGTCATGGATGTGAGGTTTCTGCCAAATCCCTACTATGTGGACGGACTGCGCGCGAAAACCGGCAATGATAAGGAGATACAGGACTATGTCATGCAGTTTCCGGAGGCAAATGAGTTTATCGACAAGCTTGATGATATGATAAAGTTTCTCATTCCAAATTATATTTCTGAGGGCAAGAACCAGCTTGTTATATCTATAGGCTGCACCGGAGGCAAGCACCGCTCGGTAACGCTTGCAAACGAGCTGTACAAGAGGCTTAGCGGCTGTAATGACTATGGACTTAAGATAGAGCATCGCGACATAGGAAAGGATGCATTGAGAGGTAAATAACATGTCATTTTCCAGTGATGTAAAGGAAGAGCTGGCAAAGCAGATATCAAAGAGCAGGCACTGTCAGCTCGCTGAGCTTGCAGGCATCATAGAGCTTTCAGGCCGTATCAATGAAAAAACAAAGGGACTTGAACTCGAAACCGAAAACCTGCTGCTTTTAAATAAATATGCCACACTTATGAAGCGCGCCTTTGGCACAGATACCACAAAGGCGCTGGATGAGCAGGATACCGGAAAGATACTTGCAGCGCTTAAAATCACGGCACAGCCTGTCAACAGACAGACCGCAGACGGACTGCTTCTTATGCAGACATGCTGCAGGAGAGCCTTTATCAGGGGAGCCTTCATGGCAGCAGGCTCGATAAGCGACCCCAACAAAGCGTACCATTTTGAGATAGTGTGTCATACGAAAGAGCAGGCGAAGCAGCTTCAGGAGCTCTTGTGCGGCTTTGATACGGATGCCAAGATAGTAGAGCGCAAGGGGCACTATGTAGTGTACATAAAGGAGGGCGCCCACATCGTGGACAGTCTCAACATCATGGAGGCGTATGTGTCACTCATGAAGCTGGAAAATGTGCGCATATTAAAGGAAATGCGCAACAGTGTAAACCGTAAAGTAAACTGCGAAACCGCAAACATCAGCAAGACTGTGAATGCGGCTGTAAAGCAGATAGAGGATATCAGACTGATACAGAAAATGAGAGGACTCGATGATTTACCGGCGCAGCTTCGGGAGATGGCGCTGCTTCGGCTTGAATATCCGGATGCACCGCTAAAGGAGCTCGGAGGCTATCTGGATCCGCCAATGGGTAAATCGGGAGTCAACCACAGGCTTAGAAAATTATCGGCGATTGCGGAGGAACTGAGATAGATGAAGAAAAAGCTTTTATTTGTATTTAATCCCAAATCAGGCAAGGGGCTTATAAAGGAGCACCTGGTAAATATCGTGGACATCATGACAAAGGCCGGATACAAAATCACCATTTATCCTACACAGTGTCAGGGAGATGCCATAAAAAAGGTCAGGAAAAAGGCTAAGAAGTATGACCTTGTAGTGTGCAGCGGTGGAGACGGCACGCTCGACGAGGTAGTGACCGGCATGGAGCAAAGCGAGGTAAATGTACCGATAGGATACATCCCTGCGGGAAGTACCAATGACTTTGCAAACTCTCTCGGCATACCCAAAAATATGGAGGAGGCCGCAAGAGTTGCCGTAAACGGCACTCCATTCCCGTGCGATGTGGGAGGCTTCAACGGAGATACCTTCGTATATGTCGCAGCCTTTGGCCTTTTTACAGAGGTATCCTACCAGACCTCACAGCAGATGAAAAATATACTGGGACATGCCGCATATATTTTAGAGGGTGCAAAGCACCTGATGGATATCACCTCGTACAGGATGAAGGTGAGCCATGATGGTGAAATAATAGAGGATGAGTTTATATTTGGAATGGTGACCAACTCCCTTTCGGTAGGCGGCTTCAAGGGAATATCGGGTCCGGATGTGCTGCTTGACGACGGACTTTTCGAGGTGACACTCATCAAGAATCCAAAAAACCCAATAGAGCTCAACAAGATACTTGCGGGACTGGCAAACCGTGAAAATGACAATGAGCTCATCTACTCCTTCAAGACCAGTGAGCTGCATGTGGAGAGTGAGGAGGAGGTACCGTGGACACTCGACGGAGAGTTTGGTGGCAGCCACACCGATTTGACCATCACAAATCTGAACAAACAGATTACCATTATGTGCTGATAAATACAAAATCGGACATAAAATAGTAATAGTACACAATTTTTTGTCTGATTGTGTTAAAAATTTAACTTTATTTTTATAAGGTTATGTAATATAATAACATTAGCTTTTAATTAACAGGAGGAAAAAATATGTTAGTATCTGCAACAGAAATGCTTAAGAAAGCAAAAGAAGGACATTACGCAGTAGGTCAGTTCAACATCAACAACCTTGAGTGGACAAAATCAATACTTTTAACAGCAGAGGAGCTTAAGAGCCCTGTAATCCTTGGTGTATCTGAGGGTGCCGGAAAGTACATGACAGGCTTCGGTACAGTAGCAGCAATGGTTAAGGCTATGCATGACGAGCTCGGTATCACAGTACCTGTAGCACTTCACCTTGATCACGGCACATACGAAGGATGCTACAAGTGCATCAAGGCCGGCTTCACATCAATCATGTTCGACGGATCTCATTATCCAATCGATGAGAACGTTGCAAAGACAAAAGAGTTAGTATCAGTTGCTCATGCAATGGGCATGTCTATCGAGGCTGAAGTTGGTTCAATCGGTGGCGAGGAAGACGGAGTTGTTGGAATGGGCGAGTGCGCTGATCCTGACGAGTGCAAGAGAGTTGCTGATCTTGGTGTAGATATGCTTGCAGCAGGAATCGGAAACATCCACGGAAAATATCCGGCAAACTGGAAGGGACTCAGCTTTGAGACTCTTGACGCTATCCAGCAGAAGACAGGTGTTATGCCATTAGTACTTCACGGTGGTACAGGAATCCCAGCTGACATGATCAAGAAAGCAATCGACCTTGGAGTATCTAAGATCAACGTTAACACAGAGTGCCAGCTTTCATTCGCAGATGCAACACGTAAATACATCGAGGCCGGAAAGGATCTTGAGGGCAAGGGATTTGATCCTCGTAAGCTTCTTGCTCCTGGTGCTGAGGCAATCAAGGCAACAGTTAAGGAGAAGATGGAGCTTTTCGGATCAGTTGGAAAGGCTGAATAATATTATTGTAATTTAGTATTTTTGCACATACTACTTTACAAAATATTTATATCTTGTAGTGAAATTTTATAAAACTTAACTTTTTTAACATAAACACTTGATTTTTGATACTCAAAGGAGTATCTTAATTTCAGAAATAATGTTAAGCGAAATGAACGAGGGCGTTCCACCATAGATGGAGTGCCCTCTTTTTTAATAAACTAAGAAGTCCGGCATAAAACAAGAATATTCGAGTTTATATGTTGTGCAGCTGTTTAAACATTATTTGAAAATAACAATTCACTCAAGGGGATTGATGAACAGAAAGGATGTAAGATATGAGCGAACAGGAATATTTCAACGTAGCAGACATCTTTGGAGAGAACGTATTTAACGATGCAGTTATGCAGGAGCGTCTTCCAAAGAAGGTTTACAAGAAGCTCCATGAGGTTATGGACGAAGGAAAGGAGCTTGATCTCGAGACTGCTGATGTTATCGCACACGAGATGAAGGAATGGGCCATTGAGAAGGGTGCAACACACTATACACATTGGTTCCAGCCACTTACAGGCGTTACTGCTGAGAAGCATGATTCATTTATCACTTCTCCAATGCCAAACGGAAAAGTACTTATGAGCTTTTCAGGAAAAGAGTTAATAAAGGGTGAGCCGGATGCTTCATCTTTCCCATCAGGTGGTCTTCGTGCTACATTTGAGGCAAGAGGATATACAGCCTGGGATTGTACATCACCTGCATTTGTCAGACAGGATGCAGCAGGCGCAACACTTTGCATTCCAACAGCCTTCTGTTCATACACAGGCGAGGCTCTTGATCAGAAGACACCTCTTCTTAGATCAATGGAAGCAATCAACGATCAGGCACTGAGACTTCTTAGATTATTCGGAAATACAACATCAAAGAAGGTTACACCTTCTGTCGGACCTGAGCAGGAGTACTTCATCGTAGATCGTGAGAAGTATTTACAGAGAAAGGATCTCATCTTCACAGGACGTACACTTTTCGGAGCTATGCCTCCAAAGGGACAGGAGATGGATGATCATTACTTTGGAGCTATCCGTGAGAGAATCGCAGCTTATATGAGAGATGTAAACAAGGAGCTCTGGAAGCTTGGTGTTTCAGCTAAGACACAGCACAACGAGGTAGCACCTGCACAGCACGAGCTTGCACCTATCTATGCTGAGTGCAACGTAGCTGTTGACCACAACCAGCTCATCATGGAGACACTTAAGAAGGTGGCAGGCCGTCACGGACTTCAGTGCTTACTTCATGAGAAGCCATTCGCAGGAGTTAACGGTTCAGGAAAGCATGACAACTGGTCAATCACAACAGATGATGGTATCAACTTACTTGAGCCTGGCAAGACACCACATGACAATGTACAGTTCTTACTTGTACTCACATGTATGTTAAAGGCAATCGATGAGCATGCATCACTCCTTCGTGCAGCAGCAGCAGATGTAGGAAACGATCACAGACTTGGAGCTAACGAGGCACCACCTGCAATCCTTTCTATCTATCTTGGAGACCAGCTCGGAGACGTATTGAACCAGCTTATCGCAACAGGTACAGCTACACACAGCTTAAAGGGTGAGAAGCTTGAGACAGGTGTTAAGACAATTCCTGATTTCATGAAGGATGCTACAGACCGTAACCGTACATCACCATTCGCATTCACAGGAAACAAGTTCGAGTTCCGTATGGTTGGTTCACAGGATTCTGTTGCACAGGCCAACATTGTGCTCAACACAATCGTGGCTGAGGCATTCTCAGACGCTTGTGATATACTTGAGAAGGCAGACAACTTTGACCTCGCTGTACATGATCTCATCAAGGATTACGCAGTAGAGCACCAGAGAATCGTATTCAACGGAAACGGATACTCAGATGAGTGGGTAGCTGAGGCAGCAAGACGTGGACTTCCAAACATCAAGTCTATGGTAGATGCAATTCCTGCATACGTTGCTCCTGAGTCAGTTGCAGCATTCGAGAAGTTCGGTGTATTTACAAAGACAGAGCTTGAGAGCCGTGCCGAGATCGAGTATGAGACATATGCAAAGACTATTAATATAGAAGCAAAGGCTATGATTGATATTGCCGGAAAGCAGATTATCCCAGCAGTTATTAAGTATGTTACATCACTTGCACAGTCAGTTAACTCAGTTAAGAGTGCAGTTGCTGATGCAGATGTATCTGTTCAGTCAGAGCTTCTTACAGAGAGCTCAGCTCTTCTCTCAGATGCACAGGTTGCACTTGCAAAGCTTAAGGATGAGACAGCAAAGGCCGGTGCTATGGAAGAGGGCAGAGAGCAGGCTGTTTACTACAGAGATGTTGTAAAGACTGCTATGGATGCTCTTCGTACTCCGGTTGATGAGCTTGAGATGATTGTCGACAAAGAGATGTGGCCAATGCCATCATACGGCGATTTAATCTTCGAGGTTTAATCCTTGTAGTAATTTAACATAATAATAAAATGGAGACATTTTGCTGAACCACGAAGCTGTGGAAATTGGTGAAGTGTCTCTATTTTTTTATAAATTTTACTTTCGATAAAATGAAAAAATGAAAGAAGAAACAGGAAAGAGAGGACATTACTATGACAGAAGAGATTAGTGGAGTAATTTTCGGAGTCTGGTTCCTTATTGGAGCAGCATTGGTATTCTGGATGCAGGCAGGTTTTGCTATGGTAGAAGCAGGTTTTACCAGAGCAAAGAATACCGGTAACATCCTTATGAAAAACCTTATGGATTTCTGTATTGGTACAGTTGTATTCATACTGATTGGTTTTTCGCTTTTATTAGGTGAAGATGTTCTTGGTTTCATCGGTAAGCCGGGATTTGACATCTTTACATCTTACAAAGATTTTGACTGGTCAAACTTTGTATTCAACCTGGTTTTCTGTGCGACAACAGCAACTATCGTATCAGGAGCTATGGCTGAGAGAACAAAATTTATTTCCTACTGTGTTTATTCAGGAGTTATTTCAGCACTTATTTACCCAATCGAGGCTCACTGGATCTGGGGCGGTGGCTGGCTTTCACAGCTTGGCTTCCATGATTTCGCAGGTTCATGTGCCATCCACATGGTTGGTGGTATCAGTGCTCTTGTAGGCGCTGCAATTCTTGGACCTCGTATCGGAAAGTTTACAAAGGATAAAAACGGAAAGATTACAAAGGTAAACGCTATTCCGGGTCATAACATCACAATCGGTGCACTCGGTGTATTCATTCTCTGGCTTGGCTGGTATGGATTCAACGGTGCCGCAGCAAAATCAGTAGAGCAGCTTGGTTCTATCTTCGTAACAACAACAATCGCACCTGCACTTGCAACAGTAGTATGTATGATTTTCACATGGCTCAAATATGGCAAGCCTGATGTGTCAATGTGTCTGAATGCTTCACTTGCAGGACTTGTAGCTATCACAGCAGGCTGTGATGTAACAGATGCACTTGGTGCTATCATTATCGGTTCCGTAGCAGGACTTCTCGTCTGCTTCGGTGTATGGTTCCTTGACCATGTACTTCGTGTGGATGATCCTGTAGGTGCTGTCGCAGTACATATGATGAATGGTATCTGGGGAACAATCGCTGTTGGTCTTTTTGCCACAAACAGTGCTCCGGGATATTCAATCGCTGATTCAAAGGGTAACGAGCTCGTAG